>JFJP01038421.1_pt1 | contig 18829 bp, 12 predicted proteins | sample 431651 | NCBI WGS metagenome assembly JFJP01 (sample SAMN02602958, study PRJNA72255) | Microbial mat metagenome, whole genome shotgun sequencing project. | biome: fresh water; feature: sink hole; material: water; isolation source: purple microbial (photo- and chemosynthetic) mats found in...
AATACGGGTGCATCAATATTTTCTACAAAGATTTCGCACCTACGATGCTAAGATGTTGTTTAAAAAAATGAAACAACGTCTAACGAAATAAGACTTTTTGAAAAATAAAATAGCATGCGTGCTTATTTGTTTTTATTTTTGTATCTTTGTACTAAACTTTTATTTAATGTATGTGGAAAAAAATACTTTAACATATAGAAATCATACCCAATATAGTTATTTTTTATAAATATTTAAACAACAAAAAACCATGAAATTAAAATTTTTTATTATCAGTATCCTATTTTTATCGTCAGGTGTATTTGCACAAAACCTTTCTTCCTTAAAGATAACAAGTCCCGAAGGTCTTAAATTTAAAGTACAATTTGATAAAAAAGCCATCAATCAGGAATTTTCAACTGAAGTTCTTGCTGAGAATCTGGATTTTAGAAACTACACAATTCAAATAGAATTTGAAAATTCGAGTATAGCACCCATAAAAGATGCCATTGAAGTAGAGCATTTTTCTAATTCTTTGTATTCAATAAAACAAAAGAAAAATGGAAGTTATAAACTTAAATTTGAAGATATTTCGTACTACCGTACCAAAACATCGTGTGCTCAAGCGATTGATGCAAAAGCACTTGCTGGATTTGAAAATGTGTTGAGGAGTGAACCTAATGATTTAGTAAGGAAAACAAAAGCAGAAGAAATAATGAGAGGAAATTGTTTAACTTTTGCTCAAGTAAAAAATCTTGCTTCGCTTATTGAAAATGAAAGTACACGACTTATGTTTTTGCAATACAGTTATTTTTATGTTTACGACCCTCAAAATTATTTTCTTGTTAATTCGCTGCTAAATCCTGCACAGCAATTAAGTTACAAGGCATTTATTGAAGGCGTAAAGTAGCGTATTTTCTTTGAAAAATGTATGCAATGCCCAAAAGACGCAAAAAAAGAAAAAAAGCAAAGGAGAAGCTTAAAAAAACAAACACAAAGAGCAAGCAATAATAAACTTGTTGAAAATCAACTTACAACAAGCCTTTTATTTCAAAGAAATAATACGTTCTATTTTTTTAAAATATAAGCAACGTAGTTGCGGCATCTTTGTAGAAAACAAATTGGTTGTGTACCCACCCATATTGTGTAGAGACGCGCCGCATCACGTAGAGACGCACCGCCCCACGTAGAGACGCACCGCCCCACGTAGAGACGCGCCGCGGCGCGTCTCTACACAATACGGGTGCATCAATATTTTCTACAAAGATTTCGCACCTACGATGCTAAGATGTTGTTTAAAAAAATGAAACAACGTCTAACGAAATAAGTTTTATAGTTTCTTACTGTTTGTTTTTTACGGTGTTTTACTTTTTTTTATATTAAATATTAATTTTCATTTTTCAATAACAAACTATTTTTCTAAATTTACGCTTTGGTTTTAAGAGGAGTAATGTGTTCCTTTTTAGCAAATTTAATCAATAAAGTAATTGTTTTTCAGCGATTTGTTTTTCTATTTTTTGCTGTTATTCATCTAAAAATAACTTATTTTGAAGTGTTTTTTGTTGATGAAAACAAGGTAAAAGCATCGAATTGCCAAACCGTACATGAGCATGTTAATTTATAGCCCGAATTTTTAGTGCAAAAATTCTAATGTGCTATTAAAATATCAATAGAAGCTATGCAAAATAAGTCTTTTTTTGTAAAAGTCTTTAATATAAAGCAAGAAGAGGTATTAATTTTTACTCTTCTGTTTCTGCATTCGTTTTTTTTAAACATCTTCATTTCGTTTCAGTTTGTACCCGCCAACTCGGTCTTTGTACAGCATTACGATAGCAAATATTTGCCAATAGCATACATGGCTGCTGGCGTTGTGGGTTATTTGTTTACTTCACTTTACTCGATAGTTCAAAAACGCATAAGCAACAAAAGATTGTTTATAGGCGCATTGAGCTTTATGTTTGTAGTTACTTTAATCTCACGGATAGCTCAATATTTTGTCAATGAAAAAGTATTAAGTTTCTTGGTTTTTATTCAAGCTTGGCCCTTCATTTCGCTTTCGGCTATTGTTTCGGGCGGAATGATTATCAAATTTCTTGATTTAAGGCAAGTTAAGCGTTTGTTTGGATTGATTAATATTGGAGGAATTGTTTCGTCAATTATTAGCTATTTTGCTATTCCTTTGATTAACCCATTTTTGAGCCACAACTACGACTTGTTGCACATTGCCAACTTGGGTTTGATTGCCAGCGTAATCACTATCACCTACATTTACAAGCACTTCGGCAGACCAGGCGAAAACTCGGCAGAGGAAAATCTGCGAAAAAAACCAAATTTGAAATTTGGCGATTTAATAAAACAATCCTATTTCCGATACATCATTATTTCGGCTACTATGTCGATGGTAGTGCTGTATTTTGTCGATTTCTCTTACCTTTCGAGCATCAAAGTACAAGCAAAAGCTGGGCGTTTTGAGTCAGCAGGTCAAATATCGAGCTTTATAGCCTTAGTTTGCGCATTTTTCAAAATTGGCGAATTTACACTCTCCTATTTCTCCAATAGAGTTTTAAGTAAATACGGGGTTAAAATTGGTTTGGTTGCCTTGCCTTTGGCTTTGACATTTTTTACCTTTTTAGCAACTGTAACTAGCTTCACCTTAGGTGTTTCGAGCATTTTGTTTTTTGTTTTTATGGTTGCCAACAAATCCTCGGAGCGTATTTTTAGACGAGGCTTAGACGACCCCTCTTTCAACGTACTCTATCAACCCTTGCACGACGACCACAAGCTTGCTGTGCAAACCCAAGTAGGCGTTGTAATGCAAGGAGCTATCGGAATAGCTGGTTTTTTACTTTGGGGAATAAGCCAACTACTCAGTATGTCGGGCACTTTTAGGCTCGATTTGTACTTTTTATTCTTTTTGCCGCTTTTATTAACTTGGGTTTACGTTGCCTTCAAACTTTACGATTCGTACCGAACCAAACTGCGCGAAATTCTTGCCGAAAAGAACAGAACAAAAGACAAAAAAACACTCAAAGGGCTTTATGCCAGCGATATACTCTCGCAACGTTTCTATCATTCCGATATTGAAACCGTGCGCATGAGCATTACCATTGTTTCCGAAACCGACCCCAATATAATGGAAGCGCATGTATCTCATTTATTGAGTTTTAATGACAAAACCATTAATATTGCTATTTTACACAACATCGACCCAACTTGGGAAGAAAGCATTTCAAAAGACTTAAAACAAGTTATTGAAATTAACGACGATGAGCTTGTTAGAACTACTGCGATTCAAGCCTTAAAGCATTTGGATTATAGTGAGTTAATTGATTTCAACGACCTCAATTTAGAAGGAACCCTTAGCATAATAGCCGAATCGGGTTCGCAAGAAGAAAAAATGCAGTTGATTAGGCTCATTTACAACGAAAAAGAAGCCTACAACGACCTAATTCTTACTTTGCTCAACGACGATAATAAACTGGTAAAACAAGCAGCTATAAGACTTGCAGGAACCAGACGAAGCGTGAAACTAAACAAAAAGCTTGTAGAACTTTTAAACTCAGAGCAATACATAAACATTACAGCTTCTGTTATTTTGAAAAATGCCGATGCGGTCATGGTCGAAGAGCTTGAAAAACTTCTGAATGCAACCTCTGATATTCGAGTTATTCTCAAAACCATCGAAATTTATGGCAAAATAGGTAGCGAACAAAGTCAGCGTTATTTGCTCAAACACATAAACTACCCCGACAAAGAGATTCAACTTGCAGTAATTCAAGCGCTTTATTATTCTCAATTTCAAGCAAACGACAGAGAACGAGTAATTATAAAGCAAAAAATAGAAGACATTATCAGCAATATTGTTTGGCTGTACGCTTCAATTAGCGATGTGGAATCGGAAAAAAATACCCTTAAACTTATCCAATCACTCGATTTGGAAAGAGAGGCTAATTTTGAGATTTTGTTCCGCTTGCTAAGCTTTATTTATCAGCCGGCTACCATCGATTTGATTAAAACCAATATCATTGGCGAAAACACAATTTTTGCTCTCGAAATTATCGATAACTTTATAAATATCGACATCAAGCAATTGATAATTCCATTGTTCGATAGTTTGTCATTGGGTCAGAAAATTAAAAAACTTTCGCAGTTTTTCCCACAGCAAAGGCTCAAATTCACTGACCGTTTGCGTGCTATCATTGTGCGCGACTACGACAAAATCAACGAGTGGACTATGGCAAAAGCCATCGAACTTATCGGAAAGATACACAAAAACAAAAAAACGGACGAAATGCTTGAGGATTCGGTAGGTGTATCGAAAGAAATTAAGCTTTGGACGTCCGAAAATATTTCTAAGCTGTTGTCGCAAATTCGCCGAAGCGAAATGCCCGATGAAATATTTTTGTGCTTGCATCATACCAACGAGTTGGTTTATGGTACAGCGGCACGCGTTATCTACGACGAAAATTCAATGCGCTGCATCGATTACCTCAAAAAACTTTCGCCTCGAAAGCAAGAGCTTATCGAAATTTTGGGCGATGAAATAGCGGGTTCGCGCAAAATGGTAGTTGATAAAGTGAAGTTAATCAAGAGAGTGCCTTTGTTTTTTAGCATTCCCGAAAATGTGCTGGTTAAGTTTTCCGAAATTTTGAACATCAATAAAATAGCCAAAGGCGAGTCGATTGATATTACAAAAACCTACAATAAGGAAGATATTTTTATTGTTCTAACAGGTGTTATTGCGGGCGATGACGGTTCGCAGTTCAAGAAAAACATGATTATCGTACCCGGTTTGAACTTAAATGATACGGTAAAACTACTGGTAGCAAAACGCGAAACTCTTATTTTGCAAGGTAACCGTTTCAAATATTTCAACTTACTTACCAACGAACCCGATATTATTCGATTTATATTTGATTAATACGCCATTATAACAAGTAAGTCCTTTGTTTCAAATGCCAAAACCAACTACAATTAGTTGGTTTTGGTATTTTTTTGCAAACGAGTGAGCATACGTTGAATTGCTTCTATCAACAAATTATTATTTATTATTTCAAATGTAGTATCTAATTTCTTTAGTTCCAAAATTGAAGTTTTTAGATTCAAACTGGCTTGTTGGGCTTTTACAAAAAGCTTTTTTCTACTCAAATAATCAGCAAGATATTCCTGTTCGGTTTGCCCGGGAGTTGCTATTAGAATAGCCGTTTTTTGCAAAGCAGCTAAATCCATAATGCTCGAATAACCAGCTCTGCAAACAATTATTTCGGCTTTGCTTATCAATTCAAAAAGCTTTGTTCTATTTGCAAAATTCACTATTTCAATGTTTTGATGCTTTATTTGCACAGCATCTTTTTCTTTTCCAAGCACCAAAGTTGCTTTTAACTTGTGTACATTTAGTTGGTTTAGTAGTAACTCTTCTAAAATAGTGCGCTGTGGCTCGGGTCCAGAAAGAATAGCTAAAATCCTTTCACTCTCAAACAGTTGCTTTTTTTGTGTTTGAAATTCGGACATTAGAAATTTGCTTAATATGCCTACAAAATGCGTCTTGTTTTTGTTATATTGTTTTAAATGTGAAAGAGTTCCAGAAAAATTAGTTTCATTTTCAAAATCAGGAATCCAAATCTCATCAAATTTTCGTGTAAGAAATTGAATCAATTTTTGAGTAAAAACTTCCAAAAACACAAAATTTCGTGGCATTTTCAATCGCAACTGATGACTTACAAAAACGGAATAAATTTGCTTGTTCCACAGTCCGTAGCGGTTATCCGAAATAACAATGTTTATGTTTTCGGAAACAATAATTTGAATCAAATCTTTGTTTTCTTTGTAAATTCGATAAGCCAATTGTGGCAAAAAGCCAATGATTTTGAGTATTTGCTGGTTTTTCCGCGAGTATTTTACTTCTACATCTTTTAAAACAATGGCTTTGAGGGTAGGAAATTCTTCTTTTAGCAATGCTAGAGGCGTGCTATCGGCAGCAATAATTACTTCAATGTTTTGATTTAAAAGCTCTTGTATCACTAAAATCATGCGCGACGCATGACCAAGCCCCCAATTAAGCGGGCACACAAGGGCTTTTATTTTTTGAGAAGATATCAGAATTGTCTTTTTAAATTAGTTGTAGAATTTCGGTTGCTCTCAAGCTACTTTATCCTTATTTTAAGCCGAAACCATTGTTTTCATTCCATTTTTTTCAACTAAATTGGCTATTTCATTGAGTTTCTCCACCGGCACTTTCTCCAATCCGGCGGTAGGAGTATCTCTGTCGATGGTATAAATCATTACTTTTTGAGGTTTTATTATTTTTAGTAATTCTATCCATGCCAAAACTTCTTTTTCGGTAGAATTATCTATTTCAATATCACCATAATAACCTTTCACAAAAAGTGTTTGTATGATTAGTTTTCCGTTGAATTTTTGCAAATTGCTTACTAATTTTTCTACCGTAAAATTTGTTGGCGGATTGTTGAGTAATTTTATTGTTTCGATAAAAGCCGAATCGAGCTTCAAAATATTGTCGTCGATGGTTTGTAAGGCATTGAAAACCTTTTCGTTGTGCAAGTTAGTTGCATTAGAAAGCACCGCAATTCTTACGTTTGGAAAAAATTGGTCGCGAAGCTTGCGTGTATCTTCCATAATCCCTTCAAATTCAGGATGCAAAGTCGGTTCTCCATTTCCTGCATAGGTGATAACATCGAGCGGTTGGTTTTCTTCTTTCATGCTCTTTAGCTTTGAATAAAGATGGTAACTAACCGTTGAACGTGGGTGGAAAAAAGCTTTTTCGGGTTTATTGCTCTCATTTCTACCACATTCGCAATAAATGCAGTCGAAATTGCACAATTTAGCATCGGTTGGCAGTAAGTTAATTCCTAGCGAAACACCTAATCTTCTGCTTTTTACGGGACCAAATATTATTTTATCGAATAAAAAGGTTGCCATTTTATTGTATTGTAATTTTTCTGAAAAAAGAATGTAATACTTTTCTCAAAAGTAAAATTTTTATTTCAGACTAAAAAATAATTTATTGAAACTTGTGCAAAATAAGAAAAAAGGCAGTTGTGTCTGTTTCTATTTATAAGGAGTGCGATTTAAACTAAATTTAGAGAAAAGAAAAAAATAAACTATCTATTAATATACTAATTACTAGAAGCTTACTTGTTCTTCAAGAAAAAATTTTAAAATTTATTTGTTCAAAAATTTTGAACATACTATTGGAATTGCTTTACTTTGCAAAAAAATAAGCAAATGATTTTGTTAGAAAGTAAGCTATTTTAGATAAAAAGAGAGCAAAAAAACAAAAATTTGACTTAAAAAAAACGGAGTAAAGGGTAAAATGTAGGAGTTTCTTAATTTCTGTAAAAAAAAATTACCCATAACCAGATAAATTACTTGCACCAAAAATATGGGAGAAAATTTAGTAATAGTAGAATCACCGGCAAAAGCCAAAACGATAGAAAAGTTTTTAGGAAGTAAATTTACTGTAAAATCAAGTTTCGGGCACATTCGCGATTTGTCTAAAAAGAATTTCGGAATCGACATCGAAAATGGTTTTGAGCCAATTTATGAAATTACCGAAGACAAGCGAAAAGTTGTTTCCGAACTTAAAAAACTAGCAAAAGAGGCAACTACTATTTGGCTCGCTTCCGATGAAGACCGTGAGGGAGAGGCAATTGCGTGGCATTTGGCAGAAGCATTGAAGTTAAATAAAAAAAATACAAAGCGCATTGTTTTTCACGAAATAACAAAAGAAGCGATTCTACATTCTATTGAAAATCCGCGCGAAATCAATCAAGACTTGGTTAATGCTCAGCAAGCTCGCCGTGTGCTAGACCGCTTGGTTGGGTTTGAAGTTTCGCCCGTTTTGTGGAAAAAAGTAAAACCCGCACTTTCAGCAGGAAGAGTTCAATCAGTAGCTGTTCGTTTGTTGGTAGAACGCGAACGCGAGATAATCGCTTTTAAATCAAGCTCAGCATTTAAAGTAAATGCACTTTTCGATGTAAAAGAAAAAAGTGGGAAAAATTATTTGCTCAAAGCCGAATTGCCTACTCGTTTTGAAACGGCTAAGGAAGCAGTTGAATTTTTAGAAATTTGCAAAAATTCGGAATTTAAAGTTGCCGATGTTGTGAAAAAACCAGCAACAAAATCGCCGGCTGCACCTTTTACTACTTCTACTTTGCAACAGGAAGCCTCGCGCAAACTAAGTTTTTCGGTGGCGCAAACCATGACTATTGCTCAAAAACTCTACGAATCGGGATACATTACTTATATGCGTACCGACTCGTTGAATTTGTCCACACTTGCCTTGAATGCAGCAAAAGAACAGATTATCAGTGAGTTTGGAGCAGAATATCACAAACAACGCATTTACAAAACAAAATCGAAAGGAGCACAAGAAGCGCACGAGGCAATTCGCCCTACTTACATGCAAAACAGGGAGATAAGCGGTTCGTCGCAAGAGCAACGTTTGTACGAGCTTATTTGGAAACGCACTTTGGCTTCGCAAATGAGCGATGCTAAATTGGAAAAAACAACGGTAGATATTGATATTTCAAAATCGAAACATCAATTTGTAGCCAAAGGCGAAGTGCTTATTTTTGAAGGCTTTTTGAAAGTTTACATCGAATCGACCGACGATGAAAGTACCGAACAAGCAAAAACATTGTTGCCTCCACTAAAAGTTGGGCAAGAGCTTCAATACAAAGAAATAGAAGCAGTTGAACGTTTTTCTATTCACGCACCACGTTACACCGAAGCTAGTTTGGTTAAAAAACTCGAAGAACTCGGAATTGGTCGCCCATCTACTTATGCTCCAACCATTTCTACTGTTCAAAAGCGTGGTTATGTGGTAAAAGAAGATAGAGACGGTGTGCAACGCGAATATGCGTATATGCTTCTAAAACAAGGAGCTATAAAGCAAAGCAAGAAAACAGAAAATACAGGTTTTGAAAAATCAAAACTTTTTCCAACCGATATAGGAATGGTGGTAACTGACTTTTTGGTAGGACATTTTGATAAAATAATGGACTACAATTTTACTGCCGACGTGGAAAAAGAATTTGACCGAATTGCCGATGGTAAAATTAAGTGGAACAAGATGATTTCCGACTTTTATGGCGGATTTCACAAAATGGTAGAGCATACTTTGGAACATTCCGAACGCAACTCGGGCGAAAGAGAATTGGGAAAAGACCCTGAAACCGGAAAACTAGTTACTGCCAGAATTGGACGATTTGGAGCAATGGTACAATTGGGCAAAGTTGCCGAAAATGACCAAGACGAAAAGCCGAAATTTGCAAGTTTACGCAAAGACCAGCACATCGAAACCATTACGCTTGCCGAAGCATTGGAATTGTTAAAAACACCAGCCGAAGGTCGTTTTTTGGGAATGCACCCAGTTGAAAACAAAAAAATATTTGCCCGTTTAGGACGCTTTGGAGCCATGGTTCAGCTTGGCGAAGCCGACGACAAACCAACTTATGCAAGCCTCAAAGCCGGACAAAGCGTTGATACTATTACACTTGAACAAGCTCTCGATTTGCTTAAACTACCCCGCACCGTGGGCGAGTTTGAAGGAAAAACAGTAGTGGCGGCAGTTGGGCGTTTTGGTCCGTACTTGAGCCACAACAGCAAATTTACGTCGCTCAAAAAAACAGACGACCCTTTAACCATTGATATTCAGAGAGCAATAGAACTAATAGTTGAAAAAAGAGCTTCCGATAGCGATAAGCAACTCAAAACATTTGAAGGCAGCGATTTGAAAATAATAAAAGACCGCTGGGGCAAACCGTGCGTTTTTTACAAAAAGAAATATACTCGCTTAACAGCCAAAGAAGTGCCTGAAAATATGACACTCGAAGATTGTTTTAAATTTATTGGAATCGACCCTGAATCCGAAAAGAAAAAAACAGCCGCAAAAAAAACAACAACAAAAACAGCAACCAAAACGCCGTTTAAAACAGCGACAAAACCGGCTGCAAAAAAAACTGCGCCTGCAAAATCGGTTTCTAAAACATCGACAAAGAAGAAATAATAAAAAAAGCAGAATAAGAAATGTCCTTATTCTGCTTTTAAATTGTAAAAGTTGTAAAAAAAAGCACATGTTTTGCAATTTTTGAAAGACTTGTACATTGTAGAAATCTTTTTATTGATATTTTTCAAAAACAAACACACGAAACGATTATTGGAATGATGGAATTTGACTTGTATTTTAAACCGATTTCGCAAAAAATAGAGAAGCTAAAAAAACTTCCCGATGCAAAGGATAGAATGATTGATATTACTTTTCATTCGGCAAGCGAGAAAGTTACAAAATTAGATGGTTTTGATATTGTTATTTTTGGTGTAGGCGAAGAGCGTGCTAGCGAAAATATAGGAACAACTAATGCTCCCGACGAGATTAGAGAAAAACTTTATTCGTTATTTAAACCCTCGCCAAACCTAAAAATCTGCGATTTGGGAAACTTAAATCTGGGTAAAACCATCAAGGACACCTACATTGCCTTGAAAGAGTTAATCCTCGAATTTCGTTCTAAAAATATTGTTCCCATTGTAATTGGCGGAAGTCAAGATTTGACATTTCCCATTTATGAAGCTTACCGAAAAGTAGAGAATTTTTTAAATTTGGTGATTATTGATTCCGTAATTGATTTTTCGACTCAAAAGAACGAAATAACTTCGACTTCTTACATTCATAAAATAATTCAAACCCAAAACAATCGAATTTTTAATATTTCGGTGTTGGGTTATCAAAACTATTTAGTTAATAGTAAGACTGTTGAAAAAATGCGTAAGCTGCTTTTAGACACTTACCGTTTAGGCTTGTTGCGTGCAAACTTGATAGAAATAGAGCCAATTTTGCGCGATGCACATTTTTTATCGTTCGACATGGGCGCAATAAAACAAGCCGATTCGCCCGGAAATGCAACGCCTTCGCCCAATGGATTTGATTCGGTAGAAGCTTGTCAAATAGCAGAATATGCAGGTTTGAGCGATAATTTAAGTTGTTTTGGTTTGTTTGAAGTCAATCCTCTTTTCGATAACAACAAGCAAACTACACATCTGGCAGCTCAAATTATTTGGCATTTCATAGAAGGTTTTTATCTAAGAATGAATGACTTACCAAATACCGACACCGACGATTATAAAAAATTTATAGTCAATATTGACAATGTAAATCAAAATTTAGTTTTTTATAAAAGCATGAAAACCAATCGCTGGTGGATAGAAATACCCGTTACTGGAACTGCAAAAAAATTAGTTTCGTGCTCGTACAATGATTACCTTTCAGCCAGTAAACAAGAAATTCCAGATATTTGGTGGAAAACTTTTCAGAAATTGAGCCGTTAATTTCGTTTCGAGCCTAAAATTCTCAGAAAACAATTTCCGAATTCAGCTATTTTTCACACGTGCAGGAATTGATTTTTTGTAAAAAAGAAAACATAAATTGCTTAAATCTATTTTTTTTTTTAGATTTGTGTGGTTAAAAAAAAGTTTTTTTTTGAGGAGTGTTGAAATTTTCTCATACTAGTGCTTTTTCTAAACAATTAAAATTCTCAAAATATTGCAACTATTTTGTTTTATTTGGGGTTCTTTTATGTGATGATTTTTATTGAAAAAAAACAATGCAAATTTTGGGAACTAACTAAAATAAACAAATTTGCAGGCGTTAAAATATATTTGTAATCAAAGAAGTTTATGAAAAAAATTGCGATTTTACTATTTGTTTTGTGTATAGGTACAGGTTTAAGTGCTCAGCAATTTCCACAATTTAGTCATAATATGTTTAATATGATGACAATAAACCCAGGTTTTGCAGGCAGTAGCGGCGAAATGCGTGCAACCTTAATTGGCAGGCAACAGTGGGTTGGTTTGGAAGGCGCACCTAATACAAATTTATTTAGTATCGACGCTGCTGTAAACCCGTTTGGCATACGAAGCGGAGTAGGCATAAATATTGTTCAAGACAAAATAGGCTTTAACGATGATTTTTATATGAATTTGGCTTACAGTTACCGTACCGATTTGGGAGCCGGAACTTTAGGTATAGGCTTGGGCTTAGGTTTAGCCAATATTTCACTCAAACCCACATGGGTAATTCCTGATGGCGTGAACTTTACGCCTGCCGATAGCGACCCTTCAATTCCCGACGAAAATTCAAAAATGGGCTTTGATTTGAATGGTGGAATTTATTACTACACCAGTAAATATTATGCGGGAATTTCTACTGTGCACATAACACAAACCAGTTTTGAGTTAGAAAAAGGCACGCCAAGCTTGGCACGCCATTATTTTTTAACTGCCGGTGTTACTCTGCCTTTGCCTTTTCCCTTGTATGAGATAAGCCCTTCGGCGTTTATTAAATTTGATGGAACTGCTGCGCAATACAGTGTAAACGCGCTAGTTACTTACAACAAAAAAATCTGGGGCGGTGTTACCTACCGTTTGGGCGATGCAGTTGTAGCAATGGCAGGCATCAAACTGCTCAATGGTTTGAAAATAGGCTATGCTTATGATTTATCGCTCAATAAATTAAGAACTTACAACAATGGAAGTCATGAAATAATGGTAAATTATCAGTTCAATATTAATTTTGATAAAACACCACAATATTCTAAGAGTGTTCGATTTTTATAGAATTAGTACAAATTGAATTTCCAATAATGGCTTTTTTATAAAATTTGATTAAGCTTATTTGAGAAAATAAGACTTATAAAATCTGGTAAGAATTTAATAACTCAACTTGCGAGTAAACAAATTTATAAAAAAGTAAAATTGTGCAATATTTTCTAAATTCAAATAACAAATTATTCAATTGTTATTTGATTACAGAAAAAAAAATCGAAATTCAACTTTTTTTTCAAAAATTCATCAATTTATGCACTATCAAAGCTTCACTTATAGCCTGATAGTAATCGTATCAACCATTTGTAAAATACATTTATACAAACAACAAGAAACTGTTTATTAAATAATTGACCTTGCAGATTTTAGGGAAATTACCACTAGAAACTAAAACGTGAATTTAAGACATTGTTCTTTTTATATTTTCTCATTGCTAAACATAGATTATGCAATCAAATTAAAATGTCATTGTTCGGTTTATTTTAATATCGTTTTTTTTGCTTGACAAAACATTCTATTTTACTTTCTTTTGTTCTATAAAAACAGTAGATTAAAATTTAATTTAAAAAGAAATAAATTTCAATAATTCATTTTATATACTGTATTTGAAACAATTAACGCATTTAATTGTCTATTTTTGATCAAAGAAATCGACCCAAATAGAAGTCTAAAAAAAAAATTATGGCACGATTTTAGTGTAGTAATAAATAACACTTGTTAAAGAAATGCAACAAACAAAATTAAATATAAGTCATGAAAAAATTACTAACCATATCACTAGTTATTTCGCTCTTTTTGAGTAGTTGTGGTGGTGGAAATAACGGAGAATTAGTAGGTGTACTTGATAGAGTAGAATGGTTTGAACCAGACCCTTACGGTATGCAATTCATTCCCATGGGAAGTTTCAACATGGGACCAAGCGGTCAAGACGTTCCTTTCGCTCACACAGGGCAAACTAAAACTGTTTCCATTGACCCATTTTGGATGGACGAAACAGAAATCACCAACAATGAGTACAGACAATTTGTATTTTGGGTAAGAGATTCAATTGCTCGTAGGATATTAGGCGAGATAAACGAAGAATTTTTTATTTCTGAAGATAAAAAGGGAAACCCAATTGACCCTCCATTTTTGAACTGGGAAGAAGAAATAGACTGGAAAGACGAGGAATACGTTGAACCACTTGACGAATTATACTTACCTGAACATGAGCGTTTTTTTAGACGAAAAGAAATCGATTCACGTAAACTTATTTACGAATATTATTGGATTGATTTAAAGCAAGCTGCAAAAACAGCAAACCGTTATAATTTTGACGAGCAAAAATATGGACAATTTGATAAAAATGGTTCTTTTTATACCGGCGAAATTATTGATAGTAAAGGAGATAAAGTACCTATCAAAGACCGTTCTTCGTTCATAATGAATGGAAAAACAAACGTATATCCTGATACATTGGTTTGGATGAGCGACTTTTCTTATGCTTACAACGACCCGATGACCGTATCTTATTTTTGGCACGCAGCTTACGATGATTACCCTGTGGTAGGTGTAAACTGGGTACAAGCTAACGCTTTTGCTATCTGGAGAACTCAATTGAAAAATGATTGGTTGCAAAAAGAAGGTGAATATTTTGTTCAAGAATATCGCTTACCAACAGAAGCTGAGTGGGAATATGCAGCACGCGGAGGTTTGGCATTAGGTCTTTACCCTTGGGGAGGTCCTTATACACGTAACAACACTGGTTGTTTTATTGCAAACTTCAAACCATTAAGAGGTAATTATCAAGACGATGGAGGTATTAGAACACTACCCACAGGTTCGTTTGCACCCAACGATTATGGCTTGTTCGATATGGCTGGTAACGTAGCAGAATGGACATCAAATGCTTTTGACGAATCTGCATACAGTTTCACACACGATTTGAACCCCGATTATAGATATAATGCTCTAAAAGGTGATCCACCCGTACTAAAAAGAAAAGTTTTGCGTGGCGGTTCTTGGAAAGACATAGCTTATTACTTGCAAGTAGGTGTAAGAACTTACGAATATCAAGATACAGCAAAATCGTATATCGGATTCAGATGCGTTCGTTCTTACATGGGAAGAGCAACCGACCAATGGGCTCAATAACAAACAGATAACAACAAAAAGGAGCATCAATTAATAGTAAATTGATGCTCTTTTTTATGTAAAAACAAACTATTTTAAAAACACATTTTTAATCAAAATACTTGTTTTTTTTTTTTTTTGAAAAAAAAACGCTAGATATTTTTTTATTTAGTTTAAAAATATCTAATTTAGCAAAACAAAAAAAAATAATTTATAACCCTTTAAGAACATTAAACTATGACAATAGCAGAATTGACGCAAACGAAAGGCTGGAAAAATTTTATGTCTAAGCTTTATGGTATTGGTGCAGCAGTAGTAATTATTGGTGCCTTGTTTAAAATCATGCACTGGCCTGGTGCAGGTCCTATGCTTGTAGTAGGTCTTGGAACAGAAGCTGTGATTTTCTTTTTCTCGGCATTTGAGCCATTACACGAAGAAGACGATTGGAGTTTGGTATTTCCACAGTTAGCAGGTTTAGACGAAGGTGGTGCTACACCAGCTTTTGGAAACAACAACAGTGGTCCAAACGTAAGCCTTTTTGACGAGAAATTAATGACCAAACTTGGAAATTCACCTCAATTATTTGAGAAATTGACTGACGGTCTTCAAAGTCTATCTAATACGGCGTCGAATTTATCCGATATTTCAAATGCAGCCTTAGCTACAAATGAATATACTCAAAGTATGAACAAAGCAGCTTCTACTGTAAATGAAGCAGCAGTATCTTACAAAGGTGCTGTGGATAAAGTAAATGTTTCTGCTGGAAATTTAGCCGAATCATACAACAAATCAGCTGAAACAATTAGCTACTCGGTAGATAACGTATCAGATGCTTTCTCACAAGTATCAAACAACGTAAAAGAAGCTGGTAACGATATGGTTTCTTCATACAAAAAACTTACTGATTCAATGACAATTGACGTTGACTTTAGTAGTGTAGTAAAAGGAAACGAAAATTACAACGAAAAAATAACGGTATTAAACAAAAACCTTACCGCTCTTAATGCAGTATTTGAATTGCAACTAGAAGGTGGTTTAGATTCAATGATGGACGACCTAAAAGGAGCTGTTGTTCAATCAGAAAAATACAAAAACCAAGTTTCTGACTTAGCTAAAAAAGTAGAATCGTTGAACACTGTTTACGGTAATATGCTTGCAGCTATGACAGGAAAAGCATAACATTATACCAGAATTTTTAATAGATTATTAATTTCAAAAAATTAATTTAATATGGGTCACGGAAAAGAAACACCGAGGCAGAAGATGATTGGTATGATGTATTTGGTGTTAACTGCATTGTTGGCATTAAACGTATCTGCTGAAATTTTGAACGCCTTCGTTTTGGTTGATCAAAGCTTACGTAAAACATCGACAAATTTTACAAAAAAGAATGATGTAATTTATGCAAATTTTGAGGCAGCTATGCAAGAAGAGGCAACTGCAGCCAAAGCAAAAAAATGGAAAGAAATTGCCGATAAGGTAAAAATAAATTCTAATGAGCTTGTTAAATACATGGACGAATTGAAGGATAAAATTCTGCTTACAGCAGAAGGTCCTGAAAGCCCTTATGTAAAAGATAAAGCTAGAAACCCCGGATTAGTTCAAAGTAAAGATGATAACAACGTTCCGGGTCAGATTATGATTTTGGAAGGCAAAGGAAAAGAGCTTAAAAAGAAAGTAGAAACTTATCGTGAGGATTTGATTAAAATTATTACCGATAATACTACTGAAAAAAACAGAGCTAATTTTCAAGGTACTATTGATGGTTTCAAAGCTGCTTTGAATACCGATGATATGGAAGGTCAAGAAGGAAAAGTAGGTTGGGAAAGTGGAAACTTTGAACACCTTCCTCTTTCTGCTGTACTTACTATGTTGTCAAAATTTCAAACCGACATTAGAAATGCTGAAGCTGAAATTTTAGCTTTCTTGTGGGGAAATCTTGATGCAGGTGCTTGGAAATTTAATAAATTAGAAGCCATTGTTGTTCCTAACTCAAACTATGTTTTGATTGGTGGAAAATATGAAGCACAAGTTTTTATTGCAGCATCTGACTCTACTCAAACTCCAGTAATCATGGTTGGTAGCAACCCTTTGAAAGTGGTTGATGGTAAGGGTGTTTACTCAGGAGGTACTGGCTCTGTAGGTTTTCAAAAATGGGGTGGTGTGATTAAATTAGAATCGCCCGCAACTGGTGAAATGCTTGAATTCCCTTTCAATGCTGAATACCAAGTTGGTGCTGCTGGAGTAACCGTTTCTCCTACAAAGATGAACGTATTCTATATTGGCGTACCTAACCCTGTTTCGATTGCTGCATCGGGAGTTGCTGAAGACAAACTCAGAGTGTCGATGACCAATGGTACAATTGGCAAAGAAGCTGGCGGATACATGGTAAGAGTAAAAACAGCAGGTGAAGCGGTAATTAGCGTTTCTGCTGAAATTGACGGTGCTACAAAATCAATGGGTTCTGCTAAATTTAGAGTAAAACGCGTACCTGACCCAGTTGCTAAAATTGGTGGACAAAACGGTGGTGTTATTGCTAACAACGCTCTTGTTGCTATTGGTAAAGTTTCTGCTGTTATGGAAAATTTCGACTTCGACTTGCGTTTTGATATTGAAAGCTTTACTGTATCTACTACTGTGGGCGGTTTTGAGCAAGAAGAAAAAGGTCGTGGTGCTAACTTTAATCCTAAGCAAATTCAGTTGATTAGAGGTGTAAAACCAGGTAGAAAAGTTTATTTTGAAGATATTAAAGCAAAAGGTCCTGACGGAAGTATAAGAAACTTAGGTTCTATTGCATTTAAAATTCAATAATTTTTTTAAAAAAATAAAAAAAGCCTTTAACAAAATTGTTAAAGGCTTTTTTCTTTTTGATACGTTTGTTTTGTAAAAAAAGTAGCGTAATTTTCCTTTTCTATAAATTTGGTTACGATTAAGTGCACTATCAATATTTTGATTGTAAAAAAATCAGTTGCTTTTTTATTCTACCTTTTTTTAATGGCATAACTTTTGATGTTTTATAGATAATACTTCTAAATTCTACAAATGTAAGTAGATGGACGAAAAGCAGAATAATCTTGAACTAATTATACTTTCTTTGGAAAAAGAAAATTAATATGAACGAAACTTTTTGAAATTATTTTTGGCTATGCGAATTTTAATTAAAAATCCTTTTGCTACTTTTGATTTTTAAAAGTTTTCTTAAAAAAAATAGTGTTATGAAAAAAGTAATTGTTGTTTTGTTAGTAGCTTTGTTTTCAGCTAACTATACTACCTTACAAGCTCAGGAAGATGCCGGAGTTTTGAATGGTATTTACCAAAAAATGCACGTCCCCAATAGAGTTCCTGTGCCGTTTGATTTTTTGCGCGAGGCAGATGTTATGTGGTCAAAATTAGTGTGGCGCAGAATTGACTTGCGCGAAAAAATTAATTTACCGCTTTATTATCCAGAAGGAACTGAAGTAATTGATGACCGTATGAGCCTTATTAACTTACTGCTCTACGGAATAGAAAACGAAGGCTTAAAAGCTTATAACCCCGACGATTTGAACAATGAGTTCAAATACGTAATGACTTATGCCGAAGTAAAAGACCGCATGGGTGGTGGTAATGATACTCTTACAATGGAAGACCCTGATACTGGCGAAATGATAACAAAAGTATTTGAAGGTTCGATCAATCCCTCCGACGTGAAATTATACCGCATGAAAGAACTTTGGTTTTTCGACAGAGAGCGTTCTTTGCTTGAGGTACGTATGATTGGTATGTGCCCCATTAGAGAGTATTACAAGCAAGACGATGTGGACCAAGAGGATAAAAAATACAAACAGTTGTTTTGGGTTTATTATCCCGATTTGAGACCTTTGTTTGCTCGCACTGAAGTTTTTAATAGTGGCAACGATGCCGAAAGAAGGACTTTTGACGATATTTTTGTAAAGAGAATGTTTTCGAGCTATATCGAAAAAGTTTCAAACGTGTATGGCAATAGAAGTATTGGAGACTATGCCATTGGGTTGGAAGCTATGCTAGAATCAGAAAGAATAAAAACTGAAATTTTTGATATAGAGCAAGATATGTGGGAATATTAATCGTTTGATTATGCTCCCCAAAAGCAAAAAAA
>JFJP01027209.1_pt1 | contig 18827 bp, 18 predicted proteins | sample 431651 | NCBI WGS metagenome assembly JFJP01 (sample SAMN02602958, study PRJNA72255) | Microbial mat metagenome, whole genome shotgun sequencing project. | biome: fresh water; feature: sink hole; material: water; isolation source: purple microbial (photo- and chemosynthetic) mats found in...
CTTTATTGAATTTTTGTGAGGAAAAGCCCTTTAGATTGGGACTTTCTTTTCCTCTTTCGAATTTTGCAGTAATATCCCCCATTTCTTCTATTTATCGCAGGAATTAAAGAATTTATTGAGTTTTTTATCAGTACTTTTTCTTGCTGATTGCGCTTTATTGGCTTCTTCGAATTCTTTTTCATCATAAACTTCACAAAAATAACGATAATTTTTATTAAAAATACAAAAAAAACCGTATTTATTCTTCGATTTGTACAAATCCTTCACATTTAAAGGGAAATTCATTGGTTTTTTGTCAATTCCTTGGAAGAAAACCGGAGATTTTTCCCTGAAATGATCAATAAATTCAGTCTGTTGATCAGAATCGACTTTTCTATGTAGTTCTTTTTGTGGGTTTTTATTTTTATTTTCGAACATTTGCTGATAAATCTCTAATTCTTGTGTATCAGTCATTTTTTCATTGAAAATCGGTGATTTTTCTCTTTTAAAATCACGAGTTTCATTGAAAAATTCTCGCGATTTGTCCACAAAACGACGAGTTTTATCGTAGGTTTTTTGTGAGGAAAAATTTAAGGAATTTATAAAATTATCAACGTTTTCTGCGATTTTCTCAACATCGAGACTCACTGAGAAAATTGAAGGGGGGAAAGTCTTTGGAATTGAAGATATTTTCTTTAGTGGCTCGGGTTTTGCTTTATTTTTGAATTTTTCCTTGATTTTTTGAGTTTTTTGAACCTTTTGAACTTTTTGAACTTTTTTAACTTTTTCCAATTTTTTCCCTTTTTTAACGTTTTTTTCGGGTTTTGAGACTTTTTTCTCTTCTAATTCTTCTTCTTCTTCGCTTTTATTAGCCTTTTCTTCATTTTCTTCACTATTTTCTTCATTATTTTCTTCATTATTTTCTTCATTATTTTCTTCATTATTTTCTTCATTATTTTCTTCATTTTCTTCATTTTCTTCACTATTTTCTTCATTATTTTCTTCATTATTTTCTTCATTTTCATTTGATTTTTGCTCTTCTTCATCTTCCTCCTCTATTTCCTGATCAGATTCATTATTTTCTTCTTAAATTTAATAAAAAAACCTTTATATTTTTCAATAAAATAACAAGAAACCTGATGACATTTTTCTTTATTTTAATGTGAAAATTTTAAAATTTAACAATAATTTAAATAAAAATTCCTTAAAAAACTCAAAATTCAAATGAAAAATATCGGCAATCATCAAGTAAAAACACCTATAATTCATTTAAAACCCCTCATTTTCCAGGCTTTTCTCCAAATAGATGAGAATTTCGTGGAGACTCGCTCAAATAAGTCTTATTCAGTCATTTATAAGGAATTATGTTCAGTTTTGAACTGTCCTATCAATAAATCAGTTAATCATGCGTAAAATCCCTATAAACCTTGCTTTTTATTACATTTTCTTGATAAAAAGGTTGAAAATTCCTGATTTTGTGATGAATTTAGAGCAAATCCACGAAAATGACGTTCCTCCTTTAACGATTTTATTGAGTCAATGCAAATTAAACTCGATTTTTTTATATGGAAAAAACGCTGAAAAACCCCAAATTTTGCCTATAAATAAGAATAAAAGTGTTATTTTAAAGAAAAATATCACAAATTCTTCGGATTTATCACTTACTGACGGAAAATCAAAAAAAACACAAGGTTTCTTCTTCTTTTTCTCAGTTTTTTTACATAAAAATCTCAAGAAAAATCGATAAATACCAAGCCAGAAATGATGGAAATGCTGATGAAGTATAGAGAAAATAAAGGATTTTTCATATTTATTGAATAAATAGAGCGATTTCTTTGAATTTACAATCAGTTCAACGACTAGTTCAATTGAAATTTCAATACATTAAATTCATTGAAAGTTCATTATCGCCTCTTTCAGAGGTAATTCCCTTTAAATTTACTACAAATAAACTAATTTTCTCACAGGGAATCGGGAAAAATACATCTTTGAAGGAATTAATCATCACAAACTGTGATTTTACAAACGAAAGTTCTTTAAAAACTGATTAAATTCATTGATTTATCGTATTTTTAGATGTTGAGACCCTAATGAATTCATTGAGTCAGAATTCTTCTTTGATTTTGCTCGATCTTTCGCATAATAAACTCTCTAAAAGCATCGGATTTCTCATCGGGAAGATCATGAGCACTCATTGCGAAAAGCGCAATGAAGTAGTTTGGATGCACAGTCTTCGGGGCGAGCTTCCAGCTGAAGATTTATCGTTAAAAGGTCCCATTTAAATATTGAAATCATGTATAGCTATACATGAGTTAAAAAAGTCATGTATAGCTAAAAAGTCATGTATAGCTAGCTATACATGATGAGTTAAAAAAAATGATGGTTTTTATGAATAAAATAGGCATTTGCGAAGTGAATTTGGCGTATAATGACTTGGATTCGAGCTCGATAAGAGATTTGTGCAAATTTTTGGAAAATGACACTTGGACGAGGGTTTGATTTATTTTGGTTTTTAGGGGGAATTAAAGGGAAAAAAGAGCATTAATTTACGAGGGAATAATATCGATGAAGAAGGGATCAAAGAAATAACCGAGGTTATTTTGAAAAATGACAGCATTATTTCGATAGATTTGAGGTTTTTTCTGGGTTTTTTAAGTAAATTAAATCAGAAAATAGGAATAACCCGGGATTCACTCATACTTATTCAAGAATGGTTTTGGAAAAATTGATACAAAACATACAGACACTCAAAGAAAATAAAAGGGAAAAAGAGAATTCACCTGTAAATGAAGATTTTGACAGATATTTTGCAGAAAACTCTGAGGTAAATCGCAGGAGAATTTATAAATAAATTGAGTTCTTTGGAATAGAAATCGCCGAAAACACCGGTTATTTCTGCGAAAAAAATGGCTTTAAACCCACAAAAAACTCATTCAAATAACATCGATGATCATTATGAGAATATTAAAGAAGAAAACGCCATAAAATCTTATTATGATGATAATGCGGTAGAGAACAAATGCAAGAATTGCTACGAGATTGAGAAGAAACTTTTGAAATCAGAGCAGAAAAACATGAAATTAACGTTTGAAAACAAGCGATTGAAAGACGCCTTGAATAACGCCGCGAATCTTCAACAAAACCTCTTGCATTCCTGTAAAACATTGAGTTTTTTCCGGATTTTTCATTTGATTTTTTTTTAATCTTATTTTTAAAGGGTCTGCGATAAATTCTAACAATATCAATGAGGAAAACCCTTTAGTTTCGCTCCAAAACCCTGTTGAGCCAGCGAATAATGAATCTGAGGAGTTGCTGAACCGTATAGAGAATCTAATGGTTGAATTGACGCGAATGATGGATAACTTAGAGAACGTGAACAATACGAACAATAATGTGACAAATAACAACCTCACATACCAAATGACCAATAGCACCAGTAATCTCAATAACAATACGTATCATTTGATGAACAGCGCCAATAACATCAATTTTAACTCTTTATTGAATAATCAAAGCAATAATCTCTCGAATATCGTGCCAAATATCAATAATAATCTCGCCAATAAAGGGAATAATACACAAAATACGAGCAATAACAACGTATCGACGGGCTTCGGGTTTCAGACTCAAGGGATTTTGAAGGAAAACCAGAATAAAAGCGCTGATTTTAATCAGAATTTAATGATTTTTAAATAATTTTGAATAAAAATTTAAAAGGCTTTTTTATCAATTTTTTTTTAATTAATAGCAGAAATGTTCTTTTTCTTATTAACTGTCTTCATTCCTTTATTTATCTGTTTGCTTTGTATTTCATCGATGTTTTTTAACAGCTGTTTTTCTTTCTTCTTAGCTTCAAGGTCGATTTGATATGCTCTATCAAGAATTTGATTGCTTATATTAGCAGCTAATCATCATGTTTTTAAAAAAAAATCTTTGTTCATATATATATAATATACCTTTGGTATTTTTCAAAGGCTGACGAACAGGAATTTGCGATTTCGGATCATAAGAATTATCGTTATTACTGAGGATTTTTGATGTTTCTTGCAGGTATTTTTGCGTTGGTCTCGCACTTTGTTTAACTCTAAAATTGAGTTAATTTACAATAAAATTGAAAATTTTATTAATTTATTGAGTTTTTTTTACTTTCCATAGTCTTCTATGTTTTTTTTTAGCTCTAAGTTCTGTTTTTCTTTCTTTACTTTATCGTCTGTTAGATTGTATTCAGCTAAATAATACTGATCTTCTTCATCATAATTATCATCAAAAAGATCAGTCGGCTTAAAATTATCATCGTTAAGAGCCTTTAAATCAGTGTAGGAAATGTTCTCCAGCTTATCCCATGTGATTTTGTTCTTTAAATCGAATTTATTTATTGAACTTTTCACTTGTAATTGAGAGTAATTGTCTTCTTCTTTAATATAAAATTTAAAGATTAATTGATAAATTTTCTGAAAAATTTGAGATTTTTCACTTAAACGATTCACATTCACGGAGATTGAATGACCGTTTTGAACTTTCTCGTAATTCTTTTTAAAGGATTGAATACGAGATTTCTCCTCTTGTCTTTCTCTCAAACGATAGTCTCTTTCATCTTTTCTTTCTAGATAATCCAATGAAAATTCAATGAAAAATTCAAAAAATTGGTAAAATTCAAAAAAAATTGAATTTTTTCTTGAAAATTAAAGAACTTTTAATATCTTCTCTTATTTCATCAACACTTTTCCCCAGAAAAGGCTTGACTCTCGATCTTGTGATGCTTTCTGGTAAAAATCTGAACATTTCCTTATCATTTGAGCTGAATGGCAGATGAGTGTAATGAAGTTTTTCTTTATACTTTTCCGATAAAAATTAACCAATTTTTTTTATATTTTAATAATAAATCAACAGATTTTTGTGCATCGATTCCCAATTTCATACAAATAGCATCCATTTTTGCCTCTTCGTTCATATTTTCTTCACTTTTATACATTTCATTTGCTGTTTTCATCAGTAATTCCTTTTATATTTCATAGAATTTATGATGTTTTTAATGAAAAACTACTTTAAAATCATTGAAATTCACTTCATTATGAATTTCCCCTGTTTTTTTGAATAATTGTGTTGCTTTCTTCATAGAAACACAAAAGAAATCAAATAAAAAATCACATAAAAACTCAAATAAAAGGCAAAATCGAATATTTACTGCTTTATTGAAATTCTCGTTATAAAGATTGAAGGTGGTGCAGAAGAAAAAATACTCTCCCAAGCTGAGAATCTGGCTTTCATGCTGAACCCTTTCAAAAGTTGAGTTTTTCCCAACAACATGTCCTTGTTTGGCGATAAAGCTGAAGATTTCTCTCAAAGCCTCTTCATTTTTTTTATTTTTGTCCACAATTTTCGTTTTTTTCATAGGAATTGGGCTTATTTCCTTTATTTGATCTTTAAATTCCCTGAATTCTTCTTTAGGTTCTTCATGCAATAGCATAGAACCAACAGTATTTACTGTAGTTTCTGTGGTCCCTAAATTGTTCAATTGTTGTTTAATGGAATTTATCATATTTTTCAATATTTTTTTCTCATCTTCGGTTTTGCATTTCTCGAGCATTTTATCGTATTTTACGATGGTTTCGATCATTGTCTCGCGTATAACATTCTTTTGATTCACTTGGTCTTCCTCGTGATTATTCAGGTTTTTATTGAACTCGCTCTCCGCCAGGATCATTATCGTAGGGTCGGTCCGAAGGAAATAATCGAAGATTTCCATTGCATCTGACATCGTTATTCGACAATTTTTGTAATTAAAGCTAGGATCAGCTAATTTTAATGAAATTTATAAGAATTTTAGGGTAATTCTAATGAATTTTAATGAATTTTAATCAATTTTACTTTGCAATTTGACTTCTTGATAGTATTTTTGAATAGATTTCAAGAAAGTCTTATAACTATTGACGGCAGCATAAAAATCCTCGGTAGCATTGGGTCTTTCAACCAACACATACCCAGACTCATCATAAAAGAAGCCTCTTAAAACCATATGGAAATCCTGTATAGAAATCGTGTCATTTGGCTTCAAAACCGGGACTTTATTCTCTTTTATTATATAACTATCCCTGATATTTTCGGAGGAATTGACTTTTTTATCAAAATCTGCGGTATTTACATTAAAATGACCGATATAATTGAGAAATTGAGTCTCAAGCTTCTCTGAGAAAATATCACGAATTTCGTTCCATCTTTTGGCATTTTGTAGATAATCTCATAGTTTTTATCAAGAGATTACAAAGGAAAAAAAAGGTTACTTGGATTTAAAGGGACTATTTCAATAACTTTCACTTCCTTGCTCATTGAAACAGGTTCATTGTCACTTTCCTCAAGAAAAGCCACGTTTTTAAGCCATTGTTTCAGAATTATGATGAAGTTCTCGTAATTCACATTGCTTTTTTTAAAAAATAGAGGGTTTTTAGCAAAAAAATCAAAGGTAAAAGCACTTTTTGTCGATATTTGAAGGAATTTGGGAGTTATCCTTGGAAAAAAAGCCTTTGGCTGTTTCGAAATCGAAGGCTAAATGAATAGAAAAATCATCGAGAACATCATGGGTTTTAGTGATTTCGATCTTTTTTAAATCGCTGGTTCTTTTGGCGAAAATCTCTTGTAGATCTTTAGTAGAAGAATCGATTTCTTCTAGGATTTTTTCAAGGGAATTACTCATGGAAATCAAGTAAAATGGGAAAAATTAAAGAAAAAATGTTGTTTTTATTAAGAAAATGTAACAAATTCTTAAGAATTTTGATGAAAATTAATTTTTTTTTTCTTTAAAAAGTAAGCAAAAAAACATGATTTTTAACTAAAATTGAATTAATTAATATTTACTCAAAGTTTTTCAGATGAAAAAAAGCGGGTTGTTGCGATATATTGATCTCTTTATAAGCCCTTTCATCGCTAATTCCATTCTCGGAGCTTTGGGGCTCGATTTCCTTGAGTTTCTTTATTTCGGAATTCGAATTCTGCGGCGATTCAAGTGAAAAGAATAGTTTTTTGCTCTTTTTATTGAAAAAATCCTCTTTTTTGAAGTATAAAGACTTAGAAGAAACCAAATCAAAATTCTTGATTTTTTCTTTGAAATTTCTGGATTTTTTCTCATTAAAATCTTGCTTTTTTTTCTCGACTTTTTTTTTCGAATTTGGCATGAAAAAACGTTGAAAAAAGGTCTTTTCCTGTTGATTGAGATGAACGGCATTTTTCAAGTCGATTTCATCGAGAATTATCTGCGGTTTCTGGCTTCTCATCCTATGAAACTCGTGATTATTGATCGTTGATTTCATCTTTTCGATATCGAACATTCTATTGATAACTCCAGAAATATCCAGGTATTTCTTCATCATTTTCACGCTTTTCCTCATGATTTTCGATTTTCTGCTTAAATTCTTCTTTTTCTTCACTTTATTCCTGATATATTCCCATAAACTCAGTTTGATTTTCCTCGATTTTATACTGTTTTTATCATCGTCTTTCAACAGTTCTTTATAGTCAAAAGTCTCGTTACTGACCCTTTGTAGCATAGCTTCCTCTAGAAATGGCTTCAATAAAACCACGCCTAATAGTGTCAGAACTCTCATTAACCCCCCAACCTTCGAAAGAACGTCCAGTACTTTATCGTATTTTCTTTTCGTGGTTTTCGAAAGTCCATCCAACCTCAAATATATCGTTAAAATCGTGAGATCATTTGGCGTTTCCGTTGGTATTAAACTCTGAGAAATCAGGTTGATTCCCTCATCAGAGACGATATTTTCACTAAAAAGACCGTTATCAGTCTCAATCTTCACTGGCCCGAAATAGAGATAGATTTGACTGGACATTTTTAAGCTAGTAGGCCGGAAGTCGTCTACTGCTGCGATATTTATCGGGTTTTTATAACTATTTAAATCAGTTTGAACTGAGGTGTAATGCATAAGGAAATATCGCCCTTGCAGGTAATCATCGATAATCTCCTGGCTTTTGCAGGGGATTGAGCTCGTCTTGTTAATACAGGGAGAGACTTTGAGCCGAATGCCTTGAAAGATCTCGGAATCCCAGGTTCCATTGATAAAAGCCTCTGAGGTATTCTTGAAACAATACATTTTATAAAGCTTTTTCTCGAAGTATTTCTGAAGATCACGGTTTTGTGAAGGAATGTCTTGGAGCTCGCATTTGCCGATAAGGAGCTTTGAACGAGCGAGAATTTCGTTCTCCCGGGTCTCAAGCATTGCCTCAATTTTATAAATAGATTCGTCGATGAAAGGACGGTAATTATCCGTGGAGTTTTCTAAGGCGAAAGTGAAAAAGAAAGAATTTGTATTCATTTGGACCTTTTTGGGGTTAAGAGACTTTTCTTCAGTGAGGACGTTCAAAGGGTTGGTTTGATTGATGAAGTTGTCAGCGAAATAGAAGAAGCTCGAGAGAGAGAGGAAAGTTATCAGCAAAGTCATCACTTTCGTTGAGATGGTACTATATTGGAATTTGTTCTTGAAAGTGAGGAGAAAAGCTGGAGAAATTGAAAAAACATCGATTGCTTCTATGAAAGAAATAATTTTTTTGCGAATTTTCTTCATTTAATTGCGATTTTTTTTTATTTAAATTAATAAATTTCTAAGGAATATTTAAAAAAATTCATAGGTTTTATGTTATTTATAATTTCAAAACTAATAAAGAAATATTATCACCTGAACCTGCAGAAAGCGCTTCATTTAACAAGCTTTCTGCAATTTCCTTCGCGTTAGTTTTTCCTTTTAAAAAATCTACCAGAAACTGCGAAAAAAAATAGTTTATTTAAAACTTCATAAAAAATGAACAAAAAATTGAACAAAAGGTTCAAAGAAATTGAAAAAATAGAGAGGGAAAAAATTCTGAATTTACTTCATCCTTTATAACATCCCAAACGCCATCAGTCCCTAAAATCACAAACTTATGGATCAATCTCAATTCGATTTTATTCACAAAAGGCGAACAAGTGAGTCCCTAGAAAAATTGCTCCAATAAAAAAATTCAAAATTAAATAAAAAACATCCTTCAAAAAACTCACGTTTTTCTTCAGACTAAAATCTCCAAAAGCTCTCGCAATAGCCAAAACCCCATCTAATCTTCCCATAAAAACGCTCCCCCCCTCCTTTCTACATAAGAAATGCTCAATAACTCCCCTTCCTAATCCTTCTTACTTCACTCTTTCTATTTCCTCAGGACAATTCGCCTTATGATCGACGGAAATCCTTTCGCATTTGACCTCCTGCCATAAAACTGCTCTTGTATCCCCAACATTAGCAACATAAAGCATTTTCTTGGCTTTTAACAAAAAAACATCATTAAATTCTCTATGAGAACTCATTAAAAAAACCTCCTTCTAAGCGAATAAACCCTATACAGGCCGTACTGCCGATTTCTTCGCATTTTAATATTTCTTGAATTTTTCGGTCCAGCTTCAAAAAAACTCTTATTTTTGTGAAGGTTTTTTTAGAGAATAATTACATTGAGAAAGGTCAGCTGGAATAATTTCGAGATATCTTTGCTTTCCTGCTTGTAACAGGAGAGAAACTCAGCAATGAAGTTCTCTATCAGGAAATCAACCACGGCTCGACCCCCATGACCGTCGAATAAACCGAAGAGAATCGATTTGCCACCGTCTTGTAAGATGTTATCCTTGATAAAATAGCCTATGAAAATTTAATGAAGGAAAAAAATTAATGAATAAAACAAAAAATCAATGAAAAAACTCAATGGAAAACTCAATGAAAAAATTAGATAAGAACCGTCTTCCATGTAGTTTCTGAAATTGGAGTTCATTTCTTCTTGATAGGCATATTCTTTGACTGCTAAGGCTTTGGACATGTAGAGATTCTTTGGCAAAAATTGCTGTTTTGGCTTTATAAACATCATTTTTAGGGATTTCTCTCCGAAAATTAAAGGATTTTTTTAATTTTATTGAACTTTTGTGTAAAATGAAGAAATTTATAAATAATTCAATAAATTTATTAAAAATTCAAAGAAAAATCATTTAATTCGCTGATTTTTTTGGGCCTGTCATCGGGATCTTTAATTGTTTCCTATTGGGATATGTCATTTTCTGGAATTTCTTCAATATCAGATCCGAAATCATGTCCTTTAACTTCGAAAAATTTATGAAGAATTTCAATGAGTTTTTTACTCCGGGAATATTATTAATGGAAAACTTCGATTTTCCGATTTTCGGGTCAATTTCAAGATTCACATGCGGTTCTCCAATAAAAGAGTACCTTTTTTCAATGAAATAAGATGGAAAAACTAAAGAAAGTCATTGCTTTTTACCAGCTTTTTCCTCTTTTAATGGGTGCAAAGCAAATTCTAACTGTTCCAGTCAATGATTTGAGCTTGACGCTTGCGAATACCGGAACTTTCGTCTGTGGATTTTATCGGTTTTTTCTAAAAGAATTTCTTTTACTTTCGCGAAATCCAAGAGAATCTGCGTTTCGATATCTATGCAGAAATTTCCTCGATAAGACATTACCAAATCAAATAAAAACTTCACAAAAAGCCTTATTTATATACATTTGTCAATATACCTCATTTTTTTCCGATTTTTGTGGTAAAATCTCCTCGAATAGCGGACCTATCGGGTCAATCTTCATAAAAATGAGGCTATTTTACTGTATTTTTATAAGAAAAAACCTTTATTCCTCTGATCTTTATCTCCTCGAACAAAGGGTTTCGCTTTTTATTGAAGGAAATATACAGTTTCTTAACAATTCTGGCCTTTATAAAGAAAAATCTATATTTTCCTTAATTTTTTTCTCTTTTTTACATAAAAGTTCGAATTTTCACTCCATTCAGCAAAAAAACTGCCAAAAAGCTTAGAAAGGAAAATCCCGCGTGCCTGACTTGAAATTTTCTGAAGGTTTTCTTTGTGAATTCCATCAACTTCCTCTTCACCTTCTGAGGTATCTTGGTTGTTATTCACAGAAATCGCCTTGCGTTCATCATCAATATCCTGGTCAAAAGTGGCATTTTCTTCATCTTCTTCTTCTTCTTTAGTGAAGTTTTTATCGAAATCGCCTGGTTTATTGAGAAATTCAAAGTATTTTTCGTCGACTTTTAAAGGAAAATGAATGAAAAATTCAAATAAAAAAAAAATCGTGCTTTCTTCAACTAATTCATCGATATTCTTTGTTTGTTTTGTGAGAAAATCGACTGTTTTTAAGAAATAATCGAACTTGAGCTTTGAAATATTGGAAGAATGGGTATTTAAGGCTTCTTGGAAGGTGGAGAAATCTACGTCGATTTTCTTAAACATGTGATTCTTCTTCGAGATACATTCATCGTTCAATTCATGATTCACAACAGAATAATTCGAGTTTTTCTTACTGCTATTCGTTTCGCTTTTTTCAGTGAAATTCTGGGTTTTTATCGAAGAAAAATTGAGAAAATTCAATTATGAAAATAAAGGACTTTTGCTAGAGTTCTGCAGAATTTCTCGAAGTCTTTTATGATATCGGAACAGGATTCGGTGATTTCCTTCTTTTCTTTTTCGAGTTTTTTTATGTTGTCATTCAATTCATTGTTGATTTTTCGCAGTTTCTAAGAAAAGATCATTAAAAACCAAAGGAAAAATCATCAAAAACCTCTATATAATTCTTGATATTCTCTGTATAAGTCCTCATTTTCATGACAACTATCTCAAACAAAGCCAGATAATTGCCTTTTTTCTTTGAGAAAACCTTGATGAATTTAGCCTGGAGAAAATCTCCTAAAGCTCCTGCATAGCTCTCTTTTCCTTCGATAATCTCTTCTAAATAAACCTCCCTTATTTCCTTATAAAACCTTAAACAATCAGTCAAATTGTTTTTATAATCATCATATTTCTTGTTCATTTCATTTAAAACACCCTTGAAAATCATCACAATTTCACCTTCTTCCAAATACTTCAGGTTTTCATCCTCCATATTTATCATTAACTTGTTCAAATGCTGATTAAATTGGCAATATTTGTTGTTATTTTCAAAGAAACTCGTAGATTTTCTCATGAATTTCCTCACGTTTTCGCTTGATTCCATAGAGTTTTCTTCGAAAATCACTTTGCTCTTTCTTTCGAGAATTTCGTCATTTTCATTGAGATTTATCGTTTTTTTCAGGCTGTTTCGAAAATTCAATGGATTAATAGGAATTATCGATTTTTTCGATTGAAACTGGGGATTTGGCCTGAGATTTATAAGCATTATTTCTTTGAAAATGTTTTTATATTGATAAACGTTCTCATAAAAGGCATCGACGATACTGCGGAGAATCGTCGCGAAAGAGGACTGCTTGTAATTATACCAATCGCGATTAAAATCGTTGATTTTCTTGTTCATTTCAGAGAGCTTTAAATTCGCCTCATAATTCACATCGTTTGCATCACGAAGTTTCGCCTTTAGAGAGTCTTTTGATTAAAAAAAACGAAAAAAAGCTAAAAAATCAAAAAAAACGAAAAAAAATACCTAATTGATAAATGGCCATTTTAATCTTATTTTCTTTTTTCATCAGCATCGGTGGAGGTACCTTCCTGTTCCTTGCTTCTTCTAATCCTTCAGTGAGCTTCTTATAAGTCTCATGCAGTTCCTTATACTCCTTGCTGATCTTAGCAAGATTCCTCACACTTTTCTCAAACAAAATCTTGAGTTCTTTCTTCTCTTTTTTTATCTTTAAACTCTCTGTTAAATACTCGTGATTGAACATAAAAGCCATATCATTAACACCATTTTTTATAAAAATCGCACAATCCTTGTGTGTCTGTCCAAGAATCTTCATTCCTTCGCGAAAAACGTTCCATTCGGGCAGCGAGAATTTCTTCATGTTTTTATCATTAAGAAACCCAGTCAAAATCCTCATGGAATCCTCTTCTAAATCAGTGAGTTTATAGGCCTTTTCCAGCTTATCTTCTATGAAAATTATGCTAAGATTGAAGAATTTCGGGTTTCCCAGAACACTGATCATTTCTCCGAATTTTGTCTCGATTTTTATCAGTTCTGAGAAATATTCAAGAATATCAGAAATCTCGTTTTTCAGGTTTTTGGAACGAATTTTGATGATCTTTTTCATAGGGGCTTGGGCATTGAAGGATTTATTCAGGTTGCGATCTGGGCTGGGGGTTTTGATAGCTGATTCTTTTTGGGAAGAAAGAAGCTTTTCTTGGGGCAACGGCAGGAAATTGAAGCTGTCCTTTCGAGGCCGTTTCACAGGGGACATTAACTCCAGTGGGGGAATGGCCGTGAAAGAGGAATCGGATGAGTACTTGTTGATGAAAAAATTGCGTTTCTTGTTCTTTTCGAAGATTTCTTTGGGGTCTGGATTGAAATAACCCTCAAGCGAAAGATCATCTAAGAAATTGAAGTTTATTTGAAAAGAAATTAAAGAAGAAATTTACTGAAAAGAACCTGAACATCGTATTTTTCTTTACGGTCTCGAACTTGGTAAAGGACATATCTCAAAAAAATCGAAATTTCAAAGCTAATGCAATAAAAATTGCCACAAAGAAATCCGGAAAAAAGCGATTTGGAGGAATAGAAAAACAGCCAAATTATCAAGAGAATTATGAAAGAAATGTCGAAAAAGCAGAGATGTTTAAAGAGAATAGAGGAGTTTGCAAAAAATGAGTTTTTCATTGATTTTATCATTTTTGTCGAGTTTTTTTATGTGAGTTTTAAAAGTAGAAAATTAATAAAGGAAAGTTTGGTTTCAATTAAAAAATCTAAAAAAATTTTTTCGATTTTATATTTAAAATATAATTAATAAATATAAGCACTTTTATTCAAATGAATATTAATTATTTATATAATTGAATTCAAAAAACTCGAAAAATTCTCTTACTGCGAAGAAAATATCCTTACAAAATCTTCATTAATTATTTGCAAAGGCTGAAGCTGCAATAAAAATTGCTGCAAAAACCTTTGTTTTTCTCATCTTCTTTGTTATTTTTAGCCTTTAAATGGATCAGACTGTTATTGTAGTTCTTTTTCGCACACATATTAGAGCTTTTTCTCAGAGGATTACTGAAAAAATCCTCGTTTTCCGTTCGAAGGCTTTCTGTCGGCCAATAGGTTTCTTTTGATTCTATTGAGTCTAAATCTTTCGTTTTTTGAGTTTTTTTCTTCGAGTCTTTTTCAAAGATGGTGAATCGTGAGATTCCTGTCATTGAAAGCACTTGACCTCTGTCAATTGCTTAGAGAATTTTAATAAATAATTGAAAAAAAGTTCAAAAAATGAAGAAATTCCAAAAAATTGAAGATTTTTACAAGGCATTGAGTTTTTTGCTTTTCCGTTTTTCGAACTGATAAATAGTTCAAAAACTTCGTATTTCGCGACATCGAAGCGGAATTTCATTTGTTCTTCTTTGAACTTCTCGTTGAATTTTATCAGGATGTTATGAATCGCTTTCTCAACAGTATCTTCGCTGGGCAAATCAACGTCAATTCGCTGAGTTTCATCGTTTAAATAGTAAAATATTTGGTACTTTTTCTTTAAAAAGTAATTTTGCGATTTTTTCAATATTTAAGATTTTTTGAAGAAAAAACCTTGCCAAAGCCAAAAGATTCAAAGCTTTTGATCGAGTTCTGTGAATTATCTGGTTCTTCTAAGAAATTCAAAGCACTTCTTTTCACAACAACTGTTTTTTCTATAGAAAAATTCAAAAGAATGTATTTAAATGATAAAAAAATGGAACTTGGAAGGTTTTTGGAAAATTTATTCGATGAATTTGCAATGAAAGATGGGGGGTTTTCGAGGGGGGATTCCATGAAATTATCAAAAGAATATTAATTAAAAGTGAGAAAATACAGTGTTTATTTGTCTTTTAGCGCAAATGAATTAAATTTTCGAAAAGAAGGACATCATTTTAAAAAGGTGACTCTTATTTTGATTACATCGATTTTTTTTTTTAATTAAATTTTATCTTTAAATTTTTTCTTTAAATTTTTGCATTGAATTTTTTTTTTTCTTTCTAATTTAAACTTGAAATAAAAAATATTCTAACATTCTTTAATTTTCTTCAATTTTCTCAATGAAATCATTCTTTAAATCGATCTTTCCCTTTTCATTCTCTATCCTTTCAAAATTATTATCTAAATCTGTTAAAATATCTTTGTAATTCATGAAAGAATTGACAGTTTTTTGCAGAACTGCTTCCAGATCCTTGAGTCTTTGTTTGAATTTTTTCTCGCTAGTGCTGAGTATTTTATCGAATTTCAGCAGCATATTCATATCTTTTTTTGAGTTATTCTTCATTAAATACTGCTGGCTTTTCACGGAAAGCATTTGTTTATATTCAAGCAATTTATGTTTATTTGCATAGTATTTCTTTATGCCTAAAGTCAATAAACTCAAGCCAAAAAAAGAAATCAATATCAAAAAAATCCCGTATATATATTCGAAGTTTATTGGTTCAAAGGAATTTGTCTTGAAAAGACAGTTTGTTGCATTAGAATAGAAGTATTTATTCAGAAGATTCTCGTTTTCTATTGAAAATTTCAACTTCATAAGCTCAAAATTGAAGGTTTTAATGAAATTTGAGTCCATGCTTGGAGAAAAGATCACTGGATAGGAAAAGGAGTAGAAAATGTTGCCAATTGTTTTGAAGGTGCAGTTTGATTGAAGCTCTTGAAAAAGATTCAGAAAAGCATCGGCCACGACACCATCAATGAGACCATTTTGTAAGTCATTCATCATCCCCTTTTATAAAATAAAAAATTAATTTTTTTTAAATTAGATTTATTTATTGAATTTCTTCAAAATTATTGAATTTTTTCATTTAAATACCTGAACATCTTCATGGTTATATTTCTTTATAAAAGCCTCATTTGCATTATAAATTCTCGCAATCTCCCCATATTCTTCTGGAACCCCAATTGTATCAGTGTTTGCAAAGCTCGTGATATCCAAATAAATACTTGTGAGTGATCTCCTATTATAATCGCTGATAAACTCAGCCAAAAACACTGATTTCAGCACTAAAATTATGAATAAAAACACTCCATAGATGATCCTCCCTGCAAAAGTCTTAATTTTTATATCATTTGCGAAGAAAAAAGCCGTTATTGTGTTCCAAAGTGAATTATTGATCCCTGCAACATAATCGTTCTTTATTTCGCCTTTACTTGATTTTTCAATGATCCAGATCAAATGAGCTATAGACAAAGTCGCAAGGATTATGACGATCAATAGGCCTGGATCGAAAATCATGAAGACTCGAAAACTTATATTTTCTTCTTTTCCCAAGGTCAAAACGCTGAGTCCTGTATCGAAGATTGAAGCTGAAAAGGAATAATTCTTGTTTATATGGCTTATTTGGTGGGTTTGATGGCTGAAATAACCCGAGAACTGATTGAAAGAAATGGTTATTTTTAATAAAATATGAATTTTTTATAAAAATGTGAATTTTTTATAAAAATGTGAATTTTTTAAAAAAATGGGGTTTTTCAATTTTTATGAATAATTTTTTAAAATATAGACCTCAGTGCTGTCGAGATAGGACTCCATTTCAGCTTCTTCAATGCAATTGATCTCGAATTCCGATCGCTTATAGCCTAATCTGGTCAAAACCTTCCTTTATTCTTGAATCAGATTAAGGAAATCAAATAATTTATTAATAGAAATACGAGATCAAATCAATTTCAAGCCCATTGAAGACAGTATCAGTATTAAAGGACATTTTTTTCCCGGTTTCGCAATAGACTAAAGGCGGGTAATTGGAAGTTGAAAGATTGAGGTAGAATGAGAGAGCATTGGGAAAAAAGAGTGCTATGAACAAAACAATGAACATTTTTTTATAAATATATAAAAAGAAAAAAAATTAATTTAATTTTTTTTTAAGTCTTTTAACATAAATAGATGTATTTTCAGGAATTTTATGTCTAAATAGATTTTTGATATTTCTTTTGTGGCTCGCATTTTCAAAGTGATTGAACCTATGAGTTTTTTCAAGGAAATTCCATGAATTTCTGATTTTTTTCTTTCTCATTTTTAAGCTTAATTAAAATCACTTCTTTTTCACTTAAAATAACTTAAAAAAATTTTCGTTTTTTTCTGTCAATTTTCTTAAAAACCCGTAGTTTTTTAATTTAATCCTAGTTTCTTCTGAATCAGTTCCCTTGTTATCGAATGATAAAGAGCTTTTTTTCTCTCATAGATCTCCCCTGCCAGTTTTTTATCAACCTTAGTCAATTCCGTGAACAAAGGAATCACGAATTTCATCCTTCCAGTGCTTCCCAAAAACTCTTCCAAAACCTGCAAATTTTCAAAGAATTTATTTTTCACACAAAGTCTAAGCCAAACACCCCCAATTTCTTTATTTTTCTCTTTATCAAGCTTCAAACTCTCTCTTAAAACCTTCAGTTTTTCATGTGAAATTTCCTCGAAGTTTCCATGCAAATGCTTCAGAAACACGATCTTCAGACTTAAATCAAAAGCATTGAATTTCTCAACGATTTCCCCTTCGTTTTCCTTTACGAATTTCTCAGCTAAACCCTTGCAATCATCGAAATCACTTATATTTATCTCCAGTTTCATTGGAGGAAACCCTGGTTTTTTCAACCATTCATCCCATAGAATCGTTTTCAAAAGCGATTCCCCTTCATTTTTCCCCATTTTCCCTACAAAATACTCTCTAAAACACTCGATAAACTCCTCAGTATCGCAGCTTTTATAGCTAAATTTCCTCATAAAAAACCTCAAAAATCCTCTAATCCCCTCTTCCCCGACAATTTTCTCCAAATACATCATAAACTGGAAGCCTTTTTCATACGGAACCTTGCTAAAAGCGTCATCAGGGTTCCTATAATCTGAGAAATCTGGCTGCAAACTCGTATAGTTTTCCCCTTCCCCAATGCTCAGAATTGTTTCTCTAAGTCCCATATCTTCCATAAGTATATTAATTTGACACTTTTTTTCTCCATAAAGCACTTTTACAGCCTTTCTTTCCAAAAACATGGTAATGCCTTCATTTAGCCAAAAATGGCTCCAATTCTTGCAGCTAACCAGGTTTCCAGCCCAAGAATGTGCAATCTCATGGATAACCACATCGATATTGGACTTATCGCCGGTTATTATCGAAGGGTTCACAAAGGTTAATAAAGGGTTTTCCATGCCACCATAAGGGAAACTAGGTGGTAAAACCACCACATTATATGGTCCCCATAGATATTCAAAGAGATAATTCTCTATAGTCTCAATGAATTTCTCAAGATCTTCGAGTTCTTTTGCACAGAAATCTATTTGTTCTGGCTCTGTGATTACTCCAGTTCTTTTAGAAATAGTTCTTTGTTGAATGTTCCCAGCCACTATCGCCAATAGGTAGCTCGGGATGGGGATTTCCTGTTTGAAATCATAATAAGCATAGTTTTCATCAAAAGATTCTCCTGTTTTATTCGCACTCATGAACACATTGAACTCTTTTTGGACTTTTATCCTTGCTGAATACGAAGATTTTACACTAGGAGAGTCCTGCATTGGGGCTATTGTTCGACTGTAGATCGGCTCGCTTTGTGTATAGAAGTAAGGCAGTTTTTTACCGAATGTTTGAGAAGGCTCAAGCCAGTTTAAGGCTGAAGACTCTGAACTATTGGCTTCTGTTTCATATTCGATTGTTATCGCAAAAACACTGGAAATCTTGAGTTTTTCTGGAAGGCTAATGAGTAATTTCTCGCCTAAGGCTTCTGCTTTGGGCACTTTTGCTAGAGTAAATGGCACTTTTTCTCCTTTATAATAGACTGTTTTGATGTTTAGAAGCTTTGAATCCAATGATATGAGAGAAACGCCTTCTTTAAGAGTTTTCATGTTGAGGATTATTGAAGCGATCAGTTTCTTTGAAGAAAAATCAAGGAAAATGTCGAGAT
>JFJP01020411.1_pt2 | contig 18825 bp, 10 predicted proteins | sample 431651 | NCBI WGS metagenome assembly JFJP01 (sample SAMN02602958, study PRJNA72255) | Microbial mat metagenome, whole genome shotgun sequencing project. | biome: fresh water; feature: sink hole; material: water; isolation source: purple microbial (photo- and chemosynthetic) mats found in...
CTTCCGCCTTCCTCCTTCCGCCTTGATTCCATCCAACCTACGGATTTCGACGCAGAACCACATACCCCCGGCTTACCTTTACGCCATTGGGGCAAGCCCCCTTCAACCCCCTAGGAGCCTATCTCCGAAAGGCTCCTAGGGTACGTAACTGGATATCTGGCCGTTGACGTCGGCGACGCACACGCTGTCGGCACCCATCACCACGGCGGTGGGCACGGCCCCCAGGGGGGTGGACCAGGCCAGGGTTCCAGCCCGGAACAGGTGCAGGGAGCCGTCTGCGGTGCCGACCGCCAGGCGGTCAGCGAAGGCGGCCACCGCCGTGGAGGCGGGCGCCGGCAGGGCCAAGGCCTGATGGACGGTGCCCTCGGCGCCGATCCTGACCAGCTGGACCCCGCTGGCGATGGTGATGATGCCACCGCTGACCACCGGGTCACCGACTGCCTGGGTCTCCAGCTGGTGTGTCCAGCGCAGCGCGGCTCCGGTCGGGGAAACCGAGAAGCAGGCCAGCCGCGAACCATCCAGCACGCTGACCACCTCGCCGTCCGAGATCGGGATGAGCTGGCCGATATCGGCGGCCTGGACGTCCTGCTCCCAGATCACGCGCCGGGCCGACTCCTCGATGGCGACCAGCCTGCCGCGGGTGTCCGCGATGATCAGGATGCGGTCGATGTCCTTGCCGATGGCGACCGGCCCGCTGATCGCAGGCGCCGGCAGCGGGATGCGGCCGAAGGCCTTGCCGGGTTCTCCGCTATACAGCGCCTCGCCGGCGAAGGCGACCCGCGCCGCGACGCCAAGCACCTCGTTGACGTAGCTGAGCGGCCTGCCACGCACCTCGGCCGTGGTCTGCAGGCGCTGGGCCGCGCCGCGCTCATCGAGGATGATGGTGCCGCTGCCAGCCAGCCCCGCGGCGAGCCCGCCCCCGGGCAGGGCGACGGGGGCCTCGCTGCGGCCCCGGCCACTGCCCAGATCATCGCCTCCGACCGCGACCCGCCAACGGATCTGCCCACGCGGACCGATCACGGCGATGCCATCGCCAGCCAGCACGGCGAGATCCTGCGAGGTCAGGGCGGCCAGGCCGCCGACCGACTTGCCGATCTGGGTCCGCCACAGCACCGCACGGGTGGGCCGGGGCGACCAGTTCCAGGCTGCCGACAGCGTTTCGAGACGCCCGACGATGGGCTGGAAACCGCTCGCCTCGATGACCAGTTCACCACGCTGCCCGGGTGCGTAGGTCACCAGCAGAGGGGCTGGGCCGAGCACACGTCCGTCCAGCTTGACCACCGACCCGGCGAGCTGCGCTTCGACCCACAGAGGCAGACGAATGTCGCCCGGACCATAGCCGGCGACCAGGTCACGGCCGGCCGACCAGGCCTGCTCGTAGCGCTGCTCGGCCATCAGAGAGCGGTAGCGTTCGACCGCCTGGGTCCGGGCTGCCTGGGCGCGCAGCAGGGCGACGTGACGTTGGCGGATCGGACCCGCCTCGGGCACTCCCGGATGGCGCTGCAGGAAAGCCGCCATCGCCTCGACGCTGGCGTCGGCGCCGAGCTGGGCGGCGGCGGCGCGACCAGCGGCCATGGCTTGGGCGATCTGGCCGCGCACGGTCCGGACGCGCTCGCCCAGGGCCCAGGTTCCGGCTTCGGCCTCGATGGCGGCAAGGACACCGTCCGCGCGCGGCAGGTCGGTGGTCATGGTGGTCTGCGCCAGATCCAATGCGTTCTGCACTGTGGCTGTGGCCGCGTCCGCACGCGGAGCAAGGCGCGCTACCGCCGCCTTGGCCTTGGCGACGACCTCGGCATTGGGGCTTTCCGCCAGGCTGCGGTACAGGCCAAGGGCCACGCCCAACCGGCCGCCGGCTTCTTCGGCCTCGGCACCTGCGAACAACCGCGGAGCGTCCTGGATCCGGGTGTTGAGCGCGTCGCGCTGCTTCTGGGCCTCGTCAAGCCGCAGGTCGATGGCGACGACGCGCGGCGAGCGCTCCTGGTAGAGGGTGTGGAACGCGGCCATGCGCTCACGCGCCCGCTTGAGGTCGCCCTGATCGACCAAGCCGGCGATCTGCTCGATCTCCCTGGAGCCGGCCCGCTGCCAGGCGACGGCCCAGGCGCCACCCAGTTCAAGGACCCTGGTGCGGGCTCCTTGCCAGCGCCGGCCATCGCCCAATTCCTCGATCCGCCGGTTGAGGGCGTCGATCTCCGGCTTGAGCGAGACCAGTTGCACGCCGCTGGGATTGGCGGCCAGGTCATCAACCTGGGCGGCAAGCATGGCGATCTCGCTGTCCACCCGCCGTTGCTTCAGCCACGGCTGCAGGGCCATCGCCGCCCCGAGGATGATGATCAGGAAGGCGGCGGCATAGAGCAGGGCGATGCGCTGGCCGACCCGGGTCGTCGAGGCGAGGATCTCGACCAGGCGCTGGGTGCGCGGATCGTCGCTGGGCATGGTGCGCAGCGCCGCCTTGTAGCAGCGGATCGCTGACCAGTAGCGGCGCACCCGGCGCAACTGATGGCCCTTCTCGATCTGCTGTTCGACGAAGGTGTCATGGACCAGGGTTTCGAGGCTGCGGATGTGGGTGATCAGATCAGGGTTGTCCACCTGGATCGACGACACTTCGCGCCAGGCGGTCAGCGCGCCCTCCCAGTCCTGCGCCTCCTCCTTCGCGCGGGCCACGGCGACCAACGCATCGAGCTTGTCGGCGACGGCCTGCGGACCGCCGGAAATCACCCCAGCCTTGATCTTGTCGGGATTGACGATGCGGCTGGTCGCCGGACTGCCGCCCGAACGCCGGCTCTGCGAACCACGATGCGGATCAGCGCCGCAGAAGATGCACAGCCGGTCGGAGACGCCGACCGGGCGACCGCAGGCGAGGCAGGTCAGTTGCAGCGACGCCTTGCACTTCTCGCACTCGGCCGCCTCACGATGGTTGATGTGGCCGCACTGCACGCAGACGACGACGTCCTCGCTCTGCTCGTCACGCGCCGCCGCCGAGAAGATGCGCGCCAGCTGGCGCCGGGCCGGTTCGTTGGCCTTGTCCAGCTCAAGCACCTGCAGGCAGGTCGAACGGGCATCCTCGAGCCGGTCGGCCAGGCCGTACAGTTCGACCAGTTGCAGCAGTTCCCCGACCGCCTCGCCGGCATTGCGCCGGGGATCCTGGGCGAGCAGGCAGCGGACCATGGTCTGGCGCACGACCGGATCCTTGGGCGCCAGACCGACCGCCTTGCGCGCATGGGTCACCGCCTGGTCGGGGTCCTGGGCGTTGAGCGCCCCGAGCGCCAGCTGGGCGAAGCTGGCGGCGGCCTCGGGGCTGTCGCCGAGCTTGGCCAGGCAGTCGGCCAGCTTGCGCGCCGTCTCGGTATCGCTCGGCCGGGCCGACAGCGCCCGGCGGTACAGCGAACTGGCGCGCAGGTTGTCGTTCTTCGAAGCGAGATAGTCGCCGTGATAGATGATGTCGTCGCGGGTCAGCGGCACGACCAGGCCGCGTTCCATCAGCGCGGCCAGGCAGGTCCAGGCGTCAAGCCGGGTGACCACGCTGTCGCGCACGATGTCATCGAGTGCGCGCACCGCATCGACCAGCGGCAACACCGCCGAGGCCGGGTACTCGCGCGCCGCCTCCTGCAGCTGGGCCTCGAGGCCCTCGCGCGGGCCGAGCACCAGTCCGCCATCGGGAAAGACCTGGCGCACCTTCTCCCATTCATCCTGCCGCCGCGCCGATTCCATGAGCAGTGAATTGATATTGAAGGCCAGACCGTCGGCGCGCGCCCGCTCGACCGACTGGTTGATCTCCTCGGCCTCGGGGCCGGCATCGTGGAACACGAAGTCGGCATAGTCCCAGGTGAACAGGCTCTGCAGCTCTTCCTCGGCCTGGCGTTGCACCGCCTCGTTCACCGTCGCCTGATCGATCGAACCGCCTTCGATGAGCCGCGCCACGACCTGCGACTCGCGTCCCGAGGACGAGATCTGCGCCGCGGTGGTGGCATCAAGCCGACCATCGAGGATCAGACGCTTGAGCAGCGCCTGGCGTTCCTCACCACGCCGGAAGGCGATGCCGATCAGGGCACCATCGGCGAAGACCACATCGCGTCCGCCCTCGGCCGAAGCGAGGCGCAGCACCCCGGTCGCCTTGATGCGGTTCAGGGTCTGGAGCACCTCAGGCAGTGCCAGTGTACGTAGGTTGCCTGCAAAGCCCATGGTGGGACAGTAGATGCACCGGGAATGCCGTCAACGCGAGCTTGCGAGGGAGCGCCGGAGCGCCGGCGCCCCCGCCGGCATCCGGGGCCGTCGGCGCCCCCGCCGACGGTTGCCAACGCCTGCCCACCGCGACCGTATCCATTACAACCCATGCCTGCCTCCCGCCATCGCGGCTTCACCCTGATCGAACTGCTGGTCGTCATCGCGATCATCGCCACCCTCTCGGGCCTGCTGCTGCCGGCGGTGGGGATGGTGCGGAACAAGGTGAAGGATGTGCAGTGCATTAATAATTTACGGCAGGTGGCGATGATCATCGAGGGGTATAGGCAGGAACACGAAGACAAATTCCCGTATTCCCTGGTGGGCCTCGTCTACGACACCAGTTACGGACTCCCCGCAAAATCGCTGCTGTGCCCCTTTGACCCGCTGAAAGGCACGGACCCCGGCCTCAACCGCAGGTCATCCTGGGACAGCGGGACGACCAACTGGTCGCAATACCTCGGGGAGACCCCGACCTCTCCCTTCGCACCCGTCCCCCCTGCCGGACAGACCCAGATCGGATGCAGCTACTCGAATGAGATGAGTGGTGCCGTTGGTATCGGGCGCATGACACCAGCCATAGCTGCCCTCTTCTACTCGTCCTCAGTCCCAGACGCCAACACCATCAGTTGGGCCGATGCAAAATTGAATCAGCAATTGAACGGGAACTTCGGCAAACCGTTCCCTCCGTCCAAGTTTCCGATCATCCGATGCTGGTGGCATCAAGATTGGAATCACCCAGTCAGACCGTGGGAAACGCTGAAATGCAACAATGTTTCTCTCAGCTTCAATGTATTCTGGTCCTCGTCGGAATGGGAGTTCGATGTGAATCCCAACTTTCAGCACGCAAACTAGCGCTACCCGTGCACCTCGACCCCCAACCCGATGGCTCGCACCCCCTCCGCAATCCGTTCCAGTTCCGCCTCATCTAGCCCCGTCGCCCAGCTTTCCGCCGTCTTCCGCGCCGTGGTATACACCTGCACCCGCTCAATACAGGCCCCCTCGTCGCGTAGCCAGCGCAACCGCTCGATCCACGCCGCAATCTCATGCGCCGGCGGAGCCTGGCCGTGCAGCCGGCACCACAGCGCTTGAATGACCAAACTGCGCCGTCGGCCAAGATCACGCAGATTGCCCAGCACCCTGGCCAGCGGTACATCCGAACGATCGACCTGCCTGTACCAATCCTCGGTCCCCGCATCGAGCTTGGCCCACACCTCGCTGGGTCGCGCGGCCAACGCGACCAGGGCCTCGCTGACCGCCGGCTTCTGGAACAGCGTCGCATTGGTGATCACCACGATGCGGGCCTGGCTGCGCCGGGCATCAAGCAGCCTGCCGGCCAGGGCCAGCATGCGCGGAAAACCGGGATAGCTGGTCGGCTCGCCGTCGCCGCTGAAGGCGATGTCGTTGAGCCGGCGCAACGCCTCCGGCGTGCGGTCGAAGGGTTCCTCTCGCCAGATCGCCCCCGACTCGGCCAGGTCGATCAGTTCGCCCAGTTCGCGCTCTAATTCCGCCTCATCGACCGACTCGGCCACGGGCGGCAGGCTGCGATCGACCGAGCAGTAGGCGCAGTCGAAATTGCACGCCATGTCGGGGTTGAGGTTGACCCCAAGGGACAGTCCGCGCGAGCGGCGGCTGACCACCGGATAGCAGAAGCGCGAATCACGCCACGTGCGCGGATGATTGCGAAACAGTTCGCTCACCGGATGTCCACGCAGGTCAGACGACGTTCGGCCTCGCCGACCGTGAAGCGCAGATCCAGGAGCATGCCCGGCATACGTCCGAGCTCGCCCATGACCCGGGCGTCCTCGCCTTCAAGCGGCACGAGATGGGCGAAGGGGTTGGCCAATCCGGGCGCGACCGTCGCCAGGTAATCCCGGCCGTCGGCGGCGAAGGCGAACACCAGGGTGGGAAGGCCGAACATCGCCGGGCCGGGCTTTCCCTCGGCGAGCGGCAGCGGCGTCGGGGGGCGGGCCAGGGCGACCGGTGCCCCATCGGCATCCTGGCTGGAAAAGGCCAGGGCGGCACCACTCGCCAGCGTGACTTCAAGGCGAACCCCTTCGGTCAGCACGATGATGCGTTCTGGCCCGACCGTGTAGGTGCGCCGGCCGATCTCGATGGTGCCACCGACTGCGACCGCCAGGCGGGCGATCTCGGCATCGTAGGCGCCGATATCCGCGCGGATCTGCCGGGCGAGCAGAGGCGTCGCACTGGACAGTTCTGCGCGCGCCTGGACCAGACGCTGCTTGTGGCTGGCGGTCAGCGCCGCCACCACCTCGGGGTCGATGCCCGATACCGGTCGTCCCGCAATCGTCTCGACGAACGTGAACTCGGTCGGCACCCCTTCTCCTGCGCCCAGCAGGCATCCGATCAGCAGCAGCAGGAGGAGTCGCACAGGGGCGATCATGCGCCCCCTCCTGCGGTCGCAACGCCGGCCGCCCGTCCCGCTGGCACGTTGTGCAGCCTGCGGGTGGGCCTAACGTTCCCGGCCAATGACGGCCAGCCTCATCGAGCTCCTCGACGCGATCACCGATGCCCGGGTCGCCAATCCGACGATGAAGGCCAGCGTCCATGCCGCCCTCCGCCTGGCCGGCGGGGCCGGCCTGCTGACCGCTGGCCGCCTGATGATGCTGCGTTTCGACGGCGGCCTGCGCGAGATCATCGCGCATGGCGAGGCCGGACAGAACGAGGAGGCCGACCTGGCGCTGATGGCCACGGTGCGCGATGCGCATGCGCCCAGCTCGCACGGCGCATGCACCGCCCTGCCGCTGGGCAAAGCCAAGCGCGTGCACGCCGTGCTCATCCTCGAAGGCCTGGCCGATCCGGCCGCCGGCAACCTGCTCGCCGACCTGTTCCTGCAGTGGTGCGTCATCGCCGAGGTCGCCCACCAGGAGAAGGCCGAGCTGATCGACGAGAACCACCAGTTGCGCGAGGAGCTGAAAACACAATTCAGCGACCGCAACCTGGTCGGCGTCTCGGGGGCTTTCCGCCGCGTCGTCGAGCAGGCGCACCGCGTCGCCGCCTCGACCGCGACGGTGCTGATCCACGGCGAGACCGGCACCGGCAAGGAGATGATCGCGCGCATCATCCACGAGCACAGTCCACGCGCCAACGGCCCCTTCATCCCGGTCAACTGCGGCGCGCTGTCGGAAAGCCTGCTGGAATCCGAGCTGTTCGGTCACGTCAAGGGTGCCTTCACCGGAGCGGTCGCCGACCGCAAGGGCCGCTTCGAGGCGGCCAACGGCGGCACCATCTTCCTCGACGAGATCGGCGAGGTCAGCCAAGGCATGCAGGTGCGCCTGCTGCGCGTGCTGCAGGAAATGGAGATCGAACGGGTCGGCGACACGCGCATACGCAAACTCGACGTGCGGGTCATCGCCGCGACCAACCGGGTGCTGGAGAAGGAGGTCGAACAGGGCCGTTTCCGCGCCGACCTGTTCTACCGCCTCAACGTGGTGTACCTGCAGATCCCGGCGCTGCGCGGGCGTTCCGAGGATGTGCCCCACCTGGTCGAGCACTTCGTCAACCAGTACGCCCAGCGCAACGTCAAATACATCACGTCGATCTCGCGCGAGGTGATGGACGCGATGAAGCGCTACCCGTGGCCGGGCAACGTGCGCGAACTCGAGAACTGTGTCGAGAAGATGGTGGTGATGGCACCGACCAGCGAGCTGACCCCCGACCTGCTGCCCTTCGCCGTGCTCGCCTTCGACCCGCACGCCGAGAACGACAAGGTGCACGGCCTGGCCAGCTTCGAGAGCCGCCTGTCCGCCGAGATGCGCAGCGAAACGCTGGCTGCCGTGCAGCGCGGGGCCGTCGATCTCTACGAGGTGGTGCGCGCCAAGTGGGAGCGACACCTCTTCGAGGCGGTGCTCGACGCCTGCGGCAACAACAAGTCGAAGGCCGCCCAACTGCTCGGCATCACCCGCAACACCCTGGCCGCCAAGCTCAAGGACCTGTCCGAGGTGAAGCGCGAATGGTCGGTGGGATGAGCGCCGGACAGGTCGTCGGCCCCCTCCTCGACCTGTTGCTGCCCGCCGTCTGCCCGGCCTGCCGGGCACAACCCGGACCTGATGTCTGCGCGGAGTGCCACGGACTGCTGCCACGACTCCCCGCCAGCTGCCCGCGCTGCTGCGCGCCGGGATCCGAGATCCCCTGCCCGGTCTGTCGCGGCAACGGTCTGGCCCACATCGCCTCGGCCCGCGCCGGCTTCGCCTACACCGGCACGATGAAACGCCTGATCGGCGACGCCAAGGCCGGGGCGCGCGCGGCCACGGTGCAGGCGCTCGCCGGAATGCTGCCGCTGCCCGTGGATGCGGTCGATGCCGTGGTCGCCGTGCCTCCGTCGCCCGGCCGCCGCCCCGGACCGCACCTCGCCACCGCCTGCGCCCGGCACGCGGCGCACAGGCTGGGCGTACCGCTGATCGCACCTCTGCACTGCGTCCGCCACGCCAGCGAGCAGCACCGCCTGTCACGAGCGGAACGCGCGCGCAATGTCGTCGGCCTGTTCCGCTGCCAGCCCGGCGTGCCGCCCAGCTTGCTGCTGGTCGATGACATCCTGACCAGTGGCGCCACCGCCAGCGCCGCAGCTGCCGAACTGCACCGGGCCGGAGCGCGCTGCATCCACGCCAGTTTCCTCTGCCGCACCCCGCAGCCGGGCGACCGGCCGAACTGAACCGCTCAGCGCGTTGCGCCGGTCTGCACCGTCCATTGCACAGCGCCGGTTGCCGGATCGAGACGCGTCACCGCCCCGCGGGAACCGCCTGCGTAGAGGGCTATGATCTTGCCGGCCGCATCATTGACCGTGGCCAGGCGCGAACCGCCGTGGACGGTTGTGCGCCAGCGTTCGGCGCCATCGGCGGTGGCGATGGCGCGCACCGTGCCGTCCCACAAGCCGACATAGACCGTCGCCAGATCGGCATCGCTGCGCAGATCGCTGATCATCGCCGGCAGCTCAAGACGCCTGGCCACCTTCAGCGCAACCGCCGCATCGAGGGCTGCCGCGTCGTCCTCCCATAGCCGCCGCTCGATCCGTTCGATGATGCCATTGAACCATTCCGGCCCACGCTTGCGTCCGGCCTTCGCCTCGTTCTGCAGCCGGCCCATCTGACTGGTCAGCGCCTCGCGCAATTCCGCCGGCACCGCCGTGATCTCGCGGCTGAACCCGGCCATCCAGGCCTGGTCGGTGAAACGGCCATGCTGCTTGCGGTCGTCGATCACGTCGCGGATGCGCGCGAGCAGTTGGCGGTTCTCAGTGCCGAGTTCGTCGGCACGGCGGCGCTGCTCGGCGCTGCCGATCACCAGGGTGGAGAGGAAGGCGACCTTGGCCTGCGGGGCGTAGAGCAGGATGCGGCTGGGATCGCGGCTGGGCAGCAGCACCGGCGGAATCATCGATCCCGGGTCAAGTTCCGGGGGTAGCTGGCGCGGTTCGAAGCGGCGCAGCGGGACGCCGCGCTCGTCGAAGATCACGAACAGCGCGTCGCGCGTGCCGGCCGCGCTCCAGCGGCCCTCGGGGCCGACCGCGCTGTACAGATGCCACATGCCCAGATCGGTGATCTCGGGAAGCACGAGCGCCTTGCCGGTGCCGGCGTCAAGCGGCACCGCGTCCTCGGCCCCCTTCCAGGTGCGCGGCCGGTTGTCGGTCGCCGGATCAGTCACGGTCTGCTCGGGCGCACGGCCCGGCGACCACAGGAAGGCGCCATCCGCAGCCGCCACCAGGCGTACCCCGGTGATGCGCGTCCATACCGGCTTGCCGCTGCGCGTCTCGACCAGACGCACCTCGCTGCGCAGCAGTCGGGCGGCCACGGACACCTCGGCGTCCACACCCGACTTGCGGTCGTAGCGTTTCGCGGCGGCATCCCAGACCTGGCGCTTGACGGTGTAGCGCACCTGACGCTCGCCATCGATGACGGTCGGGGCGATCAGCGCGAAGCGGCCGTCAGGCGAGAATCCGACTTCGGGCATGGACTGCCCGCGCGGCGCTTCCGGCGAGACCTGTCCCGCCACCTTCCACAGCGGCTTGCCGGTGGCCGGTTCATAGGCGGTGATGCCACCCTCGGTCGGGCTGATCGCGACCTGCTTGTCCGGCGACATGGCGAGGTGGCGGTCGGTATCCTTGAAGCTGTCCCATTCGAAGGGGTTGTCCTTGCACACGACCGGGGTCTTCAGGCCGAGCACCCGGCTGCCATCGCTGCGATACGCGGCCACCCGGCCCATCAGGCTGTAGCCGGCCCAGGCCACGGCACCATCGGCGCTGATCCCGACATCGCGCGGCGTGACCTCGGCCCCACCGCCCCAGGAACCGATGATCTTGCCCTCGGCGCTGATCAAGGTGGTCGGGGCATGCCACGACTTGGTGCCCACGACGACGCCAGCCGGTGAGGCGTCGATCGCCACCACCGCCTGGCCGAGGCTGGAGGCCAGGCCTGGCCATCCCGCCACGGCCGGCGTCTCGACCAGGGCGCCAGCAGCCGGAGCCGCGACCGGCGGCGCCAAGCCACGCGCCGACTTGACCAGGGCGACCTCGCTGGGCAGCCAGGCGAAGCGCACCGCCTCGCGCGCCAGGTAGGTGGCATCGGCGGCCGGCTTGGTCTTGGCGATAGTGGCCAGTTGCGCCGCCGCCACCTGCAGACCGGCGTCGTCGCCCACGGCCACCACCACCGCATCGGCTTCGGGCGAGAAGGCGCGCGGCTGGAAGGACACCACCGCCCGGCCGGCACCGACGTTGTCGCGCCCGAGGCTGCGTCCGGCCACCCATGCGCGTTCGAGATCAGCGAGCAGCGGACTGCTCGCCGGATCGCCGACCAGGATCACCGGCGCGTCGATGCGCACATCCGGCACGGTCGAGCGGGTGCGGTAGCGCGCCATCTCGCCTTCCCAGGGATGGGCGCGCAGCGGACCGCTGATCACGCTGTCGCTGGCGGCGGTCCGCACGGTGAGGCCGGCGGCGCGCAGCGCCTCGGCCAGCTTCTCGGCCCAGGCGCGATCGCGCGCCACCTGGGGATTCGGCGCCGCCAGCTTGGCGCCGCCATCCTCGAAACCCATCCGGCCGGCATCCCAGGCGATGACCAGGCCCTGGGCCGTCAGCACTCCATGCACCCGATCACCGCGATGGACGGTGACGGCCGCGGCAGGGGCGGCGACGACGGTCGGTGCGCTTAGCCGCACGGTGGCCGAGGCGGTGAAGCCGGCGATCAGATCGGTGACACGCAGGACCACCGACGATCCAGCCGCCGGCAGCACCTGGGCCGGCAGCACGCCATCAGCAGGAAGGGCACGATAGGCCGTGGACAGCACCGTGCCGGCGCCATCGAGCAGTTCGATGCGCACAGCACCAAGCACGCCAAGCGCCTTGCCGCTGGCACCGCGCAGTTCGAAGCGGGCGTTCAGCGGCGTACCGGCCACGACCTGCGCCGGGGCCGACAGCACCGCGCTTGCTACCGCCTCGGGCAGCACGGCGAAGATGCGTCCTTCGACCTCGCCAAAGGTGGTCGAGAAGACCAGCCGGCCGCCTTCGCTGCGCGTCGCCACGCGGCTGGCGGACAGCACATCATAGACCGCCCCGGCCCCATCGAGCTTCAGCCCGAGGCGTGCCGTCACCGGCTTGACCGAGCTGTTGAAGAAGCCCTGCGGCACGCGCTGGGTGTAGAGATCGGCTTCGTCGGGGATGGTCCAGTTGCTGGCGAAGACCCACCAGCCGGCGCCGCCGCCACGCGGCTTGGTGACCGCGACGAAGACCTCGGGCTGATCGCTGCTGGCGAGCGGTTCGCGCACGGCGGCGAAGGCCTTGGCCAGGGCGGCCCGCTGATCGAGGGCCGAGCCACGATAACGCGCCCACTCGTGGTGGCCGGTCCAGTGGCTGCCTGCCCAGGTCGCCGGCTTGCCGGCGGCATCGCGATGCGTGAACAGCAGGTTGACGTCGATCGGGGCCGCCTCGACCCCCTGCGCCAACCAGCCCCACACCGTCTCGCGCGTGAGCTTGGCCCAGGCCGCTGGTGTCTCCGTCCACACCTTTTCCATACGCGGCGTGCCATCCTTGTTGGTGCGCAACTGGCCCTGGTCATCGCGCGCCTGCTCCTCGCGCATGCTGATGCCGTAGCGGCCATAGACCTCGGGCGCGTGGTAGTAGTTCGGCGCCTGGCTGACCACCACCTTGCCGCCACCGGCGACGTAGCGCTTGAACGCTTCCTGCTCGAAGGGGTAGGAACTGTCAGAACCGATGGAGGCCGCATAGATCACTGGGTAGCGGGCCAGACCCTGCGGCGTGGCGAGGTCGCCATGCGACACCAGATGCGTCTGGTAGCCGGTCATCAGCGAGGCCAGGGTGGCGATGGTCGAACCACGCGTCGTGGCATGACCCCACGGATCACCGATCGGCGGGACGTAGATGCCGACCTCGCGCAGCGCTTCGAGGCGCGGCACCAGATCGCCGTAGGCGGTCAACAAGCCGGCGACCGACTGCAGGCGCTCGTTGCTGGCGAAGGTGGTCTGGTCGGCGCCGAGGTGCGACCAGGTCATGTTCTCAGCCTGGTCGAAGTAGGTCTGGATGCCGCGCCCCATCCAGAAGATCGCATCGCGCATGAAGCGCGACGGCGAGCCCATCTGCTTCCACAGGCCGCACTGGTACACCGGAACGCCGCGATCGACCAGATTCTGCACGTGGAAGGTCGGCAGGAAGTAGGGCTTGGGCACCGCGTCCAGGTTCCACTCGGACACCGACACCGCGCTGGCCCCGTCCACCAGGTAGGCCGGATCGATGTTGGGCGTACGCCAGCCGGTCCAGGCGTGCGGCGCCGAACTGTGGTTCATCGTCCCCTGGTTGTGGATGGTGAACACCGCCGGCAGCTCGCCCTCGACCATGCGGGTGATGGCGCCGTAGCAGCGCTCGATGCCGCGCAGCACGAAGCTGGCGTAGCGGTAGGCGGCATCGCGGCCCACCGTCGCGGTGGTGGCCGCATCGAGAGTCGGCAGCGGCTCGCGACGTGGGGGTGCGGGGGCCGGGGTGATGCCGGCCGCAGCGAAGCAGGCATTCCACAGCGCCTGCTGGTCGGCTTCGGTGGGGCAGGACTCGGTCAACCAGTTCTTGCCGCCACCGGCCGATTCCTGCTTCGCCTTCCACACCTGCTCGAAGGCCTGGCGGGCCTTGCCGTCGCGCTTGCGCAGCGCCTCGCGCGCCTCCTTCGACCAGTCGTCCTGGTCGAAAGAGATGGCGAGCGGCTTGGCCGATACCGTGATGCCAGCCGCCTTGGCCGCCTCGCGCCAGTTGGTCTCGCGGGTCTGGGCAAGCTGGGCGCTGCTCAGCTCGCCGCCCCCGGCCCAGTCCATGTGGCCATAGGCGTCAGTGTAGGCGGCGACGAAGTTGGGCAGCGAGGCTGCCGCCAGCGAACCGGCCAGGTACTTGCGCGCCAGGATCGCCTGCTGGCCGCGATCGACCGTGGGCAGCGGCATATACACCTCGGCTTTGTAGTCCTCGCCGTAGCCCATGAAGATGCCCAGCGCGACACCCTCGGCCATCAGCTTCTGATAGAACGCATGGGTGAGCGACGGCCGGTAGCAGCCGGCCACCGGCGGCAGGTCGGGAGCGGCTGCCTCGGGCAGCTCCTGCACCGGCCCGATGATCGGCCAGGCGTTGGCGAAGAAGTTGACCCACAGGTTGGCCCCATGGATCGAGCGCAGCACCTGCTCGGCGTGGCCGCCGTTGTTGCCCTCGGCGAGACGCTCGGGCAGGACCAGACCCCGATCGAAGCCCGGCGAGTTGCCATGCGGGAAGGTGTGTGCCCAACGTCCGCCGCCGGCCGGCCGCTCGGCCGTGACCAGGCGGACGCGCACCCGGTCGAGCACCTTGCCATCGAGGCTGGCGACCAGTTCGCCATCGCCGGGCGGGATCGCGCTGCTGACCTGGGGTTCGATGTCGAAGGCGAGGACCTGCTCGACCCCGGCCCCGGCGTTCACGGCCCCGGCAGCCAGGCGCAGGCTGCCACCAGCGCCCTGCCAGGCGATCGCCGCCTCGCCCTTGACCCCGGCCGCACCACGCGCCGACACGAACAGGCGCAGGCGTTCGCCGGGCGAGAACACGCAGCGGCCGCGCTCGGCATGCACGCGCAGGAATGGCCCGCCGGCATCGGCGCCGCGCACCGTCACGGCGCGGCGCGCGACGAAGCGGTCGCCCGCGCCGGGCAGACGGCCGTCGTCATCAGCCGCCGTGGCGACGAGCAGATAGTGGCCGCTCGGCAGGTCCTTGGGCAGATGCGCAGTGAAGGCGTCAGGGGCGGCACGCTCGGCGGCCAGGACGCGGGCCGCCGGCTCGAACAGGTTCCAGCGGTAGGGCAGCAGGCGGAAGCTGGCGGCCCGGTCGGCGATCACGCCCGGCTTCGCCTTGCCCTGCTCCTGGGCGCTGAGCACCAGGCGCACCGCGCCACCGGCGCGCAGTCCGTCGGCGGGCTGGGCGAGGACCAGTTCGCCGCTCCACGGATCTGCTGCCACGAGGGTTGCAAGGGCGCAGATGCAGCAGGCGAGGCGGGTCAGGGACATGGCCGCAGTTTCACTTTCGCGCAACCAGGTCCAGCGTCATCAGGCGGACGACTCCAGGGTGCGCTGATCACTCGACAGGCCGGCGGCGCAGGCATGCTGCGCTCCCTCTCCTTGCCAGGACCACCATGCGCCTCGCCCCGATCTTCCACGACCACGCCGTCCTGCAGCGCGACCTCAGCCTGCCGATCTGGGGCCTCACCGGACCGGGCGAGGCGGTGATCGTGGAACTTGCCGGACGCCAGGCCCGCGTGACCGCCGGACCCGACGGCAGCTGGCTGCTGCGCCTGCCCGCCCTGCCGGCTGGCGGACCGCATGAACTGGTCGCCCGCAGCGCCTCGGGCGAGGTCCGCGTGCGCGACATCCTGATCGGCGAGGTGTGGGTCTGCTCGGGACAGTCCAACATGGAGTGGAAGCTGCAGCAGACGCCGCAGCAGCTCGACCCGGCCGCCTGCCACCATCCCGCGATCCGCCTGCTCACCGTCGCGACCCCGGCGCGCCAGGGTCGGCAGAGCGAGATCGATGGCCGTTGGACCCTGGCCGACCACGCCTCGCTGGCGGCATTCTCCGCGATCGGCGGCTGGTTCGGCCGCATCCTGCACCGTGAACTCGGCGTCCCGGTCGGCCTGATCTGCAACGCCTGGGGCGGCACCCGGGTCCAGGCCTGGATGAGCCGCGAGGCGCTGATGGTCGAGGAATTCGGTCGGGGCGAAGTCCTCGGTTACGAAGGCTTCGCCTATGGCATGCCGAAGAGCGGCGGGGTGAAGTCGCAGGCCGACTGGGAGCAGGAGATGCAGGCTCTTGACACCGGCAACGCCGGTCTGGCCCAAGGCTGGGCCGGACCCGGGTTCGACGATGCCGCCTGGGAGGCGATGCCCGTGCCCTCGCGCTGGCAGGACTTCGGCCACGCCACCAGCGGCGTGTGGTGGTACCGCCGCACGGTCAGTGTCCCCGCCGCCTGGCGCGGCCAGGACCTCGAACTCCACCTCGGGGCGGTGGACAAGCACGACGACACCTACGTGAACGGCGAGCGGGTCGGCGGCCTGTCCTGGAACGCCGGGCTCAACAGCTGGTGCGCCCCGCGCGTCTATCCCATCCCGGCCCGCCTGATCGGAGCAGACGGCCGTCTGACCGTGGCGGTGCGCGCCAGGTCGCACATCTATCACGGTGGCCTGATCGGTCCGTCAACCGCCATGCAGCTCCACCCTGTTGGCACGACCGCAGGCGCGGTGCCTCTGGCAGGCGACTGGCGCGCCCGGCGCGAGCAGGACTGGGGTCTCAACACCCAGCCCGCCGGACAGATGGCGGCCAGCAACCCGAACGCCCCCTACACCCTCTTCGACAGCCGCCTCGCCCCGCTCATCCCCTATGCGATCCGCGGCGCGATCTGGTACCAGGGCGAGAGCAATGCCGGTGAACCCAAGGTCTACAAGCGGCTGCTGCCGGCGATGATCCACGACTGGCGGCGGGCCTGGGGACAGGGCGATTTCGCCTTCCTGCAAGTCCAGCTCGCCAACTACATGCCCGCCGCCGACGGGCCACGACCCAGCGACTGGGCCGAGCTGCGCGACGCCCAGACCGCCACCCTGGCCGTGCCTGAGACCGGCATGGCGGTGGCCATCGACGTCGGCGACGCGAACGACATCCACCCGACCGACAAGCGCACGGTCGGCGAGCGGCTGGCGCGTTGGGCGCTTAGCCGCACCTACGCACGCGGCGGCGTGCCGTGCGGTCCGCTGTTCCAATGTCTCACGGTCGAGGCCGATAGCCGGCTGCGCTGCCGCTTCGCGCATGCAGCCGGCCTGCGCACCAAGGACGGCAAGCCTCCGTACCGCGTCGCGATCGCGGGTTGGGACCGCCTGTTCATGTGGGCCGAGGCGCGCATCGAAGGCGACACCCTGGTGGTGTGGCACAAGGACATCGCCCAGCCGGTGGCGGTACGCTATGCCTGGGCCGACAATCCCGAGGGCTGCAACCTGGTGAACGCCGAGGGGCTGCCCGCCTCGCCGTTCCGTTCCGACGCCTGGTGATAGGAACAGGCTAAGCCCGCATGCCTCCGCCCGTAGAGATAGCAGAGGACGACATGCAGCTACTGGGGCGCTATCTGCGACAGGGCGACGAGGCGGCGGTGGCGACCCTGGTGGACCGCCACCAGGCCGACCTGCTGCGTACCGCCCACGCCATCACCGGCGAGGCGCAGGCGGCGCAGGATGCGGTGCAAGAGGCCTTCGTGCGCCTGTGCCGCGACGCCGCGACCCTGGTCGGCGCAGCGGGGACGCGCAGTTCGGTAGGCGGCTGGCTGTGTACGGTGGCGCGCAACTGCGCCCTCGATGCCGTGCGCCGCAAGCGTCATGCCCCGCTGCCCGAGCAGGTACGTCAGCCGACCCCGCCGCAGGGCACCCCGGCCGACGAGGCCGGCCTGCTGTGGGCCGCCGTCGCCCGCCTGCCCGAGCTCGAACGCGCCGCGATCGTCTTGCGCTACCGCGACGGCCTGGCCTACGACGCCATCGCCGAGCGACTGGGCAAGACCTCCAACCATGTCGGCGTCATCCTCAACCAGGCGGTCACGCGGCTGCGCTCCGACGCCCGTCTCGCCGGGATCAGCCCATGAGCGACGATCTCGATCCCCGTCTCGCCGAGCTGCTGCGCCGTGCCCCGTCCGCCCCGATGGCGCTCGACGAGGCGCATCGCCAGGCCGTGCTGCACGAGGCGCGTCAGGCCTGGTTCCGCGCCCAGGGACGCCGGCGACGGACCTTCCTGGCCACCGCCGCTGCCGCCTGCCTGGCGGCCGGGGTCGCTGGCTGGTCATTGCGCGTCGTCTCGGAAACGCCGCTGCCGACCGGCCCAGCCATGACGGCGGCGCAGAGCGTGCCGGTGGTCCTGCCTGCCGCTGCTCCGCCACCCGCACCGGCCGGTGCAAGCATGGTAGATGCCGTCGGAGGATCTTTCGCGGTCCCGGAGGCCACCATGGCCAAGGCGCTCGGAAGCGAGGCGCCAGCCGAGCAGGAACGTCACGAAGCCCTGGCCACGCCAGCAGCCAACCATCTGGCCGAGGTCCCGCTGGCCGCCCGTCAGGATGCCGCGCCCGCACGCCGCGCGCGGGCCGCCGACCTGGCCACGCGTGATGGCCGGATCGTCCTGGCCGGACTGGTCCTGACCGCCGAGCGCGAAGGCCGGCTGCCGCCCGCCGAGCGGATCGCCGCGCTGCGCGCCGCGCGCATGCAGCTCGACGGACTGGATCTGCCCGAGGCGCAGGCGCAGCGTGCCGAACTGGATCGGCTGCTGCGCTCGCCGTGAAGCCCAGGCCGGCGGCATACGCCGCTGGCCTTTGCCCGCTGCGACCTAGAGTGCTACCCCTCCCATGCGTCCCATCGTCGCTATCGTCGGACGGCCGAATGTCGGCAAGTCCAGCCTGTTCAACAGGTTGGTGGGCCAGCCCATCGCCATCGTCGATCCGACGCCGGGTACCACCCGCGACCGCATCCTGCATGCGGTGCGGCGCGATGGCCTGCGTTTCGACCTGGTCGATACCGGCGGCATCGGCGTGGTCGATGAGCGCAAGCTGGAATCGGATGTGTACAAGCAGGTCGAGCGCGCCATCGCCACCGCCGACCGCATCATCTTCATGGTCGATGTGCGCGACGGCGTCCTGCCCCTCGACATCGACATCGCCAACACCCTGCGCCGCATCCACGACCGCGTCGTGCTGGTGGTCAACAAGGTCGACCATGACGGCCTGGAGAACGACGCGCACCAGTTCCTGCGCCTGGGACTCGGCGATCCGGTGACGATCAGTGCCGCGCAGGCCTCGGGCCTGCATGGCCTGCTGGAGCGTCTCGGTGAGAACCTGCCGGCGATGAAGGATGACGGCGCCCCGGACGAGGAACAGGATGACGGCCGCGTGCGCCTCGCCCTGGTCGGCCGGCGCAACGTCGGCAAGTCGTCGCTGACCAACGCCCTGTGTGGCGACCAGCGCGTCATCGTCGCCGACCTGCCCGGCACCACGCGCGACGCGGTGGACGTCCAGTTGGAGAAGGACGGCATCGCCTTCTCGCTGATCGACACCGCCGGCCTGCGCAAACG
>JFJP01032867.1_pt1 | contig 18822 bp, 17 predicted proteins | sample 431651 | NCBI WGS metagenome assembly JFJP01 (sample SAMN02602958, study PRJNA72255) | Microbial mat metagenome, whole genome shotgun sequencing project. | biome: fresh water; feature: sink hole; material: water; isolation source: purple microbial (photo- and chemosynthetic) mats found in...
TTATTAGAAATAAAAATCCCAGCAGCATTTCAAAATACTTTGATTTTATTAGAAAAATCGTCATTGCCTTTAGGTTTATTAGCGGTTGGAGCTGGTCTGCAATTAAGCGCAATTAAAGACGGTTTAGTCGGCATTTTGCTCGCAACTAGTGTAAAATTAGCCTTGTTTCCCGCCGCCGTATGGTTCTTTTGTGGAATATTTGGTGCAGATGCTTCCGCGACATTTGTGGCAGTTCTTTTCACTTCTTTACCGACTGCCGCGTCTTCTTTTATTTTAGCGCGACAAATGGGCGGCGATGCAGTTCTTATGGCAAATATTTTAACCGTTCAAACCGCTGTTGCAATGGGAAGTTTGCCATTTTTGTTATCACTACTCTGGAGAAATACTTATGTTTGAATGGATGTTTGATCCACAAGCGTGGATGGCATTAGCGACTTTAACTGCGTTAGAAATCGTATTAGGCATTGATAATATTATTTTTATTTCAATTTTGGTCGGGCGACTTCCCGAAAAACAACGCGATCAAGCTCGACTTATTGGATTAGGTTTAGCAATGGGAATGAGAATTTTGCTTTTATTATCATTGGCTTGGATGATGAAATTAACCACGCCGTTATTTGAAATTTTTGCACACGCTTTCTCGGGTCGTGATTTGATTATGTTAGCGGGCGGATTATTTCTAATTGCAAAGAGTACGCACGAAGTTCATAACAGTTTAGAAGGGACGCATGAAACCATATCGACAAATCAAGTTGTTCAAGCAAATTTAACCGCTATTTTAATTCAAATTGCGTTGATTGATATGATTTTTTCTTTAGATTCGGTGATTACCGCAGTGGGTATGGCGAGAGATGTTTCTGTAATGATTATTGCAGTGATTATTTCGGTGGGGATAATGATGTTTTCTGCAAAAGCAATTGGTGATTTTGTTGAGCAACATCCTACCTTTAAAATGCTTGCTTTGAGTTTCTTAATTTTAGTCGGCGTTGCTCTATTGGGAGAAGGTTTAGGATTTCATATTCCGAAAGGCTATATTTATTTCTCGATGGCGTTTTCAATTGGGGTGGAAATTCTTAACATGAAAATTCGCGCTCAGAAATCGACTGAACCTCTTAAATTACATAAGAAAAACATTAAGTGATTTAGAGGATTATTTGTTATAATTGAAATCTTTGGGAGGTTTTTGATGAAAGAAAGTGAATCGCAACCGTTGTTTGCGGCGGCGGTGCGGGAAGCGTGGCGATTGGGGTATGGCTGGAAACAGTTTCGCGGCGATATTTTTGCGGGTTTGACGGTCGGGATTGTGGCAATTCCCCTTGCGATGGCGTTGGCAATTGCGAGCGGCGCGCCCCCTCAATATGGACTTTACACCGCGATCATTGCGGGATTTATCATTGCAATCACGGGCGGATCGCGTTTTAACATTTCAGGTCCGACGGCGGCTTTTGTGGTGATTTTGTTGCCGATCACCCACGATTTTGGGCTTGGCGGATTGATGATCGCCACGATCATGGCGGGGATCATGATGTTTGGGATGGGCATCACTGGCATGGGTAAATTCATTGAATACATTCCCTATCCCGTCACGATGGGATTTACGGCGGGGATTGGGGTGGTGATTGCCACTTTGCAAATCAAAGATTTCTTAGGATTAGACGTTGGCGTTTTAGACGGACATTATCTTGAGAAAGTTTGGCTTCTAATTCAAGCACTTCCGACCGCCCATTTTCCCGATATGTTGTTAGGATTTTTAACCTTGGGCGTAATGTTGGGTTGGCATCGATTAAAAACGACTTTGCCCGCACCTTTGGTGGCGTTATTGGTTGGATCGGGGTTGGCGTGGGGATTGGGCTATTTTTTCCCAGAATTTCATGCGATTACCATCAACGACAAATTCAACGGCATTCCCTCACAATTACCGCAGTTTATGCTCCCTTGGGAATTGCCCAACGCAAAAGGTGAACCCATCGGCTTATCCTTTGATATGATTAGACTTTTGCTCGGCAGCGCGTTTGCGATTGCGATGTTGGGCGCGATTGAATCGTTGCTGTGCGCGGTGGTCGCCGACGGCATGACGGGCACAAAACACAATCCCAACGCCGAATTAATCGGTCAAGGTTTGGGAAATATCATCGCCCCGTTTTTTGGGGGAATTTCTGCAACCGCCGCGATTGCCCGAACCGCCACAAATATTCGTTCGGGCGCGACCACGCCTTTGGCTGCAATTATTCACGCGCTATTTTTATTGATCGTTTTAATAAGTCTAAGTAATTTATTGGGTTACGTTCCGATGGCGACGTTGGCGGCGTTACTTTTGATCGTCGCGTGGAATATGAGTGACGCGCACGGTTTTATGCGATTGCTCAAAATTGCGCCGCGCAGTGATTTGTTGGTGTTGTTTGTGTGTTTTGGGTTGACGGTGCTTTTCGATATGACGATTTCAGTGACGGCGGGTTTGGTTTTAGCGGCGATGTTGTTTATTCGCCAAATGGCTGAATTGACTGGCGCAGAACTCGTTGAAAATCAATATCATATGCGCAATAATACGCCTTTACCCGAGCATGTACTGATTTACGATATTAACGGACCGTTATTTTTTGGCGCGGCGGAAAAGGCAATGAAAACCTTACAAATTGTTCATGCCGACGTGCGGGTGTTGATTTTGGATATGCAAGACGTGTCGTTGATGGACGTGACGGGGATGATGGCGCTGGAATCGTTGATTAATGATCTCAATAAAAACAATGTGTTAGTGATTATTAGTGGATTGCAACCGCGTTTAATTTTACGTTTGAGAAAAGCGGGAATTCGCAAAGTTGCGGGAAAAATCCATTTTAGTCAAGATATTAACGAAGCGATCCACATGATCAATAGCGGTGCAACTCGTCATCATCGTCCTGCGCCTGCTGTTTAATTATTTCTCTTAAAACTTTAAGCCTGTTATATCTTTATGATTTAACAGGTTTTTTATTTCAAAAAAATTAAACAGCCAACTCAGGAAAAGATTGGAACGTTTGTTGAAATAAATCACGCCGTGATTCAACATTAGAAATCGGGCGATTGGGGTGTTTGTACAAATGAAAACCCGCCCAAGTTTCTTTGTTGAGAAATGAATTTGCAGTAAGCGTTTCTGCTAATTTTACTAATGCAGGCGTGGGTGCATCCGCCAAATCCCATAAAATGCTAAATTTGCTCACGGTTTGATATGCAGAAACAAATAACGGTGCATCATCAACATGAATGAGCAAAATTGCGCCTTCAAAATCGCTTGGAGAAACCGATAATAAATTCACCGCAGAACACAAAGCGGGTGCAGAAACTTCGGGTTTTGGGGCTAAAATTAAAGGCGCGGGAACATATTTGAAAGTTTGCGTAAATTGCTCTAATTTTCCTGCCAATCTCAATAATCCCGCCAAACCATAACGCGCTTTGCCTTGTTCACCAAAAACAGGTGCAAAATTAGAAGAAATTGCAACTTCAATTAACACTTGTTTCTCAAAATTTGAAATCCCAGCATATTTGAGCATATGGATTGCCCAAACGTGAGAATAGAAAAGGCAATGAACGGGACGATTAGTGAGTTGTGTCATGGTTAGTTGTTTCCTGATGTTCCCAAAGGTGAATAATGGATTGTTGCTTAGTTGTTTGCAAGGTTACAAACCATCGCAAATCGGCACTGAAATGAAATTGTTCAATCCCCTCATGCTCAAGCAAAAATCCCGCCGATTGGATTTTCAAATCTTTATTGCTCCAAAATAATTCGCCATTCGGCATTAACCAAAAAAACCGTCCAGATACATAACAAATATGTACTAAATTAGAAGGTAGTTGCAAACAAATGGGCAATTTCTGTTGCTCTAATCGACATAACGAATACTGCGTTTGATTATGCACATCTAGTGCCAATGCTAAAATGATTTGACCATCATTTTGTAAATGAATGACTGGTCCTTTTAATTCCCATAAATTCAATAAATTAGCATTATGATCTCTCAAAGCAACGCGATGTCCCATATAACCTTCATTTGTAACAAAATCGCCATTATTTAAAACACATATTTTAGGTTCGAGTAAATAGTTTTCACTGCGATAAAAGGTTTCTTTTTGTGTACATAAATCCATCCAAAAAACTCGGTGTCCAGCACTCCACACAAGAAACTTTCCTTTCGCATCAAATCCTTTCACGCCTTGACAATTTGAACACAAACAACAACGTTGACGGTTCTCTATATTTAAACTAAAAATCTTACCCTGATTGCTATAAATTAAATGCTGATCGATGCTTTGAATTGTTACTGTATTAAATAGGGTAAAAATTGAAACATTTTCTTGAAAAATTTCCCAATGATTATCAAATCCTACGCCTAATAAATGATCTAATGCCAATATTTGCCGAACGTGCGGTTTAAAAGTTAATGTTTGACGATGTTTTAAATACAATGTTTTAAAATGAAAATCTGTGATGACTTCTTTATTTTTAGGTAATTCAAAAATAGACTTTTCGATAACCATCTTTCCTTGCGCTAAATTAAAGAGCAATTTTAAAGCTAAATTGGCATCACCTAAACGTTCCTCTGGATTTTTTTCCAATAATTGTCCAATAAAATCCCGCACTTGTAGATTTGTAATCATTTCTAAAGGCGGCGGCGTGCTTAAATGTGCATGAAAGATTTCTTCTGTTGTTCCACTAAAAGGACGTTGCCCCGTGAGTATTTCAAATCCTAACACCCCAACACTGTACAAATCACTACTAAATGAATATTTTTCATATAAACGTTCGGGTGCAATATACGCTGGACTTGCGGGTAGCATTTTACCCATTTTTGCTTCACGTTCAAATGCTGCTGCACCTAAATCACTTAATATAAATTGAGGAACTTTTTTATTTTTATGATAACGCAATAAAATATTTTCTGGCTTTATATCACAATGAATTGTGCCATGTTGGTGCATATATTGTAAAGCTCGCAAAATATCTCTCAAACAATAAAAAAATAGCTTTAATTTCAATACGTTATTTTTAAGATAAGTGCGTAAAGTTCCTCCCTCAATATATTCATAAATTAAGCAACCACAACCCTCTCCCAAATACAACGTATCTAAACAACTTGCAATGTTTGGATGTTGCATACTAAACGCCGCCGACATTTCTCGCAAATACGCATTTTCAGGAGAAACCATGAAACACTTAATTATAACTAAAGTTTGCGTAGTTTCATCACGTCCCAAATACACTTGACGATAAGTTGCAGCTTGTAAAAGTTCTAATAAACGATAACGTGGTGGTAATAAATTTTCTATTTTAGAGTTCACGCAATTGCGCCAAAAGTTTTTCTAAAGGTGGATCGTCATTTTCTATTAAGGGTTCTAATAAACGAATCCGTTGCTGTCCAGCAATCACAAATTCACAACTTGGAGCAGCTCCGCGAGCACTACATTTGATTTCTAAACACTCTAACGAATGATTAGAAATTTTCTCAAATAATCCTCTCAACATTCCAGCGATCATGAAATCCACTCGATCTCGCAAATGGCTTAACGTATCAACAAACAAACTATGCGTCATGCTCACTCGAATAATGCCATAAATGCTCGCATCTTCCAAATAAATTTTAATCTTTCCCCAACCGTGTTGATTGAAATACAATTCAATAAAGCTAACGAAATCATTAACGGTAAAGTTTTCTAAGGTGGTTTGATTGGTGAGTTGTAATTCTTTATTGAAAGCATCATAAAGCTGTTTTCCCCATCGATAACCGCAATTACTTAAAATGATTTTCCACGCATCGCCCGCTTCAATATACAACGCTTCATAAATACCGCGAATAATATCCGATGACAAATAAATAATTCTCGATCCGTTGTAATTAACAACCGTGCCCTCTTTCAAATCGTAGAAATAACCAGATTCACCCAAAAGTTTCTCAAATATTGCATTTTCTAATGTTTGGTGAGTCATATTAATCTCCAGATAAAATATCAATGGCTTGTTGCAAATACGGTTCTATCAAACCAAATGAAGAAAATGTAAGCACTCGCTGATAATGTTGCTTTAATTTGGTATAGGTTTCATAAATAGAACGTCGATGTGCAGGTAATTCTTCAATTTTGTTATCTTGTGCAGCGCCTGAAAATAAAACTTTTCCTTTCGTTTTCTTATCAGGAAATTCAAATGAATGTAAAATAGTTTTCAACCAAATCAATAGCTTATCATTGAACCATTGCGGATCATTCATTAACATTGATAAGGTTGCATACGCGCTCACATAACGCACATCTCGCGTACATTTTGCTAACGCCGATTGATGAAATTGTTCATACGGATAAATTGCAAAAATTTCATCAACAACCTTTTGAACAATGGCTTGTTCTACGGCGGTAATTTCTCTCGCCGCAATTGCACGTTGCGTACATTCAGGTGCAATACGGCAATATTCATCTAATTCTTGCTCACTCATTTGTCGACTTTCTGCCGCACGAAATAAGGCTTGTAATTGCGGATGTTTTCTCAAACTTATCTCAGACATTGGATGCTCAATTAGGCTGTTTTTCTAGCCCAAGGTAAAGAACTAAAAAAAGACTGACTCTTTATCGTTTTGTAATCATTTTGATTTAAAGTAGTTGGCACAGTTCCTCCCGATGCTTGAATTGCTTGTAAGGTTGCTGCAAAAATCGGATTTTCTACCAAGTTGCTATCATTTTTCCAAGCATTTTGTTTGGATGGTAAAATCCGAAAATGGGTTTCTTCACCTGTATCTTGTTCTACGACTTTAATTTTTGGCAAGGCTTTTTCAAAGGGCAAACTTCCAAAAAAATAGCTTGCTTTGCTTAAATCAACAGAAGTTGTTTGCTTTAAAACGGGTTTTGTAACTTCTTGAATTATTTTATTATTTTCAATAACAGGTTTAGTAATTACTTTATTAACAGGTGTTGTAATTACTGCGGGTGTCATTTCATTAGTAGCTGGTTTTTCCAATACAAAACTACGCGGTTCTTTATATTCAGATTTTATCGATAGAAATAAATCTGAAATCGGCATTGTTTCAGTAGCTAAAACATCTTCACCTAAATCTGGCAACGTCGGTAATTCTTCTTCATGTAATAAAACTTCTTCGGCTTCTTGAATCCCAACAATTCCTCGATTTAAGGTTTGTAAAGCGATTTCTAAAAAAGGGGCTGGCTCATTTAAACCATTATAACTTTCATTAAATTTAGAACAGCTTTGATATAACAAAGTTTGCAATAAATTTGGCGTGTTATTTTCTTGAAGATTATGATTTAACTTTTCTAACGCTAAAAACAAATGATCCTCAGAGGATTTTTGTTGATTAAAATCCAATTTTTCTAAGGCTTGTTGTAATAATTCAGGCGTGTTCATGCTTCAATGTCCAAATTATTTAAAATTTCACTTGCAGTTGCGCCTTCTTGTCGCCAAAATTCAGCGGCATTTACTTGTTTCTTATCGCCTATGATAAACTTGCAAACATCATTTCCCATTGAATAACATTGCACTTCAATGCAATCACGTTCTTCTCTTTCATAAACAGAGAAAACTCCCGCAAATAAACCCGCATACAAATGACAAACAGGTTTTCCTACAATTTTCATTGCATGAGCAACCGCAGAATTACGAATTTCTACTACCGTTAAACCACGTTTTTTGAAACCCAAATCTAATGTCCATCCTCCAAATCCTTCAACCGTGAGGGGCCACCACCAACATTCAAAAACAAACTTACGATTCATTTGCCAAACGTCGAGTTTTCCTCCCCCAAATTCTTGACGCATTCGGGTATTAAAACGTTGCATATCTTTTTGACCCCATTCAACCCCGCACCGATACATCATTAAATTAGCGGAGTTGCTCCCGACTTCTTCTTCAATTCCAATATGCAAACCTGTAATAAATGCTTCGGTGACTTTTGCAGCACGTTGACCATCTCTCAAATAAATTGCACCTTGCTCAGTTTCTTTACGAAAAAACTCATCTTGGTGATAGTAATTATGATAGCCTTTGAAACCACCATCGATTGGACTAATTGGCATTTTTTCCTCACTTTTTTGAAATCAAGTTAATTGCACTTCTTTAACATCAAAATCAACATCTTTTAATTGCATAATTGAAGAACGTGTAATGATTTTACCTGCTTCAATTAAAATCCGTCCATCAATGGGGTGCAAAATAGGCACTTGGGTGCGTTTTCCTATCAACGATTCTAAGCTCGACGTTGATTCTAAATACAAACCTTCAGGTAAAGCAATTTCTACTCCTTCTGCAATCACCTGTGCTTGACACGCCAAACGGCTGTTGCTCTGTGCGCCGCTTAATAATGCTAAGGTTTTTTTCTCTCTTTCAGTAATAGGTGTCAAACAATGTGGATTACGGGTGACATAAACGTGACAGGTCGCGCACAAACCCCGTCCGCCACATAACATCATAACATCCACTTGTTTTGCCAATAATGCCTCTAAAACGGGCATATTTGTTTTAACATCGACGGGTTCTGCGCCCTTAAAATTAACACTTTTCACGATGACACCCAATTAGAAAAAGTGGTTTCTGTCCATTCTAACTGATTGAAGGCTTGATAGCAATTTTTTAATTGTAATTCAATGAGTTGCCATTCTTGTTCAGTAAAATATTTTTTCACATTTTGTAATAAAGTCGGCAACGATTTTTCTGCGAATTGTCGAGTATTTAACGTTAAGAAAATTCCAACATGATTAAAATACCAATCCTCTAATTTAACCGTTTGTAATCCTAACAGTTGTAATCCGATTTGTCTTAATAAATGTCCGAGGTCTTTTCCACATTGAGCGTTCTTAAAAGAAATCGCGGCTTCTTCACCCAATTTTTGAGGATTTTGTAAGAGTTTTAAACCTGTTTGACTAGAAATCCATTGTTGTAATAACAATTGCCCACGTTTCTCTAAATGCGGTTGGGTTTGGGATTGATGATGAATGATTTGAAGAATGGCATCATTTTCTAATCCCCAACTTAACATTTCAGAAATGTCACTTTTAATCGTTTCTATATTGACTTCAAAAGTCGATCTTAAAATTAATAACTTTAAAATAAACCCTGAAATTTGTTGTTGTTGCGGTGTAATTTGAAGTGGCGATCCGTTGTTCTTAAACCATTGACGTGATTGAGTTTTTAGCACTGTGGGAATTGTAATTGCTTGTTGCAAACCTTCATTCAAACGGCTTAATTTTTCTAAAGAAGGCGATTTCCAACCCGTTAATTGCGCAATCACGCGATCCGAAGGTTGCCCCGCCGTCAACCAACCATCCTGCATCCGCGACCAAATTTCGTATTGCCAAATTTCTCGCGCATAAGGAAAATATGAAAAAATAGCGCAAAAAACATCAAAACCGCGTAATTGAGGCTCTTTTTGCAAAATATCTAATTTTGACAAATAAATGTGAATGCGAGATTGGGTTTCTAAAGCCTTTTCTAAAAGCGTTCCATTTAGAACATTTAAAACGCTTTGACATTGATTTTGAAGGTTTTTTACATCCACAAAAACCGGACTACTTAAAATCAAACGTTGCAATAAAGCTGATCCAGATAAAGGTGCTTGTTCGTGCGTCATCGATACAACTAGGATTCCACTTAACGTATTCGCCCAATTTTCATCTTGTTGATTTTTATAAAATAATTCTAAACCGACATTTTTAGATAATAAAGGTAATTGCTCAAAAACGCCGCTTAATTGCCCAATCCATCGATAAAGGGCTGAATGTTCATTTTTGTGCAGGTAAGTCAATGTTTTTTCTTGCAAACGTAGCTTTATTAAACGCCAAGTTTCGGCAGTATAATGCACGAACGGCGCAACATATTGCACCAAAAAACGCCCACAATTTATAGTGGCTAACGAAGGCGGCTGCTCACTCAAAGTTTTTCCAGTAAATTCAATGAATAAGCGTAAATCGCGCCGACATTTTGCAGAATCCGTTAATCCATCATTTTGCGCTTGCCCCGTTAAAGCTGGAAAATCACTCAACATATTTTCTGCAATATTATCAGCGTGTTGCAACATTTTCACGCCGAGCGCGGTTTGACGAATCACCTCAAAACCTCGCCACAAAATTAACGTCCAACACGCGGCGGGCGCAGGCGGTAAATGTTGCGAGGTGCGCAAAATAAATTGTCGCCAACTTGTAAGTATTTGATCTATTTGAGATTGTGCCAATAAATCCCGCACAAAAGGTTGCATTGTTTGCCACGCAGCCTCTTCATCGCCATGTTGATAAAGTTCGTGCACAAACGCATTCACGCCACCCCGTAAATCTGGCGTAAGTCCTTGTAATAATTGAGGAAGTGCGGTTTCCAGCGCGGTATAAAATAGCGGCGGCGAACGTTGAATGAAAACCGTCGACCACAAATTATCTTTTAAATTAAGTGCTTGAATAATCGGTGTTTTTTTGTTATTAGGTGTGTCGGTATTTTCTAACAGAAAATCTTGTAAAATTGGCGCGCTTTGCCAATGAGGTTGTTTAAAAAGCGTACATAATTCTTTGAAAATATTAGAAATTTCTGATAGTTCTGACGCGGAAAATTCGCTCGCTAATAACTGTGGAATTTTTGGGAGAATTTTTTCGGCGTGTTGACGAGTCGGAACGCTCAAAAATTGTCCAACGGTGCGCCAATACCATTTTGAAAAGTGTGGGCATGGCACTAAACCACTCAAATGCAACCCGATTCGACGCATCAAAAATTGTAAATCTTCACAATGCGAAACGTTAAATTTTTGAGATAAAAATTCTGCCCAATTCTTTTGAGAATTCAAGACTTTATGCGCTGCCGTGACCATTGGAAAACTTTGGGCAGCAAGGCGACAACGTTCGGTTAATTTGTGGTTTTCGCCAGAGAAAACTGCGAATTTGAGGAAATGATAAATTTTCATAACTTACTAATTTTTTTAGAAAATCTCCATTCACAATATGAGAAAACGTTAAAAAATACGCAGTTTGCCAATGATTTAACGCAAACGGCACATTATCATCAAGATTGTCTTTTTCGGCATGATGGCGACATCGATCTGCTGCATAATCTATCTCTGATAATAAAATACTAAACGAATCAATAGATTGCACATTTTGACAAATCGGGAATTTAATCAAAACATTAGTAATTTCAGTTTGACGTTGAATAAGTTTTTGCAATAATTCAGCATCTAATAAGTGCTTGAAAGCATTAAGAAAAGCGGCTTGTTGTTGCAACCATTCGGTCGCCGACAGTTGCTCAAATAAAGGCGATGCGAGTGCCAACCGTTGCGCAATTGCCACACCAGAAATAGGGGCGCAATCGGGCGTGATCGCCGCCGCCAACAATCCCCCAATTAAATCGCGCCATTGTTGCTCGGTCGCCCAATCTTCCGCAAACAACGGCTCGTCATTCGCAAATATTTGCGCACATAACGCATGGGTTTGCGGAAAAAAGTCACTTGCAATAATAAGTTGCGCGCACCATTGATGCCCCAAGTAAAACGCCAAACGATTGATTTATAACGCACAAATGGCGAAATCGTTTGAATCCAATATCGAACCACATTCAAAATCGCTAAAGTTGGCGGTTGAGTGCGCAAACATTCCGCTAAATAACTGATTAATAAGCCAATATCGCGTCGACATTTATTGTGATGGGTTTCTGATAATTTGAGAATTTGCGCTAAATGATTGGAAATTTTTTCCGCAAAAAGATCAATATTTTCAGAGAGTTGTATTCCAAGCGCGATTTGACGCAAATAAGTCGGTGCTCGACTCGCCACATTTTCCCAAAACAACGATTCTTGAGGTATTTTCCAAGATTTTTCCAATTCAATCAAAGACTTATTTTGTAAATCTCGTTGCAACGACGGCATTAAATTCATCCATGCCGCTTCCTCGTCTTTTGTGAACGAAAATGCTTTAAAAAATTCAGGTGTTTCAATGGGTTGCGTAAAAATACGTTCCGCCGTCGCGTGATGAATGGGTAATGATTGAAATGAAATATTTTCTCGACCGCGATAATCCGTTGAAACACCTAAGGCTTCTTGATATAACTCTTTGATTAATTTAGAAATTATTTGAACATTAGCAGGCGAAAGTTGTTGTTGAAAACCGCGCAACAAACCCGCCAAATTTGCTGCTAATGCTGCGCGTTCTCGATGCACCAAATAAACACCAACCGACACGTCCCACCACCAATGCAAGGTTTCTTTGGGTTCAAGTGAGGTTGCTAAAACCCACGCCGCACGTTGTAAGGTGAACGCATTATCTTGAATACAAAGTTGCTGCCCTGTTTCTCCAATTTCTTTAATATAATCAGGACATTCCGTTCCCACTTGTTCGACCGCAAATTGAGCAATGGTTTGATAAGTTGAACTCAAATTCTTTGCAGCAAGAACATAAGAAAATTGCTCACAAAAACCTAAGAAACTTTCTTTAAATAATTGAGAAACTGACAAGGTTTGAATTTCTTGACGTGCGATTTGAAAAAGTTGAGGTAATTCTTCATTATCGAGAGAATGATCGAATTTCTGAATAACACTTTGTTTTAATTCAAGAATTGCTTGACGCGGATTGAAAAAAATTCGATAGTGAATTAAATGCGTTGCAACAAATTCTAATATTTCATGTTGAGCATTTTTGAAATGAACAATGTTTTCTTGATGCGTTAAGGCAAGTTCTTCGATTAATGGCGCAAAATTATGAATTTTATCAATGAGTTGGATTAATCGTGAGTTAGAATTTGTAATCTCTAAATGTTGGAAAAACGCGCTGATTTCTCGGGCTTTTTTCAAAAACAACGGTGGCAAATGCGCTAATCGATAACGCCAAACATCGCGGGTTTGTCCCACATTATCGGTCGAAGTCGCCACCAAACAGGCTTCAAACAACAAAACCTCTAGCCATTGTATGGTTTCTTGGGCATTCGATTTGAGCTGATCCGCCAACGCCTGCGCAAACCGCCGCCGTGCCGCATCCGTTGATTCATGCAGGGTTTGATACGCCGTCACGCCGTACAACCAATCGTCCAACGTCGCGCACGCCTCGACAAACCAATCCAACTGCACGCGCTCCCAATGTTGGCGCAAATGTTGGGTCGCTTCGTGATGAATCGCTGATAAATCAATCTGTTGCGCGTTTTCCCACACCTGATAATAATTGACGCTGCGCAACACAACCGCCCACAATGTCGCATCGGGACGTGCATTTAAAACCATCAAAATTGGCAACCATGCGGGCGTTGTGGTATCTAAACGTTGATAGAAAGGACGAACCTCAACAATAAAACTCCGTAGAAATCCAAAACGTGGCACGGCTGCAATCAAAATTTCAATACAATTGCTTAAACAATGACCTAAAGGATATTCTTGAGCAATTGATCGATCTAATTTGAGCAACAACAATTCCCAGAAACGATTATTTGCTGCAAATTCTGCAACCAATTTTCTCAAAAATAAATCAATAAAAACAATATCACTTTCTATTTGACTATTAACGTCGGTTTCTGACCATTCTTGTAATAATTGAACGGCGCGTAATTCTAATTCATCAATATCAAACGATTCTTCAGGCACACTAAAATCAAATCGTGTGCTTCTTAATTCACTAAAAATCCCTTGAATTAATTCTGCACTTAATTGCTCAATGCTTTGAATGTGCGGTTGATTTGGGGCGGTTGCGATGTGAGCATCATTCAAATAATTGCTCATTGGTTGCTCACGCACCCACGCATGAGGATGAGAAATATCTCCTCCTCGCCGTAAAAACTCGTTAAATACTGATTTAGTTTTCATAATGTTCTAAGATTGTAAGTTATCCCACAATGCCGCAAAAAGTATTGCAACTTGCTCAAAAGTTTGTTGTGCACTTGCAATAACGACAGGTTGGTTAATTATATCGTTTTCTAGCACTTTATCAAAGTTTTTCTTAAACGTATTCCACTTCGACCGCGTTTGTGAACCATAACCTTTGAAATAACGCGCTCCTTTCTCTGATAATTGATAGGCTTGACAAACCGTTGGATGCATTGCTGCTGCACCCATTATTGAACCTTCAAACACATATAAAATTCCAATCAATTCAATGGGTTGGGATTTTTTAATTAAGTTTATCAAACCTTGTACAGCGGGCATTTCTTCCAAACATTCTGCGCCTAAATCTTCCAAATCAGCTTTTAAAAGCGGTGTTTTCACCAATTCTTCTCGCCAAATCATTGAAAGTTGCAATATCGAATGAGAACGACAAGCCTGTTCTAATTCTCGATGAATTAAATAATAAGCCTGTAATTGAGAAATATACCCTTTTAATGGCAATGTTCCTTTTGCTAAATGATTTCCAAAAGGAAGTTGCTCTAATTTTTCATGCTGCAACCATGTTGCAATTTTTAATTGTTCTGAAAATGAAGTCATAAAGATAAAACCTTGTAGTTTCCAACAGTTGCCTGAGCAATTATGTTAGCACATATTGATTACAACGCCAAACTTAAATAACGGTTGTAAGTATTACCAAAATCTAAAGAAGCGGGAAGAATAAAATAAAAAATATTTCCGATTAAACCTTTGGTTTCGATGCCAAATTCTCCATTGCAACGTTCTACTAAATACCGAACCAAAAATAAATCATTTCCAATATTGGGTTGTTCACGATTGCTTAATAAAGCGGCGATTTGAGTTTTTGTTAATGCAGCGCCATTGTTTTTTACTGAGAAACGTATTGAAGAATCGATTAATTCATTCGTAATATAAAGTTGGCAATTTTTACCTGTTTGTTGGATTGCAAAAGTTAAGAGCATTTCCCAAATTTTTTCTATCCACAAAACATAAGCCTCAGCATTTAACCATGTTTTAGGCAACGTTACTTTAAGATAAGGATATTTTGCGGTTAATTTTGAAAGAACAGGAGAAATAATTTCTTGCATATTTAAGCGTTGTTTTTCTAATTTCCAAGAATCCGAATTGCTAATAAAGGAAAGATCATCTACTTTTGCCTCAAATTCTTGAAAAACTCTTTTCAGTTCTTTATGGCGATCAGTTGCTTGAATAGTTGAAAGTTTTTCTAAGGTTGGTTGTAATGCGTTAATTTTATGTTGTAAGTGTTGTCCTACTAAACGAGCAACGGTTTCAAGTTCTTGTCCTAAAGTGTACAATTGTTGGTGATTGTTTTCACGAGTCACGATTTCTTGTGTTAAACGTTGTTTGGTGCGATTTAGTTCTAAATGCACAGTCATTCGAGCCACTAATTCTTCGGGCGGAAAGGGTTTGGTTAAAAAATCCGATGCACCGACTGAAAAAGCAGAAATCTTATCATTCATTTCCCACAACGAAGTCATAAAAATAACTGGAATATCAGCAGTTTGTGGATTTGATTTTAAAGATCGACAAACCTCATAACCATCCATTTCTGGCATAATCGCATCTAATAAAATCAAATCGGGTTTAAACGCGCCGTTGCCTAAAATTTCAAAAGCCATCGACCCGCTATCCGCAAGACGTATATTAAAATCATATTGTTGCAAATAATGTTGTAATAATTTAAGGTGGTGTGGCATATCGTCAATAATTAATAAGGTATCTTTGCCAGTTTGTTTCATAATTACTCTCACAATAGAAATGCTTTCTATAATCTTAACGCAAATTTAAAGGATGTGCAGAATGTCGATTGTGCAATGGTTGTGGCGCGATTACCAACCCGATTTATATATTCCCAACGTACAAATTTTAAATGTGCCGGAACGTTATGCTTATATTGAAGTTTCTCAAAAATCATTGCAATTGCAGTGTCGAGCGTGGCGGGCGGGGCGTTGGGGAACGTATCGAAGTCTGTGCATTCAAGCGCCTAAGATTGAAATTATTAATACTTTTTTCTTTCCCGATCCACCTTGGCAAGCGCCCATTTTAGCATTGCAAGCGGTCATTTTAACAAATCAACCACAAATTTTTATTGCAGATATGTCATTTTTAACAAAAAAATCAAATGTTTATATTTTAAATAATTATCAAAATATTCGAACAACTTTAAATGATTTGCCTAATGATCCACAAATGCCAGAATGGTATCAACAATGTCGTTCTCCGCATGATATTTTTCGCCGACCCGTAAATTGGGAAGAAACCCAGCGTTTGTGTGAGGCATATCTAAACATTGCAAAACAATTTTGGCAATCGCTTCCTCAAGCCACTTTGCTCGATGAAACCGATATTCAACAACATCATCAAGATTTACAATATTATAAGCATTTTCATAAAGTTAATTCATCGGGATTAAAGTTTTTGCAACAAAGTTTTGGGATTGATTGGACAGAGGATTTTCTCAATTATTTTTATGCTTAATCACAAAAATTTCCAAAAACGCCCGCATTTATGGCAAAATACACCTTAAATTAACTTGTTGGAGAAGAAAATGACCTACAATCTTCTGAAACTATTTCACATAATTGGCTTAGTTCTAATGGGAGCTGGCTTGATTGGTGTTTGGATGAATGATCTACGCTCTCGACAGGCGACTGATTTAATTGTTTTTTCTGAGTCGGTTAGAAACATCGCCGTGTTTTATGATGGAGTTGTAGTGCCTGGTGCAATTATTCTTTTAATTTCTGGAAGTTTCATGATTTCAGACGTATTTGGTGGATGGGATTTTATCCAAATCCCTTGGTTAGCGGGAATGGTATTTCTATTTGCTTTTGAATTTGTTGAAGGAAATACCGTGACGCGCCTTTATTTTATGCGTTTGCGACGATTAACAAAAGAAGCATTACAAATCGGTTCTTTTACGCCAGCTTTACAACACGCCCGCGCTGAAAACGTCCCTTCTTTTACGCATTTTCTTGATTTACCAATGCTTTTTTTAATTATCACTTTAGGCACATTAAAACCCGATAATTGGAAAATATTTACGATAGGATCAATTATTTCTCTGCTAATTGCTACCCTTTTAACAATTAGTCTGCCGCGACTTTATCCTTGGAATATCAAATAGTTATGCGTTTAAGTTTGCCAGATTTCAAAAATTGTCGAGTGTTAGTCGTGGGCGATGTAATGTTGGATCGTTATTGGCACGGCGCGACTTCCCGCATTTCTCCCGAAGCCCCCGTGCCCATTGTTCGCGTCCAACAACAAGAAAATCGAGCAGGCGGCGCAGCAAACGTTGCCTTAAATATCAGTGCGTTAGGCGTTCAAACCACTTTAATCGGCACAGTCGGCGAAGATGAAGCGGCTCAAACCTTAAAAAATTTACTTTCAGAACAAAATATCTTCTGTGATTTCATAGCGTTAAAAAAAATTCCGACCATCACCAAACTCCGCGTTTTAAGCCGTCATCAACAACTCATCCGTTTAGATTTTGAAGAACCTCATCTTTATCCATTTGATTTAATTGAAATTTTTGAAAAACATTTGCCTAATGTCGATGCCGTTGTTTTATCCGATTATGGAAAAGGCACATTACATCAAACGCCGCAACTCATTGAATTAGCTAAAAAATATTACAAACCGATTTTAATCGATCCCAAAGGAAAAGATTTTAATAAATATCGCGGCGCAACCGTTATTACGCCTAATTTGCATGAATTTGAAACAATTGTAGGCGAATGGAAAACTGAAGAAGAATTGCTTTCTAAAGCTGAGAAACTCAGAGAAGAACTTGCTTTAAATGCGCTATTAATTACTCGTAGTGAACAAGGCATGACTTTGATTTGTCCACCAGAGAAACCTTTGCATTTACCAACCCAAGCGCGAGAAGTATTTGATGTAACGGGCGCAGGTGATACCGTCATTGGAGTTTTATCTGCAATGCTTGCTGCAAAACAACCTTTACAAGATGCGGTTGCTTTAGCAAATCTCGCCGCTGGAATTACCGTGAGCAAATTAGGGACGGTCAGCGTTTCTCCAGCAGAATTAGAAATCGCATTACATTCTGAACATCAAGACAGTGGAATTTTAGAAGAAGATATTTTAGTTCAAACGGTAAAAATTGCTCAACAAAATGGCGAAACAATTGTGATGACTAACGGTTGTTTTGATATATTACACGCGGGTCATCTTCAATATTTACAACAAGCAAAACAATTGGGTGATCGTTTAATCGTTGCAGTGAATACCGATGAATCTGTGAAAGACTTAAAAGGAAATACTAGACCAATCAATGGGTTAAAAGAACGCATGGAAATGTTAAGTGGCTTAAAATGCGTGGATTGGGTGATTTCTTTTTCAGAAGAAACGCCAGAACGTTTGATTTGTAAAATCTTACCTGATATTTTAGTAAAAGGCGGAGATTATGAGGTTTCTCAAATTGCTGGTCATCAATGTGTTTTAGAAAATGGTGGACAAGTAAAAATATTGGATTTCTTAGCGGGTTTCTCGACCACGCAATTAATTGAAAGGATGAAACAATGATTGTAGTGACAGGCGGTGCGGGTTTTATTGGAAGTAATTTAGTGAAAGCTTTAAATCAAAAAGGTTACACCAATATTATTGTGGTCGATAATTTAAAAAATGGCGTGAAGTTTAGAAATTTAGTGGATTGTCAAATCGCTGATTATTACGATAAACGAGATTTTTTTGAGCATCTTCAAAACAAATCTTTAAAGAAAAAAATTACCGCAATGTTTCATTTAGGCGCGTGTTCAAGCACGACTGAATGGGATGGTCATTATATAATGCAAAACAATTATGAATACTCAAAATTATTATTGCATTTTTGTTTGAAACGCGGCATTCCTTTTATTTATGCATCGAGCGCATCGGTGTATGGAAATGGAACGGTTTTTAAAGAAGAATTACAATATGAGAAACCGATTAATATGTATGCGTATTCAAAATTTTTATTTGATCA
>JFJP01039489.1_pt1 | contig 18821 bp, 16 predicted proteins | sample 431651 | NCBI WGS metagenome assembly JFJP01 (sample SAMN02602958, study PRJNA72255) | Microbial mat metagenome, whole genome shotgun sequencing project. | biome: fresh water; feature: sink hole; material: water; isolation source: purple microbial (photo- and chemosynthetic) mats found in...
TACGTGCCAGTTGCTCTTTAACTTGTTCGAAATGATTGGTATAAATATGCGCATCGCCCAACGTATGAATAAACTCGCCCGGTTTTAGTCCGGTTTCTTGAGCTATCATAAGTACCAAAAGCGCATATGAAGCTATGTTAAACGGTACGCCCAAAAAAACATCGGCACTTCGTTGGTACAACTGGCACGAAAGTTTACCATCTGCCACATAAAACTGAAATAAAATATGACAAGGCGGCAATTTCATATCATCAATTTCGCCTACATTCCAAGCACTTACAATGTGTCGACGCGAATCGGGGTTGCGTTTTATGCTTTCAATAACTTGTTTCAATTGGTCAACAGTTTCGCCATTGGTTTTGCGCCAGCTTCGCCACTGAAAACCGTAAACAGGGCCTAATTCGCCTTGTTCATCGGCCCATTCGTTCCAAATACGTACGCCATTGTCTTGCAAATATTTTACATTGGTGTTTCCGCTTATAAACCACAAAAGCTCGTGAATAATCGATTTTAAATGGAGTTTTTTTGTGGTTAACAGCGGAAAACCATCTGCCAAATTAAATCGCATTTGGTACCCGAAAACGCTTTTGGTTCCGGTTCCGGTTCGGTCTTCTTTTAAAACTCCTTGGTCTAAAATATGTTGTAATAAATTTAAATAGGTTTGCATACTCGTTTTGGTTAATTATAAATCGTCGCCATATAGTTTGTTGCCGGTTACATTAGGGTCGTAAGGCGGGTCGAAATCCTTTTCGCCTTCCTCTTCTGCCGGGTTTTCATCCTGAACATCGGTCCAATAGCCAATTTGTTCGCTCAATGGCATTTTGCTTTTGGCAAAGTTTCCGGTTCCAAAAGCCAATACGGTTCCGGTTTTGTCGTATACTACCGCCTCGGCAATAAACAAGTGTTTCGATGCAAACACCAACTTGCCAACTGCTCTTAATTCGCCTTTATTTATAGGTCGCAGAATGTTGGTACTAAAAGTGGTGGTAAGTAAATACCGCACCGGCAGCGTGGTACATATCGGGGTTTGCCTCAACGGTAATTTCCGATTTACGTTCGCTTACTTGTATCTGATAATTTGCCGTTTCGTTAATTTTTGCCGACAAATACATATTTTCCAATTTCTTATAATGCAGTTCGTTAGGCATATATGTGGTTTTTATTTTGTTTTTTTTGAGAAATGATATTTCACTCAAAAATATACAATACTGTATCGGCACCTGAAATTTCAGCAGACGAAACTAAATATAAATGCCGATTTTGTTCCTTAAAATCTAAGCTGATACATGCTTTTCGCTGAAAATACGCATGCATCGACCATTGCGTTCTGTCGTAATCGTTTATAGACACTACCGAATGGTGCGGAACGATAGTGCAAATTTCGTTAATTGATTCCAAAGGTAATTTATCGCGACCAAATTTGCCCACTTGCAACCCGTTTACTACTATAGCCGCCACCAATAAAATAGCGGCCAATGCTGAAAAAGCAGTTCGAGCAACTTTGCTATTCGAAACATTTTCGCCTAATTTTAGCCAACTGCTTTCTGTAAGTAATGCAAAGCCAAGCATAAAAAACGGCATTGCCGAGAGTATATAAAAAGCACTCTGTTTAAGGCTTACCATTATTGGCAATACGCCAGACAATCCGATAAAAATAAGTAGAAGTGCTGCTTTCTTCTGTCCGAAAAACTCAGACTGCGAAATATTGAGTTTTTTGCGTAAAGCGAAAAACACTACCGATAATACCAAAACAACCGAAATTTCCTGTAATAAGCGTTTCAAAATAAAAGCACGATAAGGAACAGTTTGTGCCGATGTCATGCTACCGAGTAATTGTCGGTCTAAATATATAATTATGAACTCAAACGCTTTGTTATAAAATATATACAAAAATAAAAAACCGGCAAAAAAGCCCAAAAGCATCCAAATAGATTGCTTAATAAACTCGAAAAACTTTACTTCTTTTTCAACAACAAAATACCAAAACGGTATGGAAAATACGAAAAGTCCGGTAGGACCTTTGCACATAAAAGCTAAAAAAGCAGCTATTCCGGCAAAAACAACAAAATACCATTTATTATTGCTTTTACCCAACACAAATAAAAAGAATGCCAACAGCACAAAAATTGTCATTGTGTTTTCAAGCACATTATTCATTGCTCCCCACGAAGTTCCGGGAGCCAAAAGCCATATAAACAGTGGAATAGAAGCAGTAGCATAATTTTTTGAAAATGAAATTTTCTTCCAAATAAGCAATATTACTATACCCGAAACTAAATATGTAAAAACAGAGTAAATCCGTTCAGTGTACAATCCGGTACTTAGGTTAAAGAATATTCCTTGAATGGCAAATACCAAGGGCGGATGTCCATAAAACGATTTATCTAAGGTTTCAGAAAAACTTAATGAGCCAAATAATTCGGTACCTAAAGCAAAGTTACGCGAAATAACCGCATAAATTATTCCGTCCATAAACATTCCGTCGGTTAAAAAACCCGGACTTATAAATAGAAAAAATAACGAAACAGTTATGATATACCATTTAACCGGCGATTTTTTCATACACCTAATGGAAAGTTAATAAGTAATTTGCAGCAAAATTCCATAGGGTAGTTATTCCGATGGCAAGCAATTTAGAAAAATAGAAATTGAATTTCTTTTCGAATGTGTACAAGAAGAAATTATTGATAACTAAACCAACCAACGCTACTGCAATAAACATGCTGTATTCGGTAAGTATTTGAGGGTTATGACTATGGAAAGTCCAAATACGATTTAAATAATAATTTGAACTGGCAGCAGTAATAAACCCTGCCGAATTGGCTACAAATCTGTTAATCTTTACTTTTTCTTTCAATAAATAGGTAATTGCAAAATCGACGAATACACCCGAAAAGCCAACTACCCCAAACTTAATAAACTTCCAAAACAACAGTTTCATTTTCTACCTAATTATTTTTTGATGCTGTAAAAGTAAAATAATTGTAAATAAAAACGAAACGCAATTTTGAATGATTCGATTTTGAATTTTAATGAGTAAATAATTTGATAATTCAGCAAAGCGATAATTAAGTTAATTCGGTAAGCTATACTTTATTAAAGTTGGGTTTATACCGCCAGAGGCTATAGTTTTGCATTGAAGAATTTTTACAATTTCGTTGTAAAAAAAAGCAGCTATGTTCATTAGCTACATAGCTGCTTTTTAAATATATAAAGCCCTACCGTGCTTGCTTAGGCGCTTTTCATAAAATAATGAGGTCTAATAGGGTTTTCAGCATTACGCAATAAATTAAGTTATCGGAAAAAACTAACTTAGTTCTTTATTAGCTTTTGAATTTGTTGTTTACCATTTTGGTAGGTACAAACCAGAAAATAGACACCGGGTTTCAATTCGTCCAAATTATATTTTACGGAAGTGTCTTGCGGATGCTCGGTTTTAACTATACTGCCATCAATGGTAAGTATTTGTATTTGTGTGCATTTTTCAAAAGTACTAATACTAAGTTCATTTTTGAAAGGATTAGGGTACACTTGCAAAGCATTGGGTTGGTTCATGGTTTCTACCGAAACAATATTTAGTTTCGTATAGTAAAACATCCAGCTTTCAACGGTTATCATTTCTTTAGTTTTTGGGTCTCTGCCTGTATACAAAACCTCATCTATTTTGTAACTGCGCGACCCCTCAAACAAATCTACCGGCAGATAAATATTGTCAGTTGGCACGGTGTAATCAATAGTCCAGACTCCTTCGGCTACCATTGCCCATTTTTTTGTGGTATTGTCGTAGTTCGATAGCACCTGGTTATTCATATGCTTTTTATCGTTATAGAAATTTTCGGATTTAAAACCGTTGTAGAAGTAATTTACACCATCATAGTCCCAATACAAGGTTATACGCATGGTTTCCTGATTGTCGCTGTTATATCTTTCTTCTGTATGATATACCAATTTCCACTCATTGGCCTCTGTGTCCCACGCATGGTTTAAATACAAGAGCGTTCTGCCTTTTTCGTCGTATTCCATTTCATTTGCATAGCCATAATTGCCATCGTCAGCATATGCATAATACAAGTAGTAGGTAATTCTATCGGCAGTATCCAATTTGGTTTCTTCTTTCCTTACCATTTTCCATTCGCGCTTTGTAGCATCCCAATCGTATTTGTAATCCAATAACTGTTGCTCTCTTCAATAATATTCGCTTTATCATCCAATAAATATTCGTTTTTTGAAGTATTCACCCAAGCTAACGCTGCTGCATCCCTTAATAGCTCTGTATATCGAATAATATTACCATCTTTATTCATATGATAGATTCCCATGCTACTTTCAAGCCATTTATTCTCTACACTATCCCAATAACTTACTACCGAGCTCACACTGTCGTTTCTTGTAATTTCTTCCTTTCTGTAAGGAACGTACTCTTTAATCTCGCCGTTTGCCGGAGTTTCATAATTTCCCCAATAAAATTTTGATTTAAAGGAAAGCATTTTTTTATAGGCATTATATACCGATATAATCTCAGCGGTCATATTCCAAGTGCCGGTTGCAATGTCTAAATCATAATCTCGCGAAGCAGTAAGATTCAAATTTATATCGTATTCAAATTCACTCTTAAAACCAAAAGATTCGGTATACATAATTCTTGATAAAATTTGCATAGTTGCATCGTATTTATCTTCTGCGAATTGGTATATAACCCATTCCTGAGTTTCGGTATTGTAATTTGAAAAAACTTGCTTTGTAATTCCTAATTCATTCGTATAAGAATATTCAGCCTTATGCAAAGGTACCCAACGCGAGTCGGTAAAGTTCCACAGACTATTAATGTCAAGTACCGGGTTATATTCCGAGTCATAGGTAGTCTCGAGCCTTTCATCTTCAACCCAAATGGAATTTGCTGCATCCCATACATACCAAATTATTGCAACCGGATATGCATTTGCATCAAATTGTACCTGCTGTTTTTCAACTCCAAGCCATTTGTTTTCACTCCATTCGTAGTAACTCTCCGAATTTATGTGTCCATTATCATCCAACGAGTATTCATACTTAAAATGGTTTTCGAAGGTGTTGTCGGATTTTTTTATCTTAACAGTCAATAAATTGTTAAAATGCGCTTGATTGTAAGTATATTCAACCCTAAAATCGCTACCGATAAATTCTTGCGTATCGGACTGATATTCTTTTGAATGTACCAATACCGAATCGAGCTGATGACTAACAGTAGCCAATGATTTTAATCGATTATTGTTTATAAAAGTTCGGTATGCCGAAAGCTTATTTTCGTTGCTTGAATTTACACGCAATGAATTAGGTTGCAATTCTGAAACCTGCATCTTCTTTGCAACAATATTAGTTTGTTGGTTTCGGAATTTTATTTTTTGTGCGAGCAGCGCTACATACTCATGGGTATGGCGGTTGCTAATTATTGCATTGTTTGCGCCCTTGGTTGCCGATTTGTTTATTTGTTCGGTTGCGTTTACTTTGTTAGCTTGCTGCACTGTTTGCATCAAGGCATTTAGCTGTTTGCTCTGCGAAATCCGGAAATTTTCTATCCTATAATTATCTTTCGCAAAAACAGGATTGGCCATGTTTTGCGTCTTCTGCGAAATTACGGAAAAAGTAGAAAGCATAAAAAACACAAGCGTGTAAATGGTTAATCTCATAATAAAGTGGTTTGATTTGATTAAGGAATATATCAAACACAAAAATACGTATCTTTCCGATGAATACCCTTTGTGGTATATGGACAAACAATGGACAAAATTTATAAAAATTTACTGCCAATATAATGCTAATAATCAATTATGCAACCACTTAATAAAATTAACAAGTGAAGTAAAATTAATAGATGCATACCTAAAGTTCGATTTACTATGAATTTCCTTACTTGGTTGCCAAAGGTACTAACGCCCACAATAAACTCTTTTCAGTAACTAAATGAAGCCAAAAATTAAGTACTTTCGGTTTGTTTTGGCAAATAAATTTGTATATTTGCGTTTTAAAACAAGTTTATAGCTTGTTCGCTTTTTAGAATACAATGCTAAAGCGTGCAGCAAATTGTTGCTTTTTGTAACCAAAACGGCTTAAACATTAAATCGTTTTTGCATTTTTTTGAATTGTCGATTTACTGAAAAAAAATAACATGTACAGCATATTAAACTTGCTGCAATTATTGACACAAGTTCATAAAAATAGGTACTTTTCAGAAACCAATTATGGTTTATGCTCCAAAGTTATAAGGTTCAGAAGCCTTTTCGTCGCTTTGGATTGAGATTAAAGAACAGTATATAAATTAGTTAAATTTAGTGAGTGAAATTAATTTAGCAATGAAAATAGATTTTTTTAGAATAAACATCAAAAACAAATAGCATATGAAAAAGCTTAAAAAAAAGCTTAAAGAAGCCAACAAAATCTTGGAAAAACTTTCGAAAGAAAACCATTTTGACAACGAAGTATTAAAAACTGTGGCTAATACACTGGACACAAAAATAAATGAATCGAAGAGTGATTTAAAAGCCTATGACGAATTGAAAAGTAGTCTGGACGTTAAAAAAGAAAAATTAGCAAATCAGAAAACTGAGATTAAAGGTTTGATTAAGGAATTAAATAAGCTCTCAGGTGCTGCATCAAAAGAGCATTCGAAAAAGAAAGAAACCGAACAATCGGATTTGAAGGCTAAAAAAGATTTAGAAGCAAAGAAGAGAAACGACATAGAGACAAAGGTAAAAAAAGACTTAGAAGTAAAAGCTAAAAAAGATAGCAACTCCAAAAAAGCTCCGGTAAGAAAGAAGAAGTAATCATTTGAATCTATTATAATTACCTGATTGCTAAAAGAAGGTGTAAATAATATAGTGTACCGGCAGCCTAACAGCCACCGGTACGCTATTTACAAAACACCCCGTTGCTTCGAGTAAAACTGTTAATTATTAAAATACTTCAATTAAGCAAAGCAACAGCGAAATTACCCGGCCCAGTTATCTCTATCCAAACTACGGTACTGAATAGCTTCGGCTAAGTGGTGGGTTTGTATATCGGGCGCGGCTTCCAAATCAGCAATAGTTCGCGAAACTTTCAGAATACGGTCGTATGCCCTTGCCGAAAGTCCGAGACGTTCCATGGCATTTTTAAGTAAGCTTATGCCGGCATCGGAAAGCTTGCAATAACTGCGCAACATTTTGGAACTCATTTGTGCGTTGCTATGTATGCCTTCATTTTTGGTAAATCGTTCTGCCTGAACATTTCGTGCACGCATTACACGTTCGCGCACGGCTTGGCTGGTTTCCGACAGTCGCGAGTCGGACAATTCCTTAAACGGTACGGGTACAACTTCAATATGTATATCAATTCTATCCAATAGCGGTCCGGAAATTTTATTCAAATATTTTTGCACCACGCCAGGGCTGCAAACACATGCCTTTTCGGGGTGATTGTAAAACCCGCATGGGCAAGGGTTCATGGAGGCCACCAGCATAAAACCGGCAGGATACTCGACCGAAAATTTGGCTCGCGAAATAGTTATTACACGGTCTTCAAGCGGCTGACGCATAACTTCGAGTACTGTGCGTTTAAATTCAGGCAATTCGTCCAGAAACAGCACGCCGTTGTGTGCCAACGATATTTCGCCGGGTTGCGGATACGTGCCGCCACCTACCAATGCCACATCCGAAATGGTATGGTGCGGCGAACGATAAGGGCGAATGGTCATAAGTGAAGTTTCGCGACCTGCTTTGCCTGCCACCGAGTGTATTTTGGTCGACTCTAAGGCTTCGATTAAGGTTAAGGGAGGCAAAATAGTTGGTATTCGTTTAGCCAACATGGTTTTACCTGCACCGGGCGGACCTACCATAATTATATTGTGTCCGCCGGCTGCAGCAATTTCCATGGCACGTTTCACATTCTCCTGCCCTTTAACATCGGCAAAATCGACATCCGATTTGCCCAGATTATTAAAAAACTCCGAACGCGTATCGACAATGGTTTGCTCCAAGGTGCCGGTTCCGTTGAAAAAGTCAATTACTTGTTTAATGTTTTCGACCCCATACACTTCCAAATTATTTACAATTGCCGCTTCGCGAGCATTTTGTTTGGGCAAAATAAACCCTTTAAATCCTTCGTGCCTTGCTTGCACGGCAATAGGCAACACACCGCGAATGGGCTGCAATGTACCGTCGAGCAGCAATTCGCCCATTATCATGTATTTCTCAATATCGTTTTGCAAAATTTGCTGCGATGCAGCCAAAATACCAACCGCCAACGGTAAATCGTATGCCGAGCCTTCTTTTCGAATATCGGCAGGAGCCATGTTTATAATAATTTTTTGCCCGCCCGGCCATTTGTAGCCATTGTAACGCAATGCGGCATCAATACGTTGTTGGCTTTCTTTAACCGCATTGTCGGGCAAGCCAACCATCATAAAATTTACGCCTTTCGAAACACTGGTTTCTATGGTAACTGTTGTAGCATTAATGCCGTGCACAGCACTTGCAAAGGTTTTAACAAGCATAGCTCAATTTCTTCTAATTTAAAAGTTTACATCAAAAACAACCTTCCATTTGTTTTTAATTCAGCAAAATAAATAAACGCCCGAAATTAATGTATTTCATTTAAAAGCAAAAAGTTTCTTTCATACCGAAAAAGAAACATTAAGCAAACGGAACGGATTGATAAAGAAAATTTTTAATTCGAAAAGATTAATTTAATGAATTTAATGCACTGAAATGCATACATTTAATGCAATATGTTCTCGTATTATTACACTGCAGTAGTTAAAAAAATTCGTATTTTTTTAGTCGAAACACCAGTTAGTAATTTTTTTTTTGTATTTTTATTCTTTCTAAGCGAAAAATTGAATAGTTGGTATAACAAAATATTTTATGCGCAAAAAAATTACATCGAAATTTAAATTAAAATTGCGTCAAAAATTTATTGGCGGAATAGTATTGGCAACCTTAATTGTATATGTGGTTTCATTTTGGTTTATACTTTCGAAACTTCAATCGAAAAATATTCAAGATGCCGAGCGAATGGTAATTGAGCAAGCTCGACTTTATGCCACCCAAACCGCCTCGGAACTTAATGTACATATTGGTTTTGTCCGGGGGCTTTCGCAAGCTATTTCCGATTTCGATAAACTGGGTACCACCGAACGACAACTTATGTTTAACCGCACACTTTTAAGTGCTTTAAACAGCAATACTAAATATTTAGGTACGTGGGTAAGCATGCAAATACAATATTTAAATCCAACTTGGGGCAATAAACCCGGGCGAATTTCGACTGCATTTTTTAAACAAGACCAAAAGGTAGTAAATCATTTCGACTCTATTGATGTGGGCGGAATTAAACGTTATACAGGTTACCATAAAGTAATGGAAACAAAGCTCGAAACCCTTATGGAACCTTATTACGACGAGAAAGCCGATGCATTTGAAACAACGGTAGCTTTCCCCATTCTTAAAAAGAACGAATTTGCCGGATTGGTTGGTATTGATATCGATTTAAGCGAATTTAAAAAAAGTATTGGCGAAATAAAACCTTTTACCAACGGTTATGCTTTTTTAATGTCGAACGAAGGTGCGTATATTTACCACGACGATACAACGGTTATAGGACAAACCTTTGCACAAGTAAATGCATTGGAAGATTCGTTGTTTAATGTTACGCAGCTTATTAAGGAAGGCAAAGAGTGGAAATTATATACCACACATACCGACACCAAGGAAGATATTTTGATGTTTATTACTCCGGTTTTTATGGGCAATTCGCACAAACCTTGGAGTTTGGGCGTTGTAGTACGTATGAACGATGTGGTGGTTGAAGCAAAAATGGTAGTGAAAATTACCATTATTGTCGCAATTATTGGATTGCTTGTTTTATTGTTGGTTGCAATATTAATTACCAACCGACTTTTCAGAACAGTTGATAAGGCAGTTGCTTTTGCAAAAAAAATAAGTAAAGGCGATTTAACCGAAACTATTGAAACCGATTCGGACGACGAAATTGGGCAACTTACCCGAAGTTTGAACGATATGTCGGAACAGTTACGCGCTATAATTTCGAACCTGATACAAAGCTCGGTAGCTATTGACGAATTTGGTAAGGCACTAAAAATGAACGCCACCGATTTTGCAACCTTTGCCGAAAAGCAGAAAAACTCAGCCAACGAAGTAAGCACATCCATTGGCGAAATGGTTCGGAATATAGAAATTTCGTCGAAAAATGCCGACGGTACCAGCCAAATTTCGCGCAAGGCTGCCGAAGAATTACAAAACGGAATTCAGTGGACTATGAACACTAAAGAGTCGATTGCTAAAATAGTAAGCCAGATAGCTGCTATTACCGAAATTGCCGATACAACTAAACTTTTAGCATTAAATGCTTCAATTGAAGCAGGCAGAGCCGGCGAGTTCGGAAAAAGCTTTTCGGTGGTGGCAGGAGAAGTGCGCAAACTTGCCGAACGCACAAAAGCGGTGGCTATAACCATAAGCGGAACTTCGGTTTCGGCACAACAAATTGCTACCGAAACCGGTGCTTTAATGACCAACTTAAACCCCGACATTCAGCGAACTGTGCAATTGGTACAAGAAATTTCGGCACTGAGCAACGAACAATTTTCGGCTATAAACCGAATAAACGAAACCATGCAACAACTTAATTTTTTGGCAGAACAAAATTCGGGTTTTGCTCACAAGCTTATCGACTACTCGCAACAATTCGAAGCTCGCGCAAAAAGCCTGAACGACAGCGTTAAGTTTTTTAAATTATAATTACATTGGGTTTAAATCGGTAAATTGTCGCGGTTCAACTTCAACCACAGGCGGGGTAAGCAGTTCTTTGGTTTGCGAATCGGCATCAAGCTCGGTAAGCTTTCTTATACCCGGCATTATGCGGCTTTCCCACGAACCTACCGACTGGTTATAGGTTTTTGCCAAGTTCGAAATAGTTGCACCAATTTTTGAATAATGTTCCGAAAAAACAGCCAATCGCTCGTACAATTCTTTGGCTTGTTTCCAAATTTGTACGGCATTTTCGGCAGCATTGTGTTGTTTCCAAGTATAGGCTACGGTTTGCAACATAGTTATTAACGTGGTGGGTGTGGCAAACACAATGCGATGTTGCAGGGCAAATTCAATAAGCTGTTTGTTGCCCACCAAAGCCGCGCCAAATGCCGGTTCCACTTCAATATAAAGAATTACAAAATCGACACTTTTTTCGAAAGCCGACCAATACGCCTTTGAGCCTAATTGCTTGGCATGATTAAGCACCGCCGTGGCATGGCGTTCGAGCAAGGCATTTCGTAAGTTTTCGTCGGGTGTTTCCAATGCATCGAGGTAGCTGTTCAGCGGCACTTTCGAATCGACAATTATTTGCCGATTGCCGGGCAAATGTACCACCATATCGGGTTTATAGGCGTTGCTGTCCGATAAAGCATAGGCTTGCTCGGTAAAATCGGTGTAAGCATTTAAACCCGAAAATTCGACTACGCGTTTCAACCCAAGTTCGCCCCATCGGCCTCGAATTTTAGGCGCTTTAAGCGCTGTTACCAATGCCGACGTTTCTTTCTCTAAACTTTTTTGCGCTTCGGTAAGCGAATCGAGTTTTTCCTTCAAACTGCCAAAGGTTTCGCCGGCAGCCGTTTGAATATTCTTAACCAAAAGGTCGTTGGTTTCAATTTTTTCTTTCAGCGGATTCAATAAGTTGCCCAATTCACCGGCGTGTTTTGCAAAACCGGCCTCGGCTTTGGTCATATATTGTTCAAAAGCACCTTTGGCAAGTGTAACCAGTAATTCGTGATTATTGCGCACGGCGCGGTCGGCAACATTTTCGAAACTGCCCGCAACTCGTTTTTCAAGTTCCGAACCGGCTTGCTTAAAGGCTTGCAGTTCGGCTTCGGCTCGAATGCGCAATTCGTGTTCGGTATTCAATTTTTGATTGTTTTGCTCAAGCGTGGCTGCAAATTGTTGGTTTGCGCGCTTTTCGGAAACCAACCAAAACACCACGCCGCCAACTGCAAAACCGGCAATAAAGAGTAAAAATAATTCCATAATTTTATATTGAAATTTCGAACTGTAAAACAACAAAATTTTTGTATATTTATACGAACAAAATTTCAGAAAAATGAATGAAAAACAAATAGCACTTTTAACGCTGCAAGTGGAAAAGCTGGAGCAGCGAAATTTTGATTTGGCGCAATGGAAAACTTTTACGGAAAGTTTGCTGGCAGGTATTTTTGGTGATACTTCGTATAAAATAAAGCAAATACAAGCCATAAACTACGACTTTAGCAGCTGGGCACTACGCGATACTTCGGGCAATGCCGATTTTATGGTAGCGGCAAAAAAAACCGCACGCAGTATTTTGGAAGCAGCCATTTTAGAACTTGAATTAGGTATTGTGAAAATGGAAACCAAAACCGACTCGAGTGTTGATGCGGTAAAACAAGCCTTGGAAAACTACTTGACTATGGGACAATTTCGCGCTTTAAGCCAATTGAGCGAAAACAATAATTACGAAGAAAGTAAACGAAAAGCCAAAGAATTACTGCATAATTTGAAAGAAGAAGCGCTGATTGATATTTTAAGCGAAATTATGGCTAAAATGAAATTTTGAAAGAAAGCATTGTACCAAGAACAATGTATGATGTACCAAGGAAGTTGAATATTCACCTTCGGTGGTTGCGTCATAAAAGTTCAGTTTTATTTATAAAATAAAAACCTGCAAGTTTGTAACAACTTGCAGGTTTTAACTATTATAAAAAGCTGAAAATTTGGGTTATTTCAAAAATTACAATTTGAAAATATCGTCCGAAATAACGGCGTTCATATCTAACGATTCAAGCACCATTTTCATTTCCTGACCTGCCACTTGGGTAATATTTATCGTAGGCAGCATAATATTGTTAAATGCTTTATATTCTTGCAGCAAAGTAACCGATTCCATATCGCCCATTGGAGTTTTTTGAGTTTCAACAACTTTTACTTTAAGTGCCGATTTAACATCGTAAAATTCGGTAACTTTACGTCCGCCTTTCATAACAACTTCAATTTTATACGCATCGCTTCCGTTTACCGGTTCAACGCCCAATAAGTTTAAGGTATAATCGGCAGTATGGTAGCCAAGTTCAGGGAAAATAACCGCTTCGCTTTGCATTTTGGCTAATTGTTCGGCATTGGCATCCATTTTTCTGCCTTGAGCTTCAATAGAAGCTTTATCGCCGTTAAGCAATTGTTTGCTTAAAACCATTTCGCCCATTTTCATTTCAAGCAACAGTTTATTGGTTTGTTTTTTGAACAAATTTACGCCAATATTCATACCTTGCATATTCATGGACATTTTAGCGGCATAATTTGAAACTTTACTTAAGTTTTCAGTACCACCAATGGCTTTAATATAATTGTCGATAACTTGTTTGCAATTTACATCGCCTGCCGATTTGGCTTTAACTTCAACAAACAAATCGCCGTTGCTGTCTAAAACGGTAACCTCTTTGTCGGCATCCAATGCTTTAAGTTTTTCAAGCATTTCGCGCGGACCAACCACTACAATGTATGCATCTTGCGGTTTCATGTATTTTTGTGCCATGGCATATACATCATCAATACTTACTTTGGCTAAGTTTTCCAAATAGGTTTGGTAATAATCTGCCGGCAATTTATAACGAGCAATATTAAGCGCAAAGTTTGCAATGGTATTTGCACTTTGCAACCTAAGGGCAAACATACCGCTGCTTGCATTTATAGATAGTTCAAGCTCTTCTTTCGAAATTTTATCGTTTTTCATACGTCCAATTTCTTCAAAAAATGCCATAACAGCACTGTCGGTAATATTTCCTTTAACTTCGGCACTTGCCAAAAAGCTTCCGGTCAATTTATCGGCCGAAATGCTAGAACGCGCGCCATAAGTGTAGCCTTTAGCTTCGCGTAGGTTATTCATTAAACGACCCGAAAAAATTCCGCCGCCCAATACTTCATTCATCAATCCGGCTTTTATTGCATCGGGGTTTCCGGGTTTATAATCCAACGGATAACCAATGTTTACAGTAGATTGCGGGGCATTTTCTTTTACCACATAAAATACTTGGTTGCCTTTTGGTCCTTGTGGCATTTCGTAAGTATGGGTTGGTACGGTACCTTTAGCCCAAGCACCAAAATATTGTTTTGCCAATTTTTTGGCTTCTTTTACATTAATATCGCCTACAAAAATAAGGTACGAAACATTCGGTTTCATGTAGGTGTTGTAGTAGTTTTTACAAGCATCCAAGCTGATTTTTTCGATACTTTGTTCGGTCATTATTTCGCCGTACGGATGTTTGCTGCCATACATAACTTTAGCCAATGCATTTTGCGCCATATAGCCGGCACTGGTTTTACTCGATGCCAAACCCGAAATACTGCGTTTTTTAAGCAATGCTAATTCCGACTCAGGAAAAACAGGGTTAAGAAGCACATCCGAAGCTATATCCAACAGTGTTCCCAGATGTTTTTTCAAACTGTTGCCAAAAAAGCCATCCGACGACATATTGAAATCGGCACCAACAAAATCCATTTCTTCGCCAATTTGTTGCTTGGTGCGTTTTGCAGTTCCTGCACTCATTAAATCTCCAACATAATCCACATAGCCTTTCATTTCGCCCTCTAAAATAGGGTCTACATTAATGCTCAAACGAACATTTACAATTGGTAGCTTATGGTCTTCAACCACAAATACCTGCAAGCCGTTAGGCAAGGTAAAGGTTTCGTAATTTCCTATCGAAATTTTAGGAGCCGGACCCGGAGCCGGAAGTTTGCTGCGGTCTAATTGTGCCACCGAAACGCCTACTATACAAAATAATAGAAATATATTTAAAACTAATTTTTTCATTTTATTTGAATGTTTTATAAATGCAATAAAAGCTTAATAAGAATAAATTCGACTATTTTTTAGCCAACCAATAAAGTACCACACGATTTTCTTTTTGCATATACATGTTAGCTACGCGTTTAATATCTTCGGCAGTAACTTTATTGTATTCTTCAATTTCGGTATTAATTAAATTTGCGTTTTTGAAGAAAGTATAGTTCGAAGCCAATTCTTCGGCACGGTTTGCTAGCGACGACATACCATTTATCATATCGCTTTCAACTTGGTTTTTAGCTTTTTGTAACTCTCTATCCGAAACCAATTCGTTTTTCATGCGGTCCAATTGAACCTGAATTAGCGGTTCGAATTCGTCAAGTTTTACACCCATATTAGGTAAACCAAAAACTAACGACAAGCCCGGATGAACATACGGAATGCTGACAGCCATAATTTGCAATGCTTTCTGTTGTTTATCGACCAATTCGGTATACAAGCGCGAGCTTTTGCCGTCGCTTAATATTTTGTTTAGCATGCTCATAGCATAAAAATCCGGGGTTCCGGCAGCCGGAATTTTATAACCCATTACAATAGCCGGCAACTGAATGTTGTCATAAACGGTGTCGCGAACTTCTACCGTTTGTTTAGGTTCCATGTTTACATCGGGGCGCAACATAGGCAGGGTGCCTTTAGGTATTTCGGCATAATATTTCTTCACCCATTCTTTAGCCTGCACCGGATTAAAATCGCCAACAATGGTTAAAGTAGCATTATTAGGAACATAATAGGTTTTGTAAAATTTCAAGAAATCTTCATCGGTTGCAGCCATAATATGTGCGGGGTCGCCAATGGTTGTCCAATGGTACGGGTGGGTTGTAAATGCACGTTTCATGGTTTCAGAAAGCAAACCACCATACGGACGATTGTCGTAGCTTTGTTTTTTCTCTTCAATAACTACGTTTTTTTGCGTTTTCACTCCAAACGAATCAACACGCAAATGTAACATGCGCTCCGATTCCAGGTACAATGCTAATTCTAATTGGTGCGAAGGCATAACTTCGTAATAATAAGTTCTGTCGGGGCTGGTATTAGCATTCAAAACACCACCGGCGCGTTCAACATGTTTGGTATATTCGCCGCGCGGAATATTTGCCGAACCTTCGAACATTAAATGCTCGAAAAAGTGTGCAAAACCGGTTCTGTTGGCAGGTTCGTTTTTTGAACCTACATGGTACAAAATCGACACATTAACAATAGGTGTAGAATGGTCTTGATGCAAAATTACATGCAATCCGTTTTCCAAATCGTACTCTTCGAATTCAATTTTTTGTGCGAAACCAACAAAATTAAGCAGTAAAAGTAGAATTACCGGAATAACAGTTCTTGTTCTTTTCATAAATTTTAATTTCAAAAATGTGATAAATAAATTCAACGGAAAAAAATATCCGTTTGAGGCGCTAAAAGTAGTTAATTTCTTATTTATTAAACAAGATTTTTATCAGGTTTCGAATAAATAAACACTTAAGCGTTCAAAACATTCAATTCATAATGCACGTTTTGTCGTGCTTTGTTTTCGAAATTAGCTATAAACCAATTGGTTTTGTAAATTGTCGGCATAGTTAAAAAATGATTTAATACCTTTATTCTACCCAAATTATATTCCACAGCCGAGTAAATACGGTATTCGTTTCGAATTTGTCGGGTATATTCTTTGTACCTGACCGGCTCCGAAGCCAACACCGTCAAATCGCAATCTAAAATTAAATTGGTATCGTTGTTGCCATGTTTTTTATGAAATTGTGTCGCCGTAATATGTTGGCAACACAAGGCAATTACCGGTTCGGATATATTTAACTTTGTCATTAGTTTTTGTGCGTATTCGGCACTGTCAGGCTCGTTGGTTTTTGATGGTATTCGGTAAATAATATCATGAAAAAAAACGGCAAAACAAAAGGCATCGTAATTATTTATTTCAGGTTTTATAGCCTCGGAAACAGCCAACATTTCGCTCAGGTGCAGCAAGTTGTGGTAATATCGGGTTGAAGCGGTATAAGCAGCTGAAAGTTCCGTCCAACTTTGTTCGATTACGGAATTGCTTACTTGGTATTTACTTAAAAGGTCAACATATATTTTATAAATATCCATGTTTTTTGCGTATAAATTAGCATGTTAAAGTAGTTATTTTTGGGCAAATTTAAATTCTGTCAAGCTTTTTCTTTGCAAATGCTTCAATACTAAAGCTTATTTTATATTTTTGCAGAAAATAGAAAAAAACGACAAGAATAATATACCATGGAAACAGTTTTAAGCGGAATTCGTTCAACCGGAAATTTGCACTTAGGCAATTACTTTGGCGCAGTTACCAACTTTGTAAAAATGCAGCACGAGAACAAATGCTTCTTTTTTATTGCCGATTATCATTCGTTAACTACCCACCCCACACCCGAAAATTTGCATGCCAATGTACGCAAAGTACTGTCGGAATATTTGGCTTGCGGCATGGATCCCGAAGTGGCTACCATTTACATACAAAGCGATGTACCCGAAATTCCGGAACTGTACCTGTTACTAAACATGAATGCCTATTTGGGCGAATTGGAACGTACCACCACCTTTAAAGAAAAAATACGCAAACAACCCGAAAATGTAAACGCCGGTTTGCTTACCTACCCGGTACTCATGGCTGCCGATATTATTATACACAAGGCAAATAAAGTACCGGTTGGCAAAGACCAAGAGCAAAATTTGGAAATGGCACGGCATTTTGCCCGCCGATTTAATAAAGTACCGGGCTTGGACGGTACCGGCAAAATGGGAAAATCGGAAGGCAATGGTTTATACTTGGTTGACGATGAAAAAACCTTACGCAAAAAAGTTATGAGCGCCGTAACTGATGCCGGCCCTACGGCACCAAACAGCGAACCTGCCGAACCTATTGCCAACCTGTTCAGCCTTATGGAACTGGTTTCAGCTCCCGATACCATTCAGTTTTTTAAAGAAAAATATGCCAATTGCGAAATCCGTTACGGCGATATGAAAAAGCAACTGGCAACCGATATTTGGTAGCCAAAATGGGCGCCGAAAAAGCACGTGAAAGTGCCTCAAAAACCTTAAAAGAAGTGCGCAGCGTAATAGGATTTAAATCGTTTTTTTAATTGACGGAAGAATTGTACCATGTAGAAAGTAACAAGTTTCAAGAAATGTAAAAATGTGGCAATACGATAATTATTTTTAGCTCCTTATGTGCTACCGGCATTGAATTTTGAATGATTGAAAAATTGTACCATATATCAAAGCCATTTTGAATAGGTTGCAGGCTTTGATTTTTTTCAAAAGAATAAAACTAAACGCCGGGAATATAATTTCCCGACGTTTAGTTTTTCTTCGAAAAACCAAAGTCGGAAAAACCGGTTACCGACTTTGATTTCTAAAAGAAATTGGTATTAAACGTCGGAATTCTATTTTTTTATAAAAATAAAATCGCCACCTTCGTCGCCGGTGCCTTGTATGGTGCCGTATTGCGGTACTACGGGGCTGTTATTGAGCACCGCCTCGCGGAAACTGGAAAACAGTTTTTCCGACGGCAAGTATTTCAATTGGTTCTCGCTTAATCGGCGAACCAAATAATCCATAAACACACTTTGGTCGGGTACTTCGGTAAGTGTTCCGCTGGTCATGGCTTTACGGCTGGGCAGTTCGTACAGCTTTTGTACTGCCAAATCGGCATCGGCACCAAATGCGGCACGGGTTTTAAAAATACCGCCGCTAAAACATGCATCGGCAATAAGCAGGGTGTGTTTCGATTTTATAGCGTACAAATAATCGCGCAGCGTGCTGTTACGTAACCAACGAGCTGTGTTGGCTTTGGCAGCATCGGCAGGAAACCAATAGCCCAATTCTTTTTTCTCGTCCCAATACCCGTGTCCTGCGTAAAATACCAGCACATTATCTTCGGGCGTAACCACATTCGACAACGAGTCGAG
>JFJP01023564.1_pt1 | contig 18819 bp, 23 predicted proteins | sample 431651 | NCBI WGS metagenome assembly JFJP01 (sample SAMN02602958, study PRJNA72255) | Microbial mat metagenome, whole genome shotgun sequencing project. | biome: fresh water; feature: sink hole; material: water; isolation source: purple microbial (photo- and chemosynthetic) mats found in...
GGCAGGCTTTCCTTGGAACGCCAGTTCGAGGGCTCCTTGCAGCATTCCTTGACGATCATGGCCGGGCAGTGGATGCGCGAGGACTCCACGTCTTCGAGGTTGACACCGTAGTTGCCGATGAGCGGGTAGGTCATGCAGACCATCTGCCCATAATAGGACGGGTCGGTCAGGATTTCCTGGTATCCGGACATGCCGGTGTTGAAGATGACTTCGCCGCCGGCTTCGCCGGGGCCGGTGAAGGACTGACCCGCAAACCAGGTGCCGTCCTCAAGGGCCAGAATAGCTTTCATATATGGTGTTCTCCTCGCATGAGTTCGCTGACTGTTTGCAGATCTTCGGGGCGGTCCACGCCGTGGCTTTTGTGCCGCGTGAGGGCCACGTGGATGGGGATGCCGGCTTCGAGCAGCCGCAGCTGTTCCAGTTTTTCCAGCCGTTCAAGTGGACTCTCGCCCAAAGCGCTGAATTTTTCAAGGACGCGCATGCGCAGTCCGTAGAGGCCGATATGCCCTATATATTCCGGCATGTTGTCGCGTCCGTAGGGGACCGGTGCACGCGAGAAATAGAGGGCCCGGCCATCCGCGGCGCGCACTATCTTGACCCGGTCCGGGCTTTGGGCCTCTTCGTGGCTGATGACGTGCCCCAGGGTGGTGACCTGCACGGCCGGTTGGTCAAAGGGGCGGACCAGCTCGGTCAGCATCTCGGGATTCAGGGCCGGTTCGTCGCCCTGGACGTTGACGATGACGCTGTCCGGGGCTGCGTGCAGCAGGCGCGCGGCCTCCAGCACCCGGTCCGTGCCGCTCGGGTGGCCTGGGCTGGTCATGAGCGCGGTGAGTCCGAATTCGTGGGCCGCCCTGAAAATGCGTTCGTCGTCGGTGGCCAGTGCCACGGCGCTCACCAGTGGACACCGGGCCGCACGCTGCATGACGTGCCAGAACATGGGCTTGCCGTGGATGATGGCCAGGGGCTTGCCTGGGAAACGGGAGCTTTCGTATCTGGCCGGGATGATGGCGATGACCTCAGGCATGGGGACTCCGGTTGAGAAAAGGACGGATGAGTTCGCGTGATGCGTTTGTGGCGCCCTGCCTGGTGCGCACGTAGGCCAGGGCCGCGCTGCGCACCTGCTCTCTCGGGGGTGGGGGGGAGAGCAGGAATCGCGCGATTTCGGGAATGGAGGCGCATTTGAGGACAAGGCTGTCGAATATTTCCTCTCCAACCCAGTCGAAGTTTCGGGTGTGCGGGCCGACGCAGGGCGACACGCCCTGGGCCAGGGGTTCGAGAAAATTCTGTCCCCCGAGCCGCGCCAAGCTGCCTCCGACAAAGGCGCGGCTGGCCAGCGCGTAGGCCGGGTTCATTTCGCCAAACCTGTCCCAGAGCACTACGCTGCCAGGTGCTACCGGGCCGTTCAGGGCGCTACGCAGAACGCAGTGCGCTCCGTCGTCGGCCAGCAGTTCCTCCCAGGCGCGGATGCGGTGCATGTGCCGGGGAAAAAGGCCGATGACGCAATGGGGGGCGCCTTGGCGCAGACGCCGGATCAGCTCCTGGATCTTCGGTTCCTCCTGCTGGCGCACGGAGCCGAGCACCACGAAAGGCTGCTCCCGGGGGATGAGGCCGGCCAGGGGATTCTCGTCGCGGGGCAGGAGCGGGGTGTTCATGGCGCGGTCGAACTTGATGTTGCCGGTGACCCGCGTCCTTTCGGCCCCGAAGATCAGCCCGAAGCGCAGCGCGTCGGTCGGGGTCATGGCTCCGATGGCCTGCGGGGCCCAGCGTCGCAGCAGCGGTCGCAGGCGCAGGTATCCGGCCAGGGATCCGGAGGTCATGCGCCCGTTGACGACCACCACGGGCACGGCCCTGGACGCGCAGGCCATGAGCAGTCCTGGCCAGATCTCGGTTTCAAGGAGTACAACCACCTTGGGCCGCGTCTGGTCGAGCATGCGGCCCATGAGCAGCGGCAGGTCAAAAGGCAGCATGCGGATCTCAAGGCCCGGGAAGCCGGCCTTGTTCAGTACCTCCAGTCCCTGGCTGGTGCAGGACGTGGCCAGAACCTGAACGTCCCGCAGGTGTTCGAGCAGGCTTGACGCCAGCGCGCATTCCCCGGCCGAGGCCCCCTGGATCCAGATTTCGCAAGGGGCGGCTTTGCAGAGGCCGAGGCGTTCTTTCCAGCCCTGGCGCATTCTGGCCGAAAAAAAGGTGAACGGCCCGACAACGCACCACAACAGGGTGTAGAGGCCGCCAAAGATCAACGCCGCAAACATGGCGAGGCGTGGCATCATCGTTTCTTGCGCAATCCCAGTTCCATGAGCCGATCCAGGAGTTGCTCGAAGGACAGGCCCACTGCCTGGGCTTCCTGAGGCAGGAGGCTGGTGGCGGTCATGCCGGGCAGGGTGTTGACTTCCAGAAGGTACGGGGTTCCGTCCGTCGCTACCATGAAATCGGTCCGGCTGTAGTCGGACAGGCCGAGGGCGTCATGAGCGGCGCGGGCCATGGTCTGCAATTTTTCGGTCAGCTCCGCCGGGATCGGGGCAGGGCAGATCTCTTCCGTGGCCCCGGCCACGTACTTGCTTTCGTAGTCAAAAAAATCCCCGTTCCTGGGACGGATGAGGATAGGTGGCAGGGTCTCGCCTTCGAGGACTCCGCAGGTCAACTCCTGTCCGCGGATCAGCACTTCGGCCAGCAGATCCAGGCCGGCGATCTCCGGCTGGGCGAGATAGGCTTCAAGCTCCTCTTCGCTGGCGACGATGCCCACGCCGAGGCTTGAACCACCCGTGTTGGGCTTGATCACCAAAGGAAAGGGCAGCAGCGGTCGCCATTCGGAGAGGTGGCAGGCGGGAACGAATTCCCAGCTTGGGGTGGAGAGTCCCGCGTCCTCGAAGAGCTGCTTGGAAACGGCCTTGTTCAAGGCCAAGAGCGATGCGCGCGAGTCTGAGCCCTGGTAAGGCAGTCCGATGCGCTCCAGCAGGCACTGGACCAGGCCGTCCTCGCCGGGCGAGCCGTGCAGGTTGATGAAGGCCAGATCCTGGTCTGCTGCCGCCTCGTACAGGCCGCGCAGGTCCCGGGCCGGATCGAAGAGGGTGACGTCGTGCCCCAGTGCCAGCAGGCCCTTTTCAATCTGTCTGGCCCCGCTTAAGGACACTTCGCGTTCACCGGACCAGCCGCCGGCGATCAAAAGGATATTCATGTATGTCTTCTCCCAAAAAGGTGCTCAAAAGGTGTTCGAGTTCGCGGCCCTGTTTGAAGGAGCGGGTTATCCACTCCCGGCTGCGCTCGGTGTGTCCATAACGGTCGAAGAGGTCAGCAAAACGCTCCTCCAGGCCGACGATGGTGTCGTGTTTGACCCGCTTGTCCGCGTAGATGATGGCCAGAGGCAGAAAGTGTCTATCCAGGTTCAGGGGGCCTGGCCAGTGAACGTGGTGCAAGACCCCCTGGGCGATGCGGGGGCTTCGGATCAGATCCATGACCCAGGCGGCGCCGAGTTGGCTGTGATTGCCGCCGTGTTCGATGGAATAGGTTTTGCCCAGGTCGTGCAGAAGTCCCGCCGCGCGTACTGACTGGACGAAATCGGCCCGCGTGAGGCCTTCCGGGTTGCCCCGTCCCAGCTTCGTCGCGAGCTCGGCCAGGGTCGTGGCCACACCGGCCACCAGTTCGCTGTGGTCCTTGATGTGATCCAGCATGCCATAGGTGCTCCACCATCCCCGGCATTCATCGTCAGAGGGGATGCGTCCCCACGTTTCGGTGGGGATGAAGGTCAAGGGGACGTCGACGTGGTGCATGTGGGGACCTTTGAGTCTTGCCGCGTGGGAAGAGTTCATTGACACGAAACATCCGGGGATTTAGCAACAGCGTTGACAAAAAGCAAAGTGGGAGATGTGCGCCATGTGCCTAGCTATTCCAATGGAAGTGCTCAAGATCGACGGACAAAATGCCGAAGTTCAGGTTGGCGGGACGCGGCATGCGGTTCGTCTGGATGTTATCTCTGAATTCCCGGAAGTGGGTGACTACGTCATCGTCCATGCCGGCTTCGCCCTGACCCGCCTGGACCGGGAAGAAGCCATCGCCACGCTGAAACTTTTCGAGGAGGGCCTGAACATTGAACTTGTTTGACAACTTCAAGGATCCCCAGCTGTGCAAGACCCTGCTGGCTCGCATCCACGCCGAACTGGACGGGGAACTCAGGTTCATGGAAGTGTGCGGAACACATACTGTCTCCATTTTCCGCAGCGGGGTGCGCTCCCTGCTTTCCGACAAGGTCGTGCACCTCTCCGGCCCCGGCTGTCCGGTCTGCGTGACCCATGACAGCGAAGTTGCCGCCTTCCTCGAATTGGCCGGAAAGAACGTCATCATCACCACCTTCGGCGACCTGATGCGCGTCCCCGGTCCCGAAAAGAAGAGCCTGAAAAGCGCCCAGGCCGAAGGGGCCCGGGTCAAGGTCGTCTATTCCCCCTTTGACGCGCTGAAGATCGCCCAGGACAACCCGCATGACAAGGTCGTTTTCCTGGGCGTTGGCTTTGAAACCACGGCTCCGGCCATCGCGGCCACGGTCAAGGTGGCCCGCGAGCAGGGTATCAGCAATTTTTCCGTGCTCTGTTTTCACAAGCTCGTTCCCCCGGCTCTGGACGCCCTGGTCGGCGATCCGGAGTTGAAAGTCCAGGCCTTCCTGCTGCCCGGGCACGTCTCGGCCATCATCGGCGTGGAGCCCTACCGCTTTCTGGCTTCCAAGCATGGTCTGCCTGCCGTTGTAGCCGGGTTCGAGCCCGTGGACATCCTGCAGGCCCTGTACATGTTCGTGACCATGCGTAACGAGGGCAAGATCGAGGTCGTCAACGCCTACACCCGCGTCGTTTCCGACGAGGGCAACCCCAAGGCCATGTCCATCATGAACGAGATTTTTTCGCCCTGCGACGCCTTGTGGCGGGGCATCGGCCTCATTCCCGGCAGCGGGCTCACGATTCGCGACGAGTACTCGGCCTATGACGCCATGCGCGTTTTCGGCATGCAGCTGCACGATGTCCCGGAGATCAAGGGCTGCCGCTGCGGCGATGTGCTCAAGGGCAAGATGTCGCCGGACAAGTGTCCGCTTTTCGGCAAGGCCTGCACTCCCGCCTCGCCGGTGGGACCATGCATGGTCTCGACCGAAGGGTCCTGCGCGGCCTACTTCAAATACAGGATTTAGACCGCGACGCGCGGTCAGGGCATGGGACGCGATGGCAAAGACCGATCCGTGTCCCATGCCCCTTATTTTTTTGAGAATGTACGCAAGGGGGAAGCGAGTGGAAAGAGTTCTTCTTGATTACGGCAGTGGCGGCAAGGCTTCGCATCGGCTCATCGGCGAGCTCTTCCTCAAATATCTGGGCAATGATATTCTCGACCGCCTCGATGACGCGGCCTTGTTGAATGTTCGCAGTCCCATTTCCATGAGCACCGATACCTTCACCGTGGATCCCATTTTCTTTCCCGGCGGCGACATAGGCTCCTTGGCCGTGCACGGAACGGTCAACGACGTGGCCATGCTTGGTGCGCGTCCCAGATACCTGACCTGCGGGTTTATCATTGAAGAGGGCCTGCCCATGGCCGACCTGGAACGCATCGTTCAGTCCATGGGCGAGGCCGCCCGCGAGGCCGGGGTGCTGGTGGTGTCCGGCGACACCAAGGTCGTGCCCAAGGGCACGGTGGACAAGATTTTTATCAACACCACCGGGATTGGCGAGATTTTTGTGGACCAGGCTCCAAGCGGGCACCGGGCCGCGTCCGGAGACGCGATTCTGATCAGCGGCTTCATGGGCGACCATGGTCTGGCCATCCTCTCCAAGCGCGAAGGCCTGACCTTCGAGGCCCCGGTACTTTCGGATTGCGCGTCGCTCAATCATCTTATTGTGCGCCTGCTGGAGGCCATCCCTTCCGTGCATGTGCTGCGCGATCCCACCCGGGGCGGGCTGGCCACGACCCTGAACGAGATCGCCGGGCAGTCGGGCGTTGAATGCCGGATTTTCGAATCAAAAATTCCGGTCCGGCCCGAAGTCACTGGCGGCTGTTCCTTCCTGGGTCTTGATCCCCTGTATCTGGCCAACGAGGGCAAGTTCATCTGCATTCTGCCCCAGGAGCACGCCGAGGCGGCTCTGGCCATCATGCGCTCGGACCCGCTTGGCGTGGATGCAGCGCAGATCGGGGAGGTGCGCTGCGAGCACCCCGGCAAGGTCGTGCTCGAAACTCCCCTGGGCGGCACCCGGCTCATGGACATGCTCGAAGGCGAACAGTTGCCGCGCATCTGCTGACATGACCTCTTTGCGGGCCTATGTGGCCATTGACTTCGAAACCGCTGATTCGCGCCGCGACAGCGCCTGCGCCGTGGGCCTGACCAAGGTCCGGGATGGCGAGATAGTGGACCGGCTTTACGGCCTGATCCGCCCACCGCGCTCGCGTTTTTCGCCGTTCTGCGTGAACGTGCACGGCATTCATTGGTCCGACGTCAAGGATGCGCCCCCTTTTCGGGAGTTCTGGATACAGAATGCGGGTTTTCTGGAAGGCGTGGATTTTCTGGCCGCGCACAACGCCAGCTTCGACCGCTCGGTGCTTGGCACCTGCTGTGTCATGGCCGGGTTGCCCGCCCCGTCCCTGCCCTTTGTCTGCACAGTGGAGCTGGCCCGCAACCAGTGGGATCTGCGGCCGACCAAACTGCCGGACGTCTGCCGTCACCTGGGGCTTGATCTCAATCACCATCACGCCGGCTCCGACGCCGATGCTTGCGCCCGCATCGTTATTGCCGCCGTGGCGGAGAATCCCAGCTGCCTGGCTCCTTTCGGAATATAGGAGAGCGTATGTCCTTGTCTTTGGCCCAGATGCGGGCCCATATCTTTCTTGTCATCCTGGATAAATTCTCCGGTAGCAGTGATCGCCGCCAGGAGGCGTTGGCCGAGTATTTTCTGGTGACCATGCCCAACGTCCCGGAAGACGCGGCCAAGAGGTTGGCTGAGCTTATCCCGGATCTCATGCCGGACCTGTATTCCAAATGGATCGGCGAATTCACTGAAAGGCTTTTTGAAACTGTGTCGGACGAACAACTGCAGCATCTGTGCGACGGCAGCGTGGAGAACAATGCGGCCCTGGGGCTTGTTTTTCTCATGTTCATGGAGTCCGAGCGCATGGAAAAGCAGACCGAGGACGACCTGCGGGAATATGCGCGCAAGCATTCCGGAGCGGACGACATGGGCGATCTGGTGGCGGCATATCTGCGTGGCAAGGTCGAGGCCCTGCGGCTGGATGTGGGTCGGGATAAGGTGCAGTAGCGGTGAGGGTGGAAGAGGCTTCCGAGGCGGTGCGGAAGCGGGGTGCGGCGGTTGTCCCGGACAGGGCTGGCCGAAACTCCTTCGCGGGCCTCGTAGAGTTGAATCATCGCCCCTGCCGGACACAAACCGATTTTCAAGCGGGCAGCGATGATTCAACAAACGATGCCTGGCTCAGTCAGACAGTCGGCCACCCCTGTCCGGGACAACCGCCGCACCCCGTGGTGAATTTCGGATTCAGGTTTATCGAAGAATGGCAGAGTGAAAAATTCCGGAACGAAAAAAGCCCGCCCAGGCGAACCTGGACGGGCTTTGTCATTCAGAAAGCAAAGACTTAGGCGAAAGCCTTTTCGAACTTGGGCACAACGTCCTTTTTGCGGGACATGACCTTGGGCAGCCATGCCTTTCCGTCGACGGGCTTGACGCCGAAGGCCTTCTCGACAACGGAGGCGTCGTCGGAAGCGATCAGGATCTCGGAGCCTTCCTTCATGATGTCGGTCAGCAGCAGGAACACGGAGTGGTTGCCCTTCTCGGCCTTGAGCTTGACGATGTCGGCGGCCAGGTCGCCCTTGACGGCGTCGAGGATGGACAGGTCAACAACTTCCAGCTGGCCGATGCCAACCTTGGTCCCGTTCATGTTGAAGTCCTTGTAGTCGCGCAGAACCAGCTCGCGGGCCGGGGTGCCTTCAACGGCGGACTTGACCTTGAACATTTCCATGCCCAGGGCGGGCAGGTCGGCGATGCCGGCGATCTTGCCCAGTTCGGCAGCGGCTTCCTTGTCGGCCGGGGTGCAGGTCGGGGACTTGAAGATGACGGTGTCGCTCAGGATGGCACAGAGCATGATACCGGCGATGTTCTTGGGGATTTCAATGCCGTGGAACTTGTACATGGCGGTCAGGACGGTGGAAGTGCAGCCCACGGGCCAGATCCAGCATTCCAGCGGGCTGGAGGTGGTCAGATCGCCCAGCTTGTGGTGATCGACGATACCCAGAACTTCAGCCTGCTTGATGTCGTCGGGCAGCTGCGCCAGGTCGGAGGTGTCGACCAGGAAAACTTTTTCACCGGCATATTCGGTCTTCACGGCAGGAGCGGCGACGCCGAACTTTCCAAGGATGAACTTGGTCTCGGGGGCCAGTTCGCCCTGAGCGGTGGGGGTGCAGGCTACGCCGAGCTTGCTCTTCAGGTCGGCCAGCGCGATGGCGCTGCAAACGGTATCGGAATCGGGATTCTTGTGACCAAAAACATAAACGGACATGGTATTCCTCCTACAAGGGTTTATTGGCGAACAAAGACATTGTGCGAAATATCACAATTATTCGCAGCTGCCAAGAGAGAACATTCGGGTCACAAACTTGAAAGGACACCAATCAGCAGGCTCGCCCCGGCCAGGGCGAATGCCTTGCGTACACGCAGGGCGAGGATGGCTCCGGCGCATGCCCCGATCCAGAGCATGGGCCAGGCCGGTTGCGGGCCGCCGGCAAGCAGTGGCTGCAGCAGACGAAATCCTGCGAGAAAGGGGATCAGGCAGAGCACGGTGACAAAAAAATTGAGCAGGAAAATTTCACTCAAAGCCTTGGTGGTGAGCCGCTCCGGAGCGAAAGCGCGCATGTTGCCGCCACGGTTCCAGGTCAAGAGCTGGTTGTAGCTGGCATTCTGCCGCTTGCGGTAGAGTTGTTCGATCCATGCCCCCAGATGGGCCAGGGGCAGGGTTGAAATGATCAGCGCCGCAGTGGTGCGCATGTCGGCGTCCGGCAGGCAGGCCAGGATGGTCAGGGTGGCTGTCATGGACAGGAGGGCCTGAGGCGGGATGTAGGTTCCGGCCGGGAACAGGTCAAGCCAGAGCAGTTCGAAAAAAATGCCGACGCTCAAGGCGGGCTGGAGTTTGAAGGTGATTCCTGCCCAGAGCAGGGAGGCGAAGAGGGGGCGATGGACGAAGCCCAGGTCCACGGCGGCTCGGGTCAGGGACAGGAGGGCAAAAAAAAACTTCCTCCGGCCAGCAGGACGATATCGTGGGCGCTTATCATGCTGATTTGATTTCAGAAGTTGTCATTACAGGGTGACCTTGGTTGTTGCCGAAGGCACGCAGCGGAAATCGATCTCCACGCCGTGTTCGCTGAAATATTTCAGGCAGGAGCGATCCTCGGAACCCAGCGCGATGTGATCGCAGACCTGCTCTTTGCCTGGTCCGTAATGCAGATTGCCGATGTTGACCAGGGAAAAGGGCAGCCCGGTCATGTGCGCGGCCTTGGCGTCGGCACAATCGGAAAAGAGGATCAGCACATGCTGGTCCGGGTCTTCCTTGCGCACGCGCTGTAGCATCGACGCGGCCTCCGTGACCGTGCAGCACAGGAAAGAAATTCCGCTGGGCACGGCCAGGCTCATGATTTCCTGCCGCAGTTCGTCGGTGGCAAGCTCGTCGTTGGCGACCAGCAGGGTCTTGGCTCTGATGTGCGGAAGCCAGGCCTCGATGATCTGGCCATGGACGAGACGGTTGTCGATACGGAACCAGAGCACGGCTAGGCCTCGGTGATTTTGCGGCTCAGCACTTCGCCGGCGACGACGATGCCCTGTATGGCTGCGTTTTTGGCTTCCTGGGCCAGTTGGGGCAGGTCTTGCGCACGCATGCCGAGAATCCGCAGCAGCATGGGCAGGTTGGCTCCGGTCAGCACGTCAACCTTGCCCGGCTGCAGGAGCGACAGGCTGATGTTGGACGGAGTGCCCCCGAACATGTCGGTCAGGATGATAACGCCGTCCCCAGTTTCCATCTGCTTTACGGTGTATTTGAGTTCCGTGAGCAGCGAGCTCATTTCCACGGTGCCTTCCACGGCGATATGGGCGCACTGTTCCTGAGGCCCCAGAATCGTCTGGGCCGCCTCGAGCAGATATTTGCCAAACTGGCCATGGGTCACCACGATCACTCCAACCATTGCTCCTCCAGGTTATCCGAGACTGAAATGCCGGTGTTCAACAGAAACATTGTAGTCCTGGCCGCGCAGATGGGCCAGCACGGCCTCGGTCACGGCCACGGACCGGTGTCTTCCGCCAGTGCAGCCGAAGGCCATGGTCAGGCGGTAACGTCCTTCCGCCGCATACAACGGCAGGGTGAAATCAAGAAATTCCAAGAGACGGCGCAGGTACTCGCGGCCGGGATTGCTGTCCAGCACGTAGCGGGCGATGGCCTCGTCCTTGCCCGACATGGGGCGCAGGGCCTCGTCGAAATAGGGATTGGGCAGAAAGCGCAGGTCCGTGACCATGTCCGCTTCGGCCGGAGCCCCGTACTTGAAGCCAAACGAGATCAGGTGCACGCGCATGCCCTGGCTGCGCGAAGACAGACTCTCCCACTTGTCCTGAATGACTCGCCGCAGATCGTGCACCGAATAGTGCGAGGTGTCGATGACCAGATCCGCCTGGGAGCGGATGGGTTCGAGCATCTCGCGTTCACGCTCCAGCGCCCCCTCAAGTCCCAGGTTGCCGGAGGCCAGCGGGTGCGGGCGGCGGGTGGTGGCGTATCTGCGCAGCAGGATCTGGTTTGAAGAGTCCGTGAAGAGAAGCGTGGGTCGTACGAAAAACTTCTGGATATCAAGGAGCACTTCCTTCCACTGACCCACAAAATCGGGCTGCCGCAGATCCATACCCATGGCCAGGCCAGGGTAGTCCTTGCCCGAGGAGTTGAAGAACAGCTCCATGAGGGCCGGGGCCATGCGAGCCGGGAGACCGTCCACGCAGAAAAAGCCCATGTCCTCGAAGACCTTGAGCGCCGTGCTTTTGCCGGACCCGGACATGCCGGAGACGATGACCACGTTTTTCTGTTCAGCTTGTGGCTGCATGGGGATTCTCCGGGCGAGTCCTGGCTAGACGGTCTGCAGCAGCTGCCACAGCCCGTCCTGTCCGGGGGAGTTGGCAAAGGCCTGGCGAAACGTGACGTCTTTGAGCAGACGGGAGACCGTAGCCAGGAGTTTCAAATGCAGCCCCACCACGCTGGAAGGGGCCAGCACCGTGAAGAAGATGCTGGCCGGCTTGTGATCGAGGCTGGCAAAATCCACCCCTTCGCGGCTGCGTCCAACAATGACCAGGACTTGGTCGATGCTGTCGAGCTTGCCATGGGGGATGGCGATGCCGTCCCCGATGCCTGTGGTCCCGAGCATTTCCCGGTCCATGAGAACCTGGACCACGCGTTTGGGGTCGAGGCCCGGGAATTTGGCCGACAGCGGGGAAACGAGTTCGGCCAGGACCTCGGGTTTGGTCCTGGCCGAGAGATCGGAGATGATCAAATCCTTATCCAGATATTCAGCAAGCTTCATTCCCTATACCCCGGGGTCGATCAGGCCGAAGTCACCGGTTTTGCGACGGTAAATCACGTTGACCCTTTCGCTTTCGGCATTGAGGAAGACCAGGAACTCGTTGTCCGTGCTTTCAAGTTGCAGGGCGGCCTCTTCGACGATCATGGGCTTGGGCGAGAAGTCGTCGGTCTTCTGGATGAGGGGCTTGCGCTGTGCGGCAGCTTCCTCGTCAAAGCTCCCGGCGTCCATGCGCGGGCTGTCACTGCCGCTTTTGCGACGGCTCTTGTCCTTGTCACGGATCTTGCGCATCTGGGCTTCGAGCTTGTCCCAGACCAGATCAACGGTGGAGTACATGTCTTCGCTGTCCTCGCGGGCAGAGATGTGCACGTTCTTTCCCGTCAGCACAATATCGGCGATATGCCTGAATTTCTCCACTTCGAGATTGACCTGCAACTCGGCGTCGGGTGTGCCGGCCATGAATTTGGCGAGCTTGCCGAAGCGGTCCCTGGCGTACTTGCGCAGATGGTCGGAAGGATCGAAGTTTTTGAAATTGAAGGTAATCCTCATGGAAGCCTCCTCGCATGTTGAGGGTCAGCCCACGTCCGCCCGAAAAAGGGTGGAGCGGGGCGGGATGTCAGAATACCTGCTTGCGCTTGGATGATGATTCAATGCCCAGCACCGCGCGGTATTTGGCCACTGTCCGGCGGGCGATGTTCACATCCAGCCTTTCTTTGAGCACCGCGGCGATCTTTTCGTCGCTGTAGGGGTGCTTAGGGTCTTCCTCGCTGACCATTTTCTTGATGATGGCCTTGACCGACTCGGAGCCGACCTGGGTGCCGTCATCCATTTCCAGCGCGGAATTGAAGAAAAATTTCAGTTCCACTATGCCGTGCGGGGTTGCCACGTACTTGTTCGTGGTGATCCGGCTGACCGTGGACTCGTGCATTTCGATGTCGTCGGCAACATCTTTCAGGATCAGCGGTTTGAGCTTGGTCACTCCGTGCTCGAAAAAGCCTCGCTGGAACCTGACAATGCTTTCAACCACTTTATATAATGTTCTTTGCCTTTGGTGCAAGCTCTTCATGAGCCACATGGCAGATCGCATCTTGTCGTGCAGGTATTCCCGGTCCGGTCCTTTGACGGAAAGGTGCATGTCTTCCATGTAATAGGGGCTCAGCTGCAGCTTGGGCAGGCCGTCATCGTTCATGACGATGACGAAGTCCTGTTCGTATTCGTACACGAAAACATCCGGGCTGACATAAATGGTGCTCTCACTGCCGTAGCTGGCTCCGGGCATGGGATCCAGGGACTGGATTATGTCCAGGTAGGCCTTCAAGTCCTCCATCTGGATTTTGAACTTGCGCAAGAGCGGTTTGTAGCGACGCTTTTCGATGTCTTCGAGGTGGTCTCCCACCAGGGACACAAGAATCGGGTCGTCCTGGCCGAGCATTTCCAGCTGGATGAGCAGGCATTCCCGGGGTGAGCGCGCGGCCACTCCCACGGGATCGAAGCGCTGCAGCCGCTTGAGCATGGACTCGACCAACGCCAGGGGAGAGAGCGTTTCGGAGGCGATTTCTTCGGCCGAGGTCATCAGATAGCCTTGGGAGTCAAGGTTACCGATGATGGCCTCGCCGATCATCTCCTCTTCCTCGGTGATGTTCGACAGGCAGAGCTGCCACAGGAGATGGCCTTCCAGGGATGGCTTGCCCGAGAGCCTGGCCTCGTAGGACATCATCTCTTCCAGGGCCTCGGTCTCTTTGAATTGCACCTGCTTGGCGGTGCTTGAAAAATCCCCGAGGTAGTTTTCCCAGTCCGCGTTGCGCATCAGTTCCGCGTCCTCGTAGGAAGCTTCGGGGCGGGATTCGGCCGGCGCCTGGATTTCGTGGTCCTCAGAAATTTCCTTGACCCCTTCCTCAAGCATGGGGTTCTCCAGCAGTTCCTGCTGAACGGCTTCAAGAAGCTCGAACCTGGAGAGCTGGAGCAGCTTAATGGCCTGCTGCAACTGGGGTGTCATGACCAGCTGCTGCGTCAGCTTGAGGTTCTGTCGGAGTTCAAGGCCCATAATGGATGTGGTTTCACCGTGTCAGAGGATTGCAGGCAACAAAACTACCCAGTAATGAATTTGCCATAAAGCTTAGGCCCTGGCAATCCTTGGAAAATCGTGGCCGCTAGAGGCTGAATCCCTCGCCCAGATACACTCTGCGCGCGCCCGGATCGGCGACGATCTCTTCCGGGCTGCCGTTCAGGATGATCTGTCCGTCGTAGACCAGATAGGCCCGGTCGCAGATCTGCAGCGTTTCGCGGACATTGTGGTCGGAGATGAGCACGCCGATGCCCTTGCTGCGCAAGCCCTCAATGATGCTCTGGATGTCGTCTACGGCCAGGGGGTCGATGCCGGCAAAGGGCTCGTCCAGGAGGATGAACTTTGGGTTCTGGATCAGGGCGCGGGCGATTTCCAGCCTGCGTCGCTCTCCGCCGGACAGGTAGGCGGCCATTTGGTCCGCAAGCCGCGTGATGCCCAGTTCATCCAGGAGCCTGTCTGCGGTGCGTTTCTGCTCGTCGCTGGAAAAACCGGAATATTCCAGGATCAGTTGCAGGTTCTGGCGCACGGTGAGTTTACGAAAGATGGAACTTTCCTGCGGCAGGTAGCTCATGCCTGCCCTGGCCCGCTTGTGCAGAGGCCAGCGGGTGATGTCCATGCCGTCCAGATGGACCTGACCCCTGGTGGGTTTCACGATGCCCGCCAGCATGTAGAAGGTTGTCGTCTTGCCCGCTCCGTTGGGTCCGAGCACGCCGACAACCTCTCCCTGGCGCACGACGAGGTCGATGTCGCGTACGACATCCCGGACTCCGTAGCGCTTGGACAGATTTTGTCCTGTCAGTGTGGTCACTGCCCGATTCCCTGCACGTTGCCCTTGGTGTTGAAAATGGCTTCGACCCGCCCTTTTCCGCCCAGGACCTCGCTGCGGTTTTCTTTGATGTAGAGCTTTATGATTTCGCCCTGGATTTTGTTTGAGCCTTCCATGAGCATGGGGTCGTCCTCCATGATCAGGAGGTCCTTGCCGGCCTCGTAGGTGGCCTTGCCGCAGGTGCCGGTGCGGCCCTTGTCCGCCTTGATGCGCACGTTGCCCTGGGCGATGATTTTCTTGATGGAGCCCTGCTCGTCAACTACGCTCTGGGTGGCGTTTTTCGGGCCTTCTTTTTTTTCCAGAAGTACGGTCAGAACATCGGACCACAGCTCGATATCCTGCCGAATGACGTATACTGAGCCCTTGAAGACCACTTGGTCGCCCTTCTGGGAGTAGGTCATGGTGTCGGACGTGATTTTGACCGGCACCTCCTGCGCGGCCCAAAGCGGAGCGGCGCAGGCAAGGAAGAGAAAAAGCATGAATAAACGCATTGGTAACCCGCTTGTCAGTTCATGATGACCTGGACATTGCCTTGGGCCAGGGAATCCCCTGTGTCCAGAAAATATGTGAGGGTGTCGCAGCGTCCCTGCATGGATTCGCCGGTCAGTTCGACCGCGCCGCCGAGCACAAGAGTGCGGTTCTGCCCGGTGTAGTCAAGGGTTTCGGAGCGCATCACATATTGGCCCTGGGTGCCGTGAACCCCGTCCCACATCCTGGCGCGGTCCTCTTTTTGCCAGACCTGCCCCTTGGGGGCCCGGACCTGCATGGGTTCGCCGCCTTCCTCGCCCCAGTAGATTATGACCGGATCGGTCAAGGTCAGTTCGTCACCGTTTTCGGCATAGTCGGCCCCTGTGGCGTTCAGGTTCCAGAGTTTTTTGCCGTCCTTGCCCTGACTCAAATTAACGCCCTTGAGGCTGAGGTCTACGTCCAGATTCTTGATGGACAGGTCGTCCAGCCGTTCAGGCCAGAGCAGATGTCTTCCAAGGAACGCGAGGCCCGCCAGGACGGCGATCGCCACAAGTCCAAACATCGCCCGTTTCATTCCCGGACCCAGTCCTGCCACAAGCCTTCGAGTTTGCCCTGGGCGCGCAGCACGAAATCGATGGCTTCGCGCACCGCGCCCTGACCGCCCATGGCCTTGGTGGTCCAGGCGGCGAGTTTGAGAATTTCGGGGCGGGCATTGGGAACGGCGATGGGCAGGCCGACCAGGGACATGGGCGCGGCGTCGACCCAGTCGTCGCCGACATAGGCCATGTTCGAGAGGGGGATGCCGGTCTTTTCGGAAATCTGGCGCAGAATCGGGGCCTTGCGGTGATGGCCGGGATGGTAGTGGGTGATGCCAAGCTCCGTGACCCTCCGACGCACGGCCGGGGAGTCGAGGCCCGTGATGACCGCGAACTCGATGCCGACCTGGGGGGCCATCTTGATGGCCAGTCCGTCCTGGACGTTGAAGCGCTTCAGCACACAGCCCGATTCGTCATAGTAGAGGCCGCCGTCGGTCAGCACCCCGTCCACGTCCAGAACCATGAGGCGTACGTTCCGGGCGAGGTGTTCAGCATTCATTGGGGATACTCCAGATGGCCGCCAGCTCCGAAAGCAGTGTGCGGGCCTTGGCCAGGGGCCAGGAATTGGGGCCGTCACACAGGGCCTTGTCCGGATCCGGGTGGATCTCCATGAACAGGCCTTGGCAGCCGCAGGCCACGGCGGCCCGGGCCAGGGGCGGCACGAACTCGCGCTGGCCGCCGGAGGACATGCCCTGCCCGCCGGGCAGCTGCACCGAATGGGTGGCGTCGAAGACTACGGGGCAGCCGAACTGCTTCATGATGATCAGTGAGCGAAAATCGACCACCAGGTTGTTGTAGCCGAACATGGAGCCACGTTCCGTCAGCCAGATGCGGTCGAAGCCTTCGGAGCGGATTTTTTCCACCGGCCCCTGCATGTCCCAGGGGGCCATGAACTGGCCCTTCTTGATATTGACGACGCGTTCGGTGCGCGCTGCGGCCAGCAGCAGGTCGGTCTGGCGGCAGAGGAAGGCCGGGATCTGCAGCACGTCAGCCACTTCGGCCACCAGGGAGGCCTGGCGCGGCTCGTGAATGTCCGTGATCACGGGCAGACCGGTGCGGCTCTTGATCTGGGCCAGCCAGTCCAGGCCCATGTCCAGCCCCGGTCCCCGGAAGCTCGCGCCGGCCGTGCGGTTGGCCTTGTCGTAGGAACTTTTGAAGATCAGCGGCAGGTTCAAATCCCGGGCGATGGCCTGCAGTTCCACGGCCACGGTCATGGCCAGGTCCAGGCTTTCGAGCACGCAGGGCCCGGCGATGAGAAAGGGGCGGCCGGCGATGAGGGCGCAGCAGTCGGTCATGGATTTACTCGGCCTTCTTGTTGGCCACGGCGGCGCGGATGAATTCGCGGAACAGCGGGTGGGGCTGCATGGGCGTGGACGTGAACTCGGGGTGGAACTGGCAGCCCAGGAACCAGGGGTGGTCCTTGATCTCCACGATCTCGACCAGGCTCTTGTCCGGGGACAGGCCGCTGATGGTCAGACCGGCTTCTTCGAAGCGGCTCTGGTAGGCGCTGTTGAATTCGTAGCGGTGCCGGTGGCGCTCGGATACCTCGACCTTGCCGTAGGCAGCAAAGGCGCGGGTATCCTTTTCAATGACGCATGGGTACGCGCCAAGGCGCATGGTGCCACCTTTTTCACTGGTCATATCGCGGCGCTGCACGCATTTCTTGCGGAAGTCGAACCACTCCTTCATCAGATAGATGACCGGGTCCGGCGTGGTCAGGTCGAATTCCTCGGAGTTGGCCTTGGTCAGGCCCATGATGCTTCTGGCGTATTCGATGACCGCGCACTGCATGCCGAGGCAAATGCCGAAGAAGGGGATCTTGTTTTCGCGGGCATGGGTGATGGCCGCGATCTTGCCTTCGACGCCGCGGATGCCGAAGCCGCCGGGAACCAGGATTCCGTCAGCCGAGGCGAGACGCTGGGCCGCGTTTTCGGCGGTGATTTCCTCGGAGTTGACGTACAGGAAGCGGATGGCCGCGTTGTTGGCCACGCCACCGTGGGTCAGGGCCTCGTGCAGGCTCTTGTAAGCTTCCTTCAAGTCCACGTATTTGCCGACGATGGCGATGCAGACCTGAGTTTTGGGATTGTGCAGGTTGTAGACGAGGTCCTTCCATTGCTGCAGGTCTGGATTCTTGGCAGCCAGGCGCAGGAGGATGGCGATCTTCTGGTCCACTCCCTCGTTGTAAAGGGTCAGTGGCAGTTCGTAGATGTGATTGACATCGATGGCGGTAAAGACTGCGTCCCGGTCCACATTGCAGAACAGGGAAATTTTGCGCTTTATGTCATCGCCAAGGTCCACCTCGGAGCGGCAGAGGATGATGTCCGGCTGGATGCCCAGGCTGCGCAGTTCCTTGACGGAGTGCTGGGTGGGCTTGGTTTTGAGTTCACCCGCGGTCTTGATGTAGGGCACGAGCGTCAGGTGGATGTAGAGGACATTGTCCTTGCCCAGGTCCGCCCGCAATTGGCGGATGGCTTCCAGGAAGGGCAGACCTTCAATGTCGCCCACGGTGCCGCCGATCTCGACCAGGGTCACGTCCAGGTCGTCGCTGGCAAGGCTTAAGATGGAGGATTTGATCTCGTCGGTGATGTGCGGAATGACCTGCACCGTGCCGCCGAGGTAGTCGCCGCGGCGTTCCTTGGTGATGACGGTGTTGTAGATGCGCCCCGACGTGTAGTTGTTGCGCTGGCTCAGGTGCGTACCCAGGTAGCGTTCGTAATGGCCCAGATCCAGGTCCGTCTCGGCTCCGTCGTCGGTGACGTAGACCTCGCCGTGCTGGAAGGGGTTCATGGTGCCCGGGTCGACGTTGATGTACGGGTCGAGCTTCTGGATGGATACCCGAAGCCCCCGTGCCTTCAAAAGGGCCGCGATGGATGCGGCGGCCAGTCCTTTACCCAGAGAGGACAATACCCCGCCGGTCACAAAAATGAATTTGGTGTTCATCGCTGCCTCGCTCGCCTGAGAGTTCTTTGGCCTGAGTCCGCGCTCATTGCGGTCAGGCATGGTTCACAAAACAAATGGGCCACCTGCCGGCAGCCCGAAATTCGACATCCAACGTGTCCGCCGGCACAATTGGCAGCGGACTCCCGGCTTGTCAAGCGGCCCTGGTGTCCTGCAAACATCCGGTCTTTCATAGCAGAAACAGCGCGGAGTGCAAACAGTCACGAAAGGCCGATTTTCAGGCTTGCGCCGGTATTGCTTGGCCTGTAATGGGCGTGAGTACGTAATTAAACAGCGCGGCTTCGGCCGTTTTTGGAGGAGTGATGGCTCAGGTCAAGACATTGGTGATCACCGG
>JFJP01038285.1_pt1 | contig 18817 bp, 18 predicted proteins | sample 431651 | NCBI WGS metagenome assembly JFJP01 (sample SAMN02602958, study PRJNA72255) | Microbial mat metagenome, whole genome shotgun sequencing project. | biome: fresh water; feature: sink hole; material: water; isolation source: purple microbial (photo- and chemosynthetic) mats found in...
CGCACCAAAAATCTGAAAGAAATTTGCCTGCAAGCCGACATTATTATTGCCGCACTCGGTCAACCCGAATTTCTGACTGCTGATATGGTAAAAGAAGGCGCAGCCATCATTGATGTTGGAACAACCCGCGTACCTTCGGCAACTACCAAAAGCGGCTTCCGACTGAGTGGCGATGTAAAATTCGACGAAGTAGCGCCTAAATGCTCCTACATCACCCCAGTTCCGGGTGGCGTTGGCCCTATGACGATTGTTTCGTTACTCAAAAACACACTATTAGCGGCAAAAGGGGAAATTTACCCCTAACCCCTAAAGGGGAAACAAGAAACTCGAAACAAGGAATAATATGCATCTCTTTTTTGTTCCCAATCTATCTGCTTCCAGCATTCTTCCAGAGGAAGAATCGCTACATGCCGTAAAAGTGCTTCGTCTGAAAACGGCTGACAGCATTCAGATTGTCGACGGGAAAGGCGGTTTTTTCAATGCCCGTATCACCACACCACACCACAAAAATTGTGCGTTCGAAATTACTGGTTGATGCCAGCCGTAGAAATTACAAACTTCATATAGCCATTGCTCCTACCAAAAATATCGAACGCCTCGAATGGTTTATCGAAAAAGCCACCGAAATAGGCATCGACGAAATAACACCCGTATTTTGTCAAAATTCCGAAAGAAAAGTAGTGAAAGAAGAGCGTTTGGAGAAAATAATTGTTTCGGCAGCAAAACAATCCCAAAAAGCCCAATTTCCAACATTAAATCCGTCCTGCACATTCGACCACTTAATTAAAAGCTATAAAGCTGACCAGCAATTTATTGCACACTGTTATACCTCTCCCCAGCCCTCTCCAAAGGAGAGGGAGAACACCTCTCCCCAACCCTCTCCTACTGAGAGGGAGTATGAAGGTAGAATGAATGTTTCGAGTATTGAAAATTCAACTTTTGAAAGAAAAATTCTGAAATCCGAAATAAAGCCTGGAAAATCAATTCTAATTCTGATTGGACCCGAAGGTGATTTTAGCCCCGAAGAAGTCAGCATCGCAATCAAAAACGACTACCAACCCGTTTCATTAGGCGATAGCCGACTCCGTACCGAAACAGCCGGCGTGGTTGCTTGCTGTACGGTTGCTTTTTGCAATTAATATATTCCAAATTCAATATTTAAGATTTTTTGGGCGTGCCCCTGCGGGTCGGGCTGGAGTTTATACGTTTAATTTTTATTCCATAAATTTGATAATTTATGGGTAAAAAAAAACCACATGGAAGTGGCTTTTTTAAGGACAGTATAACACAAGTGAATTTATCCAAATACACGCTTTTGCTGAACAAATAGCACTAAAAAAAGTAGAATATTTACTTTGCTTATCCTTTTTATAATTTCCTATTGGACAAAACAAATACATCCAAACGTTATTATCAAAAAAAAATACGTCTGTTGATGTTGGTTTATAAGTGTCAATATTATGAACTTTACTCATGACCAAATACTTCATTAGCTGATTTATCAAAACTTGCTGAATCAGCAAAGTATTCTTTGGCAATTTTTATAGCTTTGAGGAACAGATGTGTGTCCTCATTTTTCACATTCTCTAATTTCAAATAATGATTCAACTCTTCACTTTTGTATTTGCTGTATAGTTGACCAATACAAGCATTTAAAAAAGCAGTAATTATTAAATTAATATTCTGAAAATCGAGAACAACAATTAGTTGGTTAGAGATATCTGCATCAATCTTTTGATAGATAGCATCTCCATCAGTTACGCTTATGGCGGCATCACCACTTCAAACCTAATCCACCCGGTATATTTCGATCTTTCGGTTTTGTTGTATTGCTTTCTTTTATAGCCCATTCAATTGATTCAATTCCCGACATAGTAGCACCTAAAAATTGATTCACATTACTTTTTATAGTTTTACCCATATCAACTATTGTAAAGTCAATTCGTGGTGGCAGTTTCTGCGGATAGAATTGTCCACAACTAAACACCTCTGTACAATCACCATGAATAATTGCATTACTGTATATCTCAAAAATACTTCGAATAATTTCTTTTTTTGCTGCCGAACTTAATTTTGGAAAATCCGGTTTGTTGATTAGTTCGCTGTACAAAAATTCTTTAATCAATTTGTCATCAGATAATTTGTTTCGCCGATATTTAATTGTCGTATCGAAATGATCATGAATCTTTGCTCCTCCAAATGACGCAAGAAAATGATTTCTACTAAAAACACTTTCTTGAGCATTACGTAAGTTCAAGATTGGATAGTAGCAATTATAGTTATCAATAAAAATAAATATAAAACGCTAAATCGCCTCACAATATCAATTAATTATTCATTATATATCATGCCTAATTCATTCATTAACATTTTAGCATCTTCAATAAATACATCATGTTCTTCTTCTTTATAATAATGAATTGATGTATAATTTCCATCTATAAGTAATTCGATAATTCTCATATTATGTATTCCATCATTCATAGTTTTATATGTTTTTATTCTTGATACACTTGATAATCTTATTGACGTACTATATAGCTCATATTCATTATCAGCTCTATAATAATAATCATTCTCAACTATCAATTCAATCCAACCATTGTTTATTTTAAATCTATTCATGTGATTTATTTTTATTAATATCTTGGCAGTAAAAATCTTACTATTTTTGATAAAGTAAAGTATTCCTAATTATACGATTTACAATTAATCATTCCCCATCAATTTTAATATCCCGTATCATTAATTGAGTATTTGTATTTCCATTGAAAGTATTCTCTTCCAAGGTATAGCAAATGTCGAGCGGATTAAGTGCCTTCAGGTGGTCGTTAAAAGCATACATCCGAAAAGCAATGCCGTTCATCACATTTTCGGAACTTGCATCAACCAATTCTAATTTCAAATGCTCCTGCTCCTTCCCTACTAACCGACTTGTGCCATAATCAATTACCTTTTTTGTAACAAAAACAGGCTTCATATTTCCTGGGCCAAAGGGTCCGAATTGTTTTAAAACGCGATAAAACTTAGGTGTTATATCGTTGAATGTCAGTATAGAATCCACATCAATCTGTGGATAAGTTTGTTCTTCCAAAATATTCTCAGAAACAAACTTTTCGAGCCGCTCGGTAAAAAGTGGAATATTCTCCTCCTTGAGCGACAAGCCCGCAGCATACATGTGTCCACCAAAATTTTCGAGCAAATCGCGACAGGAATCTATAGCTTTGTAAATATCGAAACCGTGCACCGAACGAGCCGAACCCGAAGCCAATCCATTGGAATTGGTTAATACAATGGATGGTTTGTAATACTCCTCAGTGAGGCGCGAAGCCACAATACCTATCACTCCTTTGTGCCAATCGGGCTTATGCACTACTATGGAGCGCCTTTTTGCATAACGTTCGTCGGCAGCAATAAGCGCAATTGCCTCGTCGGTTATAATTTTATCTAAATCCTTTCGGTCGTTGTTGTATTCGTTAATCGTTCCACATTTCTCTTTTGCAAAAACAGGGTCGTTGGCAATTAAAAGTTGTACGGCTTCGTTGCCCGATTTCATTCGTCCAGAAGCATTGATACGTGGACCAATTTTAAAAACAATCTCACTTATATTCAGCTCTTTATCGGCTAATCCGCATACATCAAGTATACTTTTAATTCCCACGCTGGGATTCGAATTTATTTGTTTTAATCCATAAAAAGCAAGTATTCTATTTTCGCCTGTAATGGGAACAATATCCGAAGCTATACTCAACGCCACCAAATCAAGAAGCGGCGTAAGTTCCTCAAAAGGTATATTATTTATCGAAGCAAATGCCTGCATCAGTTTAAATCCCACCCCGCAACCCGAAAGTTCGCGGTAAGGATAGTTGCAATCACTGCGTTTGGAATCGAGCACAGCCACAGCTGGCGGCAATTCGGCATCGGGTGTATGGTGGTCGCAGATAATAAAATCGACTCCTAAGGTATTGGCATATTTTACTTTTTCGACAGCCTTTATGCCACAATCGAGTGCAACTACCAACTTAAAATCGTTAGCCGCAGCAAAATCAATTCCCTGATACGATATGCCATAACCCTCGCTATAACGATCGGGAATATAGAAATCAAGATTGCTATAAAACTGCTTTAAAAACTTGTAAACCAATGATACTGAAGTAGTACCATCTACATCGTAATCGCCGTAAATCAGAATTTTCTGATTTAACTCCATTGCCTCGGACAGTCGCGCAACGGCTTTGTCCATATCGGCCATCAAAAAAGGGTCATGCAATTGCGATAAATCGGGACGAAAAAAAACACGAGCATCCTCAAAGGTACTAATACCGCGCTGCACAAGTAATTGTGCCAGCACAGGACTGATATTTAATTCTTCTGCAAGTGTTTTAATTTGTTTTAGTTCTTCATCCGTTTGTTTTTGAAAAATCCATTTGTTTATCATTGTGTAGTATTATTTTTCAACAAAAAAAAATCAAACAACTATCATATATATGATTTTCAACAGCTTACCATCTTATCAACCGCAAATACAAAAAAATGATGGTACATAAATCTCAAGAATATTCTTTTTGTAAAAGTACAGTTTTATTTTAAAATTTCCAATTATTTATTTCGGAGAAACATAACAGCTGAATTTCAATGACTTAACGCATCTAAAAATTCAAATTTAACAATTCGTCCTAATAATTGAATAAAAATAGCTATTTTTGTGGCTGAAACTCTTATAAAATACAATAAAACCCCAAAATCTACGTTCACGATGTAGAATTTTTATATTCAGTTTATTCAAAAATATGATTAACACTACCGACAAACCCGATTTTCGCGACGACCTTTCAAAATCAACCGAAACGCTTCGAAATGGCGGTTTTGTACATTGCAATTCCGATTGTGGTTGGCTTGTAGGCTGTGATGCTACAAACGAAAATGCCGTAAATTTGTTGCTCGCAGGTAGCGAAAATTTTCCGAAAAAAGATTTAGTTTTGTTAATCGACTCTACTGCTCGTTTACAAAGCTACACCGACGATATGCCCGAAATAGTATGGGATTTGCTCGAAGTGAGTGAAAAACCAATGATAGTGGTGTTGGATAATATTATAAATTTGTCACCAACAATTTGTGCGAACAATCAGAATATTGGGTTTAGAATAAGCTCATGGCCATTTACAAATTATTTGTGCGAACGTTTTCGCAAACCAATTTTATGTTTGCACAATAATGACCCCAAAAATTCGACCATTACATTGGTAAATGAAAATACTGATTTTGTGGTGAAACACAATCGAAGTTCAAAAATCGTCACAATTATACCTTCCATTATTAAAATAGGAAAAGGAAATAGGATAGAAATAATTAGAAAATAATTTCCTAATTTAATAAGACACTAATACAATGAGATACAACAAACTACATAACAAATACATATATGCCGATATTTTATCGGCTATAATCGTTTGGGTATTGTTTATTGTGTTTCGAAAAGCAATTAACGATATATCGCTTATCAACAACATCGAGTTTTTTGTTGTAAAACCCAAATACTATCTCACATTCTTATTTTTTCCTTTCGTAGCATTGTTTGTACACTACATATCAGGGTTTTACATTAAAATTGATAAACAATCGAAATTAACCATCATTCTTTCCACCTTTCTATCGTCGGTATTAATTGCTACCATTGTGTTTTTCCTTTTTATGATTGATGATATAAAAGTATCAAATAGTTATTATTACGTTTCGCTCACTACTTTATTTCTGATTTTTTTCAGCACCACACTTTTTAGCCGACTTATTGTATTTAACGATATTGCTAAGCGCTACCGTTCGAAGACTTGGAGCATCAACACCATTATTATTGGCACAGGAGCAAATGCAACCCGTATTGCGGAAGTTTTAAGCAAAAACTCGGAACGAAATATTCTCAAAGGTTTTGTCTCGGTTGATAATCTTTCAACACAATTACCTAAAGAACAAATACTTGGCGGGTTCAATCAAATAGAAAGTATTATTGAAAACCAAGAAGTGGAAGAGGCTATCATTGCATTGGATAATCCCGACGAGCTAAAGCTTTTTGGTTATATAAACACTTTATACAAATATAATATTGAAATTCGGTTTACCCCGCGCCTCTACGAAATTCTTACAGGTAGCGCCCGTATAGGATCTGCGGGAATGCAACCCTTAGTGAGTTTAACAGAGGTTCACATGGCTTCGTGGCAAATTGCCACCAAACGCATTTTCGACATTGTGCTTTCATCCATCATGTTAGTGCTTTTATTTCCAGTGTTTGTTTATTTTGCCATTGCAATAAAATTAGATTCGAAAGGGCCTATTCACTATAAGCAAGAACGAATTGGCAGGTATGGAAAACCATTTTTCATCCTGAAATTCCGCAGCATGTATGTGGATTCCGAAAATGGAACACCCAAATTAAGTAGCACAGACGACGAACGTATTACGCGCATTGGGCGAATGTTGCGAAAATTCCGAATCGACGAACTACCCCAATTTTGGAACATCCTGAAAGGCGAGATGAGCATTGTTGGTCCTCGCCCCGAACGCAAATTTTATATCAATCAGATTATCGAACAAGCGCCCTATTATTGCTTGTTATACAAAATTCGACCCGGATTAACTTCCTGGGGACCTATAAAAATTGGCTATTCCGATACCATCGAAAAAATGGTGGAACGTTTAAATTACGACATTATTTATATGGAAGACATGTCGCTTTTCAACGATTTACGTATTCTGATTTTGACCATCGAAATTTTATTTAAAGGAAAAGGCATTTAATGTATACCTCACCCCAACCCTCTCATTATGGAAAGGGAGCCGCGGACTGCAACATTTAATATTATACAACTTATAATCTTTATGCCTTATTTTTTTTATCTTTGTATCCATATTTAATAGGTATAAAATTTTTATGGTAGATCGAAAATTGTGGTACGAAAAAATGATTGCTTGGCGCGAGCAGCACATCAAACATCGTCAGTTTCTACTCCTTCTTAGCCTCTTTATTGGTATATTTGCAGCTTTTGCGGCATTTTTACTGAAATCATCCATTCATATTATCCAACATTTACTAATCGAAAATTTCAGTCGTAATACGGTAAATTATTGGTATCTTGTTTTTCCAGCCATTGGTATATTTATCACGTCATTATTTGTTCGAAAAATAGTGAAAGATGATATAAGTCATGGTGTTACGCGCATTTTATATGCCATTTCGCAGCGAAAAAGCATCATAAAAATACACAATGTATGGTCGTCGTTGGTTGGTAGTAGTATTACTATTGGTTTTGGCGGTTCGGTAGGAGCCGAAGCACCTATTGTGCTTACTGGTTCGGCCATTGGCTCCAATCTGGGCAAGTTTTTTAAACTCGACCAAAAAACACTCATGTTGCTCGTTGGCTGTGGTGCTGCCGGTGCCATTGGCGGCATTTTCAAAGCGCCTATTGCGGGGTTGGTTTTTGTGCTCGAAGTGCTCATGCTCGATATGACGCTCACTTCGGTGGTCCCCATACTTATTTCGTCGGTTACAGCCACTGCCATGTCCTATATTCTTTCGGGCAGTTCGTTTATGTTTAAATTTACTATTGTCGAAGAATTTGATGTTCAAAGAATTCCACTTTTAATAGTGCTTGGCATTGTTTGTGGATTAGTTTCGCTTTATTTCACAAGAGGCATCAACCGCATTGAGCAATTTTTTCGCCGATTTAAAAGTCCATATTCTAAATTAGCCATAGGTGGCAGCATGTTGAGCGTACTCATTTTCTTTTTTCCACCGCTCTACGGCGAAGGCTACGACACAATTAGTGCGCTACTCAACGGAAATTCGCACTCGGTACTCGATCGCAGTTTTTTTCTAAATCTCGGCAACAGCCCTTGGGTCATTATCAGTTATTTGACTTTAATTATTGGATTTAAAATTTTCGCCACAGCTGCCACTAACGGTGCTGGTGGTGTGGGTGGTATTTTTGCACCATCGCTTTTTATAGGCGCACTTACAGGATTTGTTGTAGCACATTTGCTTCAACTTTTGGGATTTCCGGTGCCCGATGGCAATTTTGCATTGGCCGGCATGTCGGGCTTAATGTCGGGAGTTATGCACGCCCCACTAACTGGCATATTCTTAATCGCCGAGCTTACAGGCAGCTACAATCTTTTTATGACATTAATGATTGTTTCAACCGTATCGTATCTCACTATTATATTATTCGAACCTCATAGTTTGTATGCCATGCGATTGGCACAAAAAGGCGAATTACTTACACACAACAAAGACAAAGCGGTATTGACTTTGCTAAAAACCAATAACGTTATCGAAACGGACCTTACCGAGCTTTCGCCCGACATGACTTTGGGTGCGTTGGTAAAAATAATTTCAAAATCGAACCGTAATATCTTCCCCGTTGTCGACCCAGTAAGTCGCCAATTATTGGGTATATTATTGTTGGATGAGGTTCGAAATATTATGTTCCGGCCCGAGCTATATCAACGTTTTACGGTACGAAAATTAATGATTTCGCCTCCGGCAACAATAAATTACAAACTGCCCATGGAAAAGGTGATGCAATTGTTTGAAGATACCGGAGCATGGAATTTACCCGTAGTCGACGATTCGAAACGGTATATTGGATACGTTTCAAAATCCAAAATATTTAGCTCGTATAGGCATGTGCTTGTGCACTTTTCCGACGAATAAATGATACATTCGTAGCTCAATTTTTCACTTAACTAATCGAAATAAATCCACTATAAAAAAGCGAATTAAGCTTTGTGGATTAAAATACTTACCTTTGTAAAAAAAAAGATGTCAGATAATAAGAAGGAACAGGTGGTCGTAAAATCGGTTTTGCACCAGCGTAATAAACATCGCGACCGATACGATTTCAAACAATTAATTGCAGCTTGTCCTGAATTGGAAAAATACTTGAAATCCAACATTCATAGCGACCAAACAATAGATTTTGCCAACCCCAAAGCCGTAAAATGGCTCAACTATGCCTTGTTGAAAACCTATTATGCCATTCAGAATTGGACTATCCCAACGGGCTATCTTTGTCCACCCATTCCGAGCAGAGCCGATTACCTGCACTATATTGCCGATTTGCTGGCAACCTCCAACTACGGAAAAACACCAGTAGGCAACACCGTAAAATGTATGGATATTGGCGTAGGTGCGAGCTGCATTTACCCAATAATTGGAAATAAAGAATATAATTGGTCGTTTATAGGGTCGGATATAGACCCTGTGGCATTGCAGTCGGCAAACAAAATTATCGAAAACAATTCTTTTCTAGTCAAAAATATTGAACTCCGCTTACAAGAAAATCCCAATGATATTTTTCATGGCATAATGAATCGAAGCGAGCCCATCGACTTTACAATTTGCAATCCTCCTTTTCATGCGTCGCAAGAAGATGCTTTGCAAAGTACACTAAAGAAAATAAGCAGTCTGACGAAGAAAAAAGCAACAGAGCCAGTTCAAAATTTTGGCGGGCAAAGCAATGAGTTATGGTGCAATGGTGGTGAGTTACGTTTTATACGCGACATGATACGACAGAGCAAACAATTTTCAACCAATTGCTTTTGGTACACCACATTGGTATCCAAACAAAGTCATTTGGCAGCCATACACGATGCCATTACAAGCGCCGGAGCATTTCAGGCAAAAACAATTAACATGGGACAAGGAAATAAAGTGAGCCGCATTGTGGCCTGGTCGTTCTTGAACAGTGCACAGCAAAAAAAATGGCGCGACACCCGCTGGAACGCATTGAAATAAGTGAGGAAAGACAAACAAAAGAAATCACCGCTTGGAATATTCTCGTTGAAAAAAACGAGTTTAGTCCATTTTTTATTTACAATTTTAATGTAAATGTAGTTCCACTATTAATTTTTGAATCAACAGAAATTGAGCAATCAATAGCTAAAGCCAAATCACGAATTAAGTGCAAACCCAATCCCGTTTTAATTCCAACGACCTCTTTATCGTCATACAATGCTTTGAATTTTTCTAAACTTGCTCCTGGTCCATTATCGGTAATCGACATATAAGTAACGCCATTTTCTTGCCAAGCTTTCCAAGTAATGGTTGGGTTAGGTGTTGAAGAAAAAACATTTATAGCATTGCTGGTCAAATTTCTAACGATGGTTTTTAGGTAGTTTTCGTCCGTAAAAACAGTAATATTATCCCGATTTTGATATTCAAATTGAATTTTAGGGTAGCCTGAAAAAACTTTTTTAGTATCGTCAAACAATTGATTTATATTTACATTTTGGGGTTGAGGTTTAAAATTTTCCATTTGTCCTTTGCTCCACAACAAAATATCTTCCATTGATGAAAGCAAATCTTCGGCACCCGAAATGGTTTTATTTTGCATTCTGTTTTTTGTTTCTTCATCCAACAATTCGGGACTGTTTTTTTGCAAATGAAGAAAATGGATTAAATTGGCCACTGGGCTTCTCAAATCGTGATTTAAAATGCTAAAAAAGCGCGTTTTAATTTTGTTGGCTTGGTCTAATTCTAAATTTAATCGTTGCAACTTCTCGTTGGCTTTTTTGCGACTTCTACTTTGATAAAACAACAAACCGCCAATGATTGCCAGCAAACCAATTCCAAAAAGATAGAACCATTTTTGTTTTTTTTCTTGTTCTATAATTTTTTGGTTGAGTAGTATTTCTTTGTCTTTTTGCTCAATATTGTAGGATGCTTCTACATTTAAAATCTTGTTTTTGGAATCAATAGAATTTAATGAATCGTATAAAAAAACGCATTGTTTGAAATTGTCATTCGCATTTTTATAATCGTTTTTCAATTCATACACATAACTCAAACATTCGTAGGCATACTGTAGATTTTTGCCTCTATGATTAATTTTTTTGCAATTCTCAATTTGTTGCAACAAAATAATTTCTGCCTTTTGAATGGCTTCCTGTCTCGAAAGTTTGTTTTCTTTTAATAATTCCGAATCGTCAACAATGTTTCTGTAGAAATTAGCAATGGAAATACTATTCGAAATTGCCAACAAACTAGTTGGTTGATGTTTATCCCACAATGATTTGGCTTTAAGATAAAGGTCAATTTTTTTGCTCGAATTAGTTAGCAAATCACCATAATTTGTGTAAGTTATGGCTAATTGTTCAAAATCATTTTCTTTGATTGAATATTCAATGCTTTTTTCTAATGCTTTAAAACCGTTAACCGAATCTTTTTTATTAAGATATATATCGCTCTTAATTCCCCAAATTCGATCCAATTGTGTTGTGTTTTTTGTTTTTTGAGCTATTACCATTGCTTTTTCTGCATAAAAAAAAGCCTTTTCATAATTATCTTGACTGGAAAAAACGCCTTGAATATTTAGTAATAAATCTATGTTTTCAGGAGTAACTTTATAGGCTTTAATATAGTATTCCATTGCTTTTTTGTGATCTCCAATAAAAAAATAGTTTGCTCCGATATTTTGATCACACTGAGCCAAATTTACACGTTTTGTTTCTGGCTTTTTTGGATGCAGTTTCTCAAGTATTTCTCTTGCAATAGTATGATATTCAATAGCTTTATAAAACTGACTCGTGCTTTTGTAGTAAAATCCAATTTCTCTTGCTGTTCCTGCTTTTGCTAAATCATGTTGAGTTTTAAAAACAGTCAACAACGAATCTAAGGTTTTATCATTCGACCCCTTCGAATAACTCAAAAAAACAAGCAAAAAAATAAGCAATAATATCAAATTCCTCATAAATTCAAACTTTCTTTATAACTTCTACCAATTGGAATTATTGCTCCATTGTTGAGTAAAAGTTCGGTTGTCATTTTTTTTTCGATGTATTGTTTTTGTACCGCATAACTTCTATGAATACGGATAAACGACTGGAAGTGAGATTCTTTTAATAAATTCCCGATACTAGTTAACACACAATGTTTTTTGGTTGAAGTTACAATTTTAGTGTAATCTTTTAAAGCTTCAAGATACAATATATCGTGTAATTTCACTTTAGTTTCAGTATGACCTTCTTTGATATAAATAACGTTGCCACCTATGGTCGATTCAAACAATTTTGCTTTTTGTTTCAATTCCATATAATCTTCAATTTTGTTCACTGTTTGAGTAAAACGGTCTATTTTTATGGGCTTTACAATAAAATCCAAGGTGTCCAATTCAAAACTTTCAACCGCATGTTGTGGATGGGCAGTAATATAAATGCAAACAGGAACTTCCAAAGCTTTTTTCCGAAATTCCAATCCATTTAACGATGGCATATCTATGTCTAAAAACAAGATGTCAATTTTTTCTTGTTCTAAAAGAGTTAATGCGTCTCGAGCATCTTCAAAAACACCAACAATTTTTAAATTTGAAAACCTTTTAGCATACGAAACTACCGTTAGTCGATCTATCTCGTCGTCATCTATTATGATACAATTAAATGGAGTCATCTGGTATGAAAATTTTACAAAATACGTTCAAATACTTACAAATACATACAAATAAATGCTAATTGTCTATTATAAACGTCGTTCGTCTATTGATTGTTTTATAATCTGGTTGTTTTTATGACCTTTGCTAAACAAAAAAAAATAGGCGTATTAAAGTAAATCAATGGTAACCAGAATTTGAATAAGTCGATACCACTTAATTAACTAAAATAGAAACACATGAATCAGAATTTTAAACAACTCATTTTACTTCTTGCTTTTTTTGTCTGTTTTCAAACAGGCAATGCACAACAGTCGGTCAATGCTTCGGGCGGAAATGGCACTGGCGCAGGTGGCAGTTTTAGCTTCACGGTTGGCGAAATAGATTATGGACAATCAACTGGTGCTGGCGGAACTCTAACCCTAGGTGTACAACTACCTTTCGAAATTATGGTTGTAAAAACAAATACGCAAGCCATTATTAATTTAGAAATGGAAGTATATCCCAACCCAACTACCGCCTATTTGTACTTACGAATCACCAATTATACCACCGAAAAATTATACTATCAAGTTTATGATAATTCAGGAAGAATAATTAATCAGCAAAAAATAACCTCCGAATCAACCATCATTTCAACAGAAAAGCTTTCGGCAGGAAATTATTTAGTGCAGGTGCTGGATAATAGTAAAACGCTGAAAATCTTTAAAGTAATAAAGAAATAGCTTGCTAGGGAATAAAGTTATTCTGTAACCATATTGTCTTTTACAAAACTTTTAATAAATCATTAAATTCAACTATAAATGAAACGAGCATGACAAAATTTAATCTATTTTGATCCACAGGGGCTCCAGATAGTTATCGGGATAAATTTTATTTTGTAAGTTCCATCTAACAAATAAACAATCAAATTTTAAACAAATGAAAACAATAACAAAAATCTCTTTTATCTTTTTTATTTTCTTTTTTCTAAATGGGAATGCACAAGTGCCCAATAAATTTAGCTTTCAAGCTGTTGTACGCAATTCAAGCAATCAATTAGTTTCAAATCAATCAGTTGGAGTTAAAATATCGCTAATATCTGTAGTGATGTCGTCTGAAAATACTGAATTTGAAGAAACTCATACGGTAACAACCAACTCCAATGGACTTTTCTCGCTTAAAGTAGGTGAAGGCACTTTAATTTCGGGCGGTTTTGAAGCTGCAATGAGTTCTAATTCGAATAGAAAAAAAATAAAATGTGAAATTGACCCAACAGGAGGGTCTAATTATTCTATTGTGTCTAACGAGGAACTTGTAAGTGTACCCTATGCCTTAAAAGCAAATAATGCAACTTATGCTTGGTCGGCCGAAACTGCTACTACGGCAACAACAGCTACTACAGCAACAACAGCTATTACGGCAAATTCAGTGGCAGGAATACATGGAACTGAAAAGTATTTAGCTGTTTTTGGTTCGAATAATTCTATTGGAAATTCTAATATTTTTAATGAGCCGGAGTCGGGCAACGTTGGAATTCACAACGAAGACCCTTTAGTAGGTTTGGATGTGGCAGGCAATGGTACAATATTAGCAAGAAAAAGAGTTGCTTTAGGGCCAGTAGGAGGAAACCCTGCAACGCAAACAGTATGGGCTATTGACAATTACAATAATGAATTTAGAATTTTCAAACAACCAAATGTATTTGATTCGGGAAACACGTATTTTTCAGTTTCTCCAACCGGAAACATTAATATGACAAATAATTTGAATGTGGCTGGAGATGTTTCAACAAACAAGCTTACAGCGGGTAACAATTCTAGTTTGGGTTCTAATTCAAATATAGGTTCAAATTTGAATCTAACTGGTTCTGTTTCTGAAAACTTAAATATTTTACATATTTCGGGTCCAGAACAATGGGATTATCTTGTAAACAATACCGATAGAAATATTGTAATAATACATGATGATAGTCAAAAAGGAAAGAAAAATTTGATTTTACCTGTTGGACCCGATGTGCCAAATGGAAGAAAACTAGATGTAAAATTAATACTTCATGATTCTAATGATTTCTTACCTAAAGGAACAAGTCAAATCTATGTCGAATTTACCAATGTATTTAATTCTCTAAATAGTATTTCAAGGGGTAGTTTAGGATGGAACAAATTAGGTGCATTTATGGATAGTTGGGGAACTATATATACTACAACGATACGCGAATTAATTACTCACGTAACTTTAATTTACAGTTCCGAACTCAATAGTTGGATTGTATTAGATTCTAATTTTTTTGCTAGTACAATAACTGTATAAAAAAAATGATTTTATTAAAAGTAAGAAAATGACAAACTTAAAATTACTCCTGCTTTTTATCTTCTTCAGCTCTGCTGGAAGGGTGCTTTCGCAATCTAAAATGGATATGAATACGATTTTTGTATGCATTCCGGCAACCGATTATGCTTCCTTGTTTTCAAATCAATTCGTAAAAGATACCCTGTTTTTTTGTAAAGAAAATACCACCAGGACAGACAAAGACAACTATGTTGGAAAATATTTTATGGGCGAATTTGCTACATTAGAATTTTTGCAGCCTTCGGGAAATATGAATTTTGGAGATCAGTTGAATGATATTGGCATCGAATTCAAATCGAGAAAAATAGGTTTATTAGATAGCTTAAAAAATTCAAATTCTAAACTGGAAATCGAAATTGAAAAAGTAGTATATCAAGAATCTGATAATGAAAAATACGCGTGGTATGATGCGCTAAAATTAAAAGAGAATAAAACCAATTTGGAATTTTCAATCCTTGAATATAGTGCAGAATATCTTAAAGTATTAGGTTTTGCGGAAGAAGATTTAAAAAAAAGTATTTCGCCAACCGATTTCAACACAGTGGTTTATGGCAATAACAAATACCCTCGAAAATTCAAATCCATCAAATCTGTTGAATTAGAAGTAAATACCGAAGGACTAAAGTATTTAAAACAAGTGAGCAACAAATTTCATTTTAAAACAAATAAAAATAGCATCGAATACAATGGTTTTAAGATTCAGTATTCCTTACATAAAAAACTTCAAAAAATAAGAATAAAAAATATTGAAATCAATCTGACCGAGAGTTTACCTAAAAGATTTATGGCAGTTTCGCCCAACATCGACTTAGCAATTTCAAACAATACAGCAAAACTAATTTTTAAATAAATAAACATATAAATAAACAAATATAAACAGATGAAAACAAAAATTACTCATAAAATCGTGCTTATTTGCACATTATTCTTTTCACTAAATGCATATCCACAATTGGTAAATAGGGCTTTAGTGGTTCCCGAATTTGGAAACCATACCGTAAAAACATATTTTCCTACTTCTGCTACAACAATTGCCGAAAACCCTTCTTACACGATAGATTTTAGCACATTAGCCAATGGATTAGCAACAAATGCAAGTCCTAATTGCGTGGCTATGTTTGGTAACGATTTGTTCGTTACCTTGACCAGTGCCAACAACCGAATCTATAAATTCCCTAATTACGGTACCGATCCTGTAAATGCCATTGCCAATGTGTTGCAAATAGCCAATTTTAGTAGCGATTATGTCGGATTGGCATGTGATGCTTCAGGTAATTTATACGTTTCGGAGGGCTCTTGGGGAAACACAACTATTTTTAAATATACCGTTGACTCGAACTATGCTACTCGTATTGATTTGGGAAACGGAGGTGTAACATCCTATTTCGCCAATATTACCTTTGATACCAATGGCAATTTGTGGGCATCCGACTATTGGAACAGCCGAATTATAGCCATAAAAGTGGCCGATTTGAGTACTGCCTCTGCGCCTTTTCGTTCCTTCTACACCAATACATTAGATTGGAATACAAAAGGCGGACATAACGAAAACTTGAATGCTAATATACAGGCCAAAGCAATAACAAAGGCATTTTCGCAACCCGAAGGTATTGCTTTTGATAGCCGTGGACGGTTGTGGGTAGCCAATAATAACGATGCGAATCCGAATGCAAATGCCGCTCCTACACTTGTGCGTATTTCGGTTCCACAACAAAATACTATTTTGGCATTAGCACCTAACGGCAGCATAAATGCCGATCCAAACATGACCAATAGCATCAATGGTTTTCAGATATGGAACTTGCCTTCGGCAAAACCGGTGGCTGCTGGTTCAGGCCAATTAGGTGGTTTGCAAATAGATAAAGCCATTGATAGAATTTATGTAAATGACCAAAACAATGGAGCTGGCATGTGGTTGGATATTGCGAATTTAAGCTTCACTACCGATATTTACAATGACTATAAACTAAATATCACATCTACCAGTACCGGAAACGGTGGAATTTATTTGGCTACAAGCACTCAAATTTTATCAACAAGCGTAAATCAGGGGGCAATTGCTTATACCACTTTATACCCAAATCCGTCCAATGGCGTTTTTAACATAAATACAACCGAAAATCATAAAAAAATTACGGCTTTTGATGTTCTAGGAAAAAAAGTTGAAGTAAAAGCAAAAACGAATAATCAATTCTTGATAGAAAAATCTGGGATATATTTCTTGAAAATTGAATTGGAAAATGGCACTCTATTAAATTCAAAAATAATTATTGAATGACCCTGTTTTATCAATGGTTTATAGTTTTAAAAAAAAATACGAGCACAATATTCCCTCCAAATGTTATATCTTTGTATTTCATTTTAAATAAATATGTCAGAACAAAAACTTACCTACAACGAGGCGATTAGTGAACTCGAAAAAATATTAGCCGAATTAGAAAACGACAATATTTTAAATATGGATGCCGTGTCCCAAAAAGTAAAACGCGCAGCAGTTTTACTCGATATTTGCAAAAAACAATTGCATGAACTCGACACCGAACTCGAAAAGATAATGGAACAAATTGATTAAAAACAGGAAACGAACATGACAAGATTTGCATTAATCGTCTTATTATCTGCATTTTGTATAACTACATACGCACAAACAACCGACGATAGAGGCTATCTGGTAAAAGTAGGCGACACAGCTCCCAACTTTTCGATAACGCTAAGCACTAACAAAACCATTCAACTTAACGAATTGAAAGGCAAAGTGATAATGCTACAATTTACAGCCAGTTGGTGCAGCGTATGCCGGAAAGAAATGCCATTTATCGAAAGTGATATTTGGCAAAAGCACAAAAGCAATCCAAACTTTGCACTAATTGCCATCGACCGCGACGAACCCTTGGAAACAGTACTGAAATTTGTAGAAAGCACCAAAATTACCTATCCGATAGGTCTCGATCCCAAAGCCGACATTTTTGCCCTCTACGCTCAGCGCGAAGCAGGTATCACCCGTAATGTTATTATCGACAAAACAGGAAAAATTGTATTGCTAACAAGACTTTATAACGAAATTGAATTCAACGAAATGAAGAATAAAATTGAGGAGTTGTTGAAGTAAGATGGTATTATTTTGTTTTTCTATTGTGCCTATTGTGTTACTAATTTCATCCAGTTTTTTTTTTAGCAATTTGTAATTATTACAACAAAAGATTGATTTTACCGTTATGTAGTAAAACCAATTAAAAAAACAGATTTTATGCAAGTAAAAAAAAATGGATTGTTTGTTATTATCCTGACAACACTAATTAGTCTGAGTGCATGTAGCACTACCGAAGACCCTATCGACAATGCTGTAAAAACTGATGGTACGTTGAATGTAAAAGCGACAACAAGTTCATATCAAGGCCAGTATGCGCCTTCACACGTTGTAGCAATATGGGTAGAAAGTGGTTCGTTTTGTAAAAACACTGTTGGCAAAAGCAGGTGTGCGTAAACAGTATCTTACCAACTGGACAAAATCGTCGGGTGGTAACACTACGGATGCTGTAACCGGTGCAACTGTAAATAGCCACGCTGCGTACACAGTAAGTTGGAATGGTAAAAATGCTTCGGGAACTACCGTTGGAGATGGCGATTACAATGTTTGCGTTGAATTTACCGAAAGCAACGGAACCGGAAAATTAGCAAAATTCTCATTCACAAAAGGAACAGCAGCCGACGCCCAAAGTCCTGCTGCAAAATCGAATGTTTCGAATGTAACATTGACCTGGACACCAAGTGCAAAATAAAAATTTAGATGTATTTTGTCATTAAAAAAATCATTAAAACCACCTTTTGAAAATCTGTATTTTCCGAAAGGTGGTTTTTCTATTCTAATAATTGATATTATTGTTTAATTTTGCAGCAATTAAAACTCAAATAATGAAACGAACATACAACATATTATTTTCAATGACCACCAGTGTTATTTTGCTGGTAATCTTCGCCATAGCTATTGGCTACGCTACTTTTATCGAAAGTCGTGAAAGTACCGAGGTGGCACGTAACTTAGTGTACAATGCCCTTTGGTTCGAAAT
>JFJP01012351.1_pt1 | contig 18814 bp, 13 predicted proteins | sample 431651 | NCBI WGS metagenome assembly JFJP01 (sample SAMN02602958, study PRJNA72255) | Microbial mat metagenome, whole genome shotgun sequencing project. | biome: fresh water; feature: sink hole; material: water; isolation source: purple microbial (photo- and chemosynthetic) mats found in...
TCCGCTGGACAGCAAATCATTTGGACAGCCCGTTCGTTCAAATGTTAATCAAGCCAAACCTGGCGTTGCAGCACCTCACCACACGCACCCCCGACCACTCCATGCTGGAGGTTGCAATCGCGTCATTCAACTCCATGCGCAAAGCGGAACTGGAAGCGGCATAATACAACTTCAATGAAAAAACCACCTGCCTTTACAGCAGGTGGTTTTTGATTCATCAGAATCTGCGAGATATTCTCTCCTGTACTATATCGAAGAAATTAAAATAAATGACCGCCATAAAGAGGCGGTCATTTATTTGGTGGGCGCGGAGGGGCTCGAACCCCCGACCTCATGTGTGTGATACATGCACTCTAACCAGCTGAGCTACGCACCCGGAAAGCGACGAACATTATAGTATAGCCTTCATACTTTTGCAAGCCATTTAAGGCGGAGGTAGATAATCCCACGGATTCACTTTCCAGGTTGAGGTCATAATTTCAAAATGCAGATGTGGACCAGAGGATCGTCCGGTTGTGCCGACAGCGCCGATGCCTTCACCCTGTCCAACGCTTTGTCCACAGCCGCGATAGATTGCGCTCAAGTGGGCGTACAACGACTGAAAACCATTGCCGTGGTCAATCATAACCATGTTCCCATAGCCATAGTCGTTCCAGCCGGAATACACAATCACACCCGCATCTGTCGCATACACGCCTTCGCCTTCACTGCCCGCCAGATCAAGACCGCGGTGATTTGTCTTCTCAGAATAATCAAAGCCTGAAAGATAGTGTTTGTTAGTCGGGTAGACATACGTCCCATACCCCACCGCGCCGCCGCTGACTGGGTCACAAGCCCCTGACCCAAGCACGCGCGCCGTGGACGGGTTTTCACGAGTTACGCCGAGAGGCGCATACCAGGTTGAGAACTCTCGTGAGCCGCCAGGGATAATCAGCCACGTTCCCGTTTTAATATTCGCGTTTTCGTAATCGCCAACCGTGTTGGGGTCAATATGGTTTCCAGGGAACTCTATAATGTCAGCAGGTTTAACATGATAAAACTCAGCCCACTCCCCAAATGGAATTCCGCCAAGCCATTCCCAATAGACACCGTCTACCGGAAGAATGACCAATTCTTGTCCGGGTCTCAATGAATGTGGATCGTCAACAAGGATGTTGTAATTGCCGAACAGGATCGTTTGCGGTTCAATCCCAAATTTTTCTGCGATGCCAAAGACCGTATCCCCGTCCTGCACCGTATAAGTTGATATTTCCTGGCGCGGGCGTGAAGGCACATTTGTATGGGGTTGAGCCGCGCGCGCGATCCCTGAGATAATGGGAATATCGAGCGATGGGATCGAATTGATATCCACTTCGGCAGTCGGAACCGCGCCCGAATCCTGGCTGCTGTTTACTGAAAGCGGGCGCGGCGTCTGACGGTAATAGGCTTGCGCCAGCACGATCACAACGATGATCGCGACAATGGAAAATAGGTTTGTCCCAATCCGTAAAAGCGACTCGCCCAATCCCATCTGAACAAGGCTGCTCATCCAGCGGGCAATCAAGCCAGGGTTTCTGGACGGGGTCGGAGAAGCGTTTGTCTTCCCCTTGTTTTTATCTGATTCGCTGGAATCAGATGCGATTTCATCAAAATTGTTTTGCATGTTGTTCATCATAACACGGGCAAAAAATCAACGTCAAGCTGCATATCAAACGCTAATCTTGCGTTAACCCATCGTTTGCCCCTCGGCGGGCATCAGGACGAAAAACTTGAATCCCGCCGATTACCACCAGCAGCACCAATCCGCATAGCAGAGCCGTGACCGAAAGGCTGAATTCCTGGGTTACCCACCCAATTAGAAGGCTGCCAAATGGAGCGGTTCCCTGTAACGCCCAGAGGTAGATGCTGAACACACGTCCACGCAGGTTATCTGGCACTTGTGTCTGAACCAGTGTGTTCATAGTGGCGAGTTGTGTCACCGACCCCCAGCCGATAAAAGCAATGATGATAATGGCAACCCACAAAGAGTGCGCCAGGGGAATGCTTAATACTCCGAGGATGAAAGCGGCTTCTCCCAGCAGGAGGCGCAGACCGCGTGAGCGCGCGCTGTTATTCATCGCAATCGAAAACGCCGCAGAAAGTGCGCCTGCCCCCAATGCCGCATAGAGAAAGCTGTTTCGCATATTTACAATCGCTTCAGTATCCCCAATCTGTCCGAGCAGGTCTTTAGAGATTACGGGCAATTGTTGGGTGATGGGAAGCGCAAAAATACCCATTGTTACTGCTATGACGATTAGCAACCCGACAGATGGATTATTAATAAGATACTGCCCCCCCTCGCGAAGTTCGATCAACATGGGACGTGTGCGTGGTTGAACCGGTGATTTATAAAGTGCGCGTACAAAAAATAAACCAATGATAATGGTTACAAAACTGACGCCGTTTAGCAAGAATACCCAACCTTCGCCGTTTTTTGGGAACAGCCAAAATATGGGGACTATCAGTACAGGACCTAGGACTCGCGAGAGATTGAAGGCAGTGGATTGCAGGGCGATTGCATTTGGCAGGGAGGCGCGTCCAACCAGTTCGATCAACATGGCTTGACGCGCTGTAATCTCAAAGGCAGATGCAATGCCAAGAATGAGAGATGTCACCACGATATGCCAGATTTGAATTGTTTCGTTTAGCGTGAGGGCTGCAAGCGCAAATGTGTCCAGCATCATGATCGTTTGCAGAACAATGATCGCTTTGCGCTTGTCTACATGTTCGATCAGTACGCCGCCGGGGATGGCAAGAAAAAAAGTGGGCAGAGATACGGCAAAGCCGATCAGCCCCAAATCAAAGGGACGCCCACTGAGGCGATACGCCAGCAGGGGCAGGGCTGTATTTTGCATCGAGGTGCCAATCAGCGAAAGCAAATGCCCAACCCAGAAGATGACAAAATCACGGGAGGCAAGGGCGGGGAAGCGTTGAGAGAGAGAGTTCATCAGAGCAAACTTGCGGAATACGTAATGCGTGATACGTGTTCCGTTTGTCTATTTTTCCTGTGGCACAATTAATTCAAGGCGGTCATTGCTGGGGATGTTGACCAATGTCGAAACGGGGTAGGCAGACATCCTGTCGGTGGCGAAAGGCTGAATGAGGTGGATCAGGTTTTCGGGAGATTGAGGCGCAGGGTTGAGCCAATCGGCATAATTATTTTTATCTAGAATCACGGGCATACGGCTGTGCAGGTCAGACATCAACTCATTGGGCGCTGTGGTGATGATGGCGCAGGTGCGGAGCGTGTTCCCATCCGGCGAATGCCATTCATCCCACAATCCTGCAAAGGCAAAGGGTTGGCGGTCTTTCATGTGGATGAAGTACGGTGTTTTGGTTTTTGCGTTAGCGCCTGTCTGCGCCTTCCACTCGTAAAACCCGTCAGCGGGGATGAGGCAACGTTTGTACTTGAAACTGCCTCGAAAGGATGGCTTTTCTGCGACGGTTTCGCCGCGCGCGTTGATGAGCTTATTCGCAATGGACGGGTCCTTTGCCCACGAGGGAATCAATCCCCACAGGAAGAAGTCTGCTCTGTTTTTTCCATCGTTTGGAATAGCGAGGATAGGCTGTGTGGGCGCAATGTTGTAGCGCGCTGCAAATTGAGCGGGAAAGATAAAGCCGCCAAATACATCCTGTAGTTTGGCGGGGTCAACGGTAAGCGTAAATCGTCCGCACATGGGATTCTCCTTTGAAAGGTCAGACGCAATAGCTCTTTCAGTAAAGATGAAAGGCTTTTACTTAGGGTTCGTAAAAATATAGTTTCCCTCACCCATCCCCCGACCATGTCTTTGCGAGGGCGCTCTTGCTCTTCGCCCGAAGCAATCCCCCTGAATAATAAGGAGATTGCTCACCGCACTGGCGTACGGCGCAAGTGTCGCCGCCAAAAGGCAAGAGCGGCGGCTCGCAATGACATGAGGGAAGTTAATAATTTACGAACCCTTAGTGTTCCTTTGTACCCTTCGTGTTTAATTGGTTTTTGCAGTAGAGCCACCTATTTATCTGACAACGTGAAATAAAAAGTTGTGCCTTTGCCCAATTCTGATTCGATCCAGATACGCCCCTTGTGGACTTCGACGATGCGCTTAACCAGTGTCAAGCCGATGCCTGTGCCTTCGGTGTCTGTATTGAGCTTGTTGAACAGGGTAAAGACACGCTCGTGATATGGCTTTTCGATACCGATCCCGTTATCGCGCACAAAGAAAATGGTTTCATTCGCTTTGTTTGTAACAGCGCCGATTGTGACCTGCGGTTTGGGTTGGTTTCCCATGAACTTTATTGCGTTATCCACCAGGTTTTGGATGACTTCGGTCAGGCGCGTGCGGTCACCGTACACAATGGCTGGCGTATTTTGGATTTCAAGCAATATATTCTGGGCTTCAATTTGCCCGCGCACCAAATCGATTGCGTCTTTGACAATATCTGTGAAAAGCGCATCGCTGGGTTGATTCATCAAACGCCCAATGCGTGAAAGCTCAAGCAAGTCGTTCAATAGAGCCTGCATTTTTTGGGCGGCATTTTCTATGCGATTAATATCATCTTTGATTCTTTGAGTATTTCCTGCCAGGGCATCTTTTTCAAGATAGCCCAGAAACCCTCTGATCGTGACGAGCGGCGACTTGAGGTCGTGCGAGACAGTGTACGTATATCTTTCTAATTCCGCGTTCTTTGCTTCCAGTTCGTGAATCAGGGTTTCGCGTTCCAGTTCGGCTTGTTTTCGCTCGGTGATCTCGCGGGCAATGCCCACCGTGCCGACCACTTCTCCCGCTTCATTCAGGATGGGCGTTTTGAAGGTCTCGACCCAGTATTGCCTGCCGTTTCGGTTGCGTTGCTGTTCTTCAACGTGTTTACGTTGCGCGCTTTGAAGCACGTCGAGGTCATCCCTGCGGTATATGTCGGCAAACTCTTTGTCCCAAATTTCATAATCGGTTTTACCGATGATCTCTTCGCTTTTCATTTTTGCCGCTTTTATAAACTGTCCATTTACGGCAACGTACTCTCCGGTTTTGCTTTTCAACCATGCCATGTCGGGGATGCTGTTTAGGATGGCGGTTTGGCGCAGCAGGGTTTCTTTCAGCATTTCTTCGGATTGTTTTTGGGCAGTTATATCCTGCACTGCCCCCACAATTTTCACAAGGCGGTTTTGATTTTCATCCCAAACAGGATGGGCAAAAATGCGTTCCCAGCGAATTTCCCCGCTTTTGGTATACGTCCTGATATCTGAATTAACAACGCTCTGATTGTTGATCAGTTTCTCCATGTCCTGCGTATCTTTTTCGACATCATCAGGGTGGATATGTCCCGCCCAGCCGCCCGAAGCTTCATATTCTTCAAAGGTGTATCCGGTCATTTTCTCGAATGCGCCCGCCGCCCAGACCAGGCGAGCCTTGCCCTGCTTGTCCACGTCACTGGCAAATGTGTAGTCGGAACTGACCCGCGATATTAATTTATATCGTTCCTCGCTTTCGTTTGCGCGCTGCAATGTGTTTTGCAGGGTGCGCGTGGCGAGTGTTTGCAGGATTGCCCCCATGGGAAAGATGATCAGACTGATGACCCAGGTTGTGATCGGGGAGCTGGCGTGCGCGACGACAAATAATTCACGGCTGTCTGTATACGCCATCACCCAGCCGGAAAGGAGTGAAAGCACGGTGACCCCAATTGCCACACGCTTGTTCTTTAGGATGCCTGCAATCATAATCGCCAGCGGATATCCCAATAAATACGATTCCCCATGCACGCCCGCGCCGGTGAATGCAGATGCGGTGAAGAAAGCCCATATCGCACCAATTTGAATTAAGGTCGCTATGCGTATGTATCTGTGTCGGATGAGATACAGAACAGAGATATTGACGAGTTCAGCGAACCCCGCTTGCGTTAAGGTGCGGGCGGTTTCTGAGGGAACTGCAATCAGAATGTATATAAAATATATCGGCGGAATGAAAAAAAGAGTCCATGCAATGACATTCAGAAAGTACGCCTGACGAGTCCTTTCCTCATCTTCAAATACAGGTGGAGCGAAGAGTCTCTCCGCAAACGCAATCATTTCCCGCTCACTTTTTCAACCTGCGCGCATCCCCTGTTCGCACAGTGATTCCAATTGTATCCAAATGTTCCAGCAGCGCCTGCGCATATTTTCGGGTCGTATTCAATACGTCACGCGCTTCGGCTAATGTAATTTCCCCATTTGTCTCAATCGCCGCGCCTACCTTCTTCACCAGCACATCGTAATCTTTTTTGCGGAAAAGCACATCCTGCGAGACAGCCACCAATTCACCCAGTTCAACCAGCGCATTGACAACCTCTTCACCAGCCTCGTTTTGACATTCCTTGAGATTTGGAGTCGCGTACGGATTCTTCTCGAATGTCCGCAGCAAATCCTTCGCCTTGACTTGATCGGACCCATTGAACTTGATCTCGTGTTCGGGCTTTGCCAGCCAGGCAGAGTGAGCCTTGATCGAGTTTTCAGCGATTACTCGATTGATGATGGTGTTGAAAATTCGGGGCAATAGTTTCAGCTTGCTCTTCAATTCCTCGCGGGGAATTCCACGCCGCAATGGAAATTGCTGGTGATATGCCGCTACGGTTTGCGAAATTTTTACATTTAACGTGTTCCAGTGGGGCAGGGCAATCGCAAGGATGTTGCTTGTGACGGTTTGCGCGCCGTCTTCCAAAACGACGAGTTGCCCGCTGCCGATTAATTCCAGCAGAGCCGTTTCGGCTGTCGAAGATTCCAGCCGTGATTTTGCAACCATCTCTTTGATGGGCGCGGCATGGAGGGCTAAAGCGGCTTCGAACAAAATATCAGCAGGTGTGCCTTGCGTGAGCGACTCAAGCGATTTGAGCGTATCTTCGTTGAAACGCTTGTGCCTGCCCTTCGGCTGGTGATCAACGATGATGCCGCCGCCGAGCGTTTCGCTTGGCGAGGGGCGGCGCAGAATGTATTTGTCGCCGCGCACGGTAACAACCGGGTCGCGCAATTCAAGTTGAATCCAGCCTTCTTTGCCGGGTAAAAGCTCTTCGGTTCCCAGCAGACGCAGGGTGGCAATTGTTTCGCTTGCGCCTACAAAGAACTTTACTTCATCACCGTGTTTGACCGAAGCCGTGGCATCCTTCAACAGCCGAAAACGCGCATCCAGTCTGCGGGTCGCCTGGTATTGATTTGGGTGGACAACGACCTCGCCGCGCTGAATCAATTCGGTGTTGACTCCTGAAATATTCACCGCAGTCCTCGAACCCAGCATGGCGGTTTCTTCTTTTTTCTTGTGGGTTTGAAGTCCTCGTATTCTGCCTTTCAAGCCGCCCGGCAGAATTTCGATTTCATCGCCGACTGTGAAATGTCCGTCGCTGAGTGTGCCTGTGACCACCGTGCCGAAGCCACTCATGCTGAAGACGCGGTCAATGGGCAGGCGCGGACGGTTCAAGTCCAGCCGTTCGGGTTTTTCCTCTAAAATTTTACCGAGCGTGGTGAGGAGTATATCCAGCCCCGTTTTTGTCCTGGCAGAAACACGCACGATGGGCGCATCACGCAGGACAGTTTCGCTCACAGCGGCGCGGATGTCCATCTCCAGCAGGTCGAGCCAGTCAGGGTCGGGGGCGAGGTCGGTTTTGGTCAGCACGATCAGTCCGGCGGGAATCTGCAATAGATCCAGGATCGCCAGGTGTTCCTTTGTCTGCGGCATCACACCTTCATCTGCCGCAATGACCAACAGCGCCGCGTCAATTCCGCCGATGCCCGAGAGCATATTTTCGATGAAGTCGCGGTGCCCCGGCACATCCACGATTCCCACTTCTTCGCCGTTGGGCAGGGCAAGCCAGCCAAAGCCGAGTTCGATGGTCATCTCGCGGGCTTGTTCTTCCTTGAGACGGTCGGGGTGCGTGCCTGTCAGCGCCGCAATAAGTGTGGATTTTCCGTGATCTACGTGACCTGCTGTACCAATAACTCGCATGATGATTCCTGATTTTTTATTTAGTATAGGACTTACGCAAGACCACAAAAGTTGCCACGAATTTCGCGAATTCGCACAAATTATTTAAGCAATTAGCGAAAATTCGTGTAATTCGCGGCTAAAAGATTTTGAACTGCGTAAGTCTTAAGTAGACGTATTCCTGTATTAACCTTCGTGTACTTTGTGTTTGAAGACCTTTTTGCAGTGGACTCATTTGTGTGTTTCAAATGAATTGAGAGAAATCCATGTAGCGTGTTTCGTTTTGAAGGTTTACGCAACACGCAACACGCTACGCGATGCATTTTATTTCGTTGTTTTCTTGCCGTGCCCCATGATACGCTGGTAGGAGGTCATCCATTCATGCACCACGTTCATCATTTCCTGTAATTCCTTTTCTGTGGCATCGGTCACCTGATGCAATTGATCTTGCAAAACCTGTGTCACGTCATTCAAAGGCGTGATGCGCTCATCCGTTTTTTGCAGGTCTTTGCGAATGTCGCGGAACGACTCTTCGTTGGAGAGGCTGTAGCCTGTCCAGCGTTTCTGGTCATCCACTTTGAAACTGACCCATTCCTGCCGCAGGCGATCTTCTGCCAGGCGCTGCATTTCGGTGACTTCATTAATGCGGCGTTCGAGTTTTGTATTAAGTTCAAGATAGGTATCCTGCGCTCTTTTTGCGCCGCGCAACGCCTCATCCAGGTTTTGTATGTGGCTGTCAATCCCCGCCGATTCTTTTTTGAAGGTGTCGTATTTCTCTTTCCATTCCTTCCAGGCGCGGTCACGGTCAAGCTGGGCGATTGCCTGTTGTTCGAGGAATGCAGTTTGTGCCTGTTTGCGTTCCAATTCAGACGCAATTAAATCCTTGAATCGGTTTTCAACATTGCGCACGCTGTCAGCGGTCAGGGTGTATTTGTCTCGGTTTTCGTCCACCCGCTTGCGAATGGCGACCAGTTCACCCTGAATATCGGTGATGTGTTTCAGGTCGTTTTTGCGGGTTTCGTCCATGGCTTTCAGGGCATGAAGCACATCGTCGTTGGAGCGTGTGGCTTGGTCTACGTGTGTTTTGAAATCACTGACATTGTCTCTCATGCGCTGTATTTCGTCGCCGCGCTCTTTGAGTTGTTTTTTGAATTCAGCCAGGCTGGCAGTCATGGTGGACTTCAACTGCGAAATGGCTTTGTTCAGTTCAAGTATTTCAGGCGGAAATTGTTTTGCAATTTCCGCTTCGCTGCGCGTGTGCTTTTTGTCATTCTCTTCGATCACTTTGACAATATCGTTGCGCTGTTTGCTGAGCAATACCTCAAACTGGTCTACGCGTTTGGTGATCGGCGTAATCTCTGTGATCTGCTTGCTCAGGGGTTTGATCTGTTTGGAAACGACATTGACCGAGGTCTCAAAGGAATTCAAACGCTCGCTTAACGCAGAAAGGATATCCTTATTTTCGCGCTGCTGTTTATCCAAAAATTCGAGTCGTTTGACAATTTGTTCAAATTCCATGTTGCTCTCCGATTATTGTGGGGAATAAACTAAATTACAGGTATTTGATAGAAACAATTCTGAAGGCGGTAGGTTGAGTCTGCCGAAATAATTGAGGTGATTATAGCCTTGGGCTGGGTTGAATATTTTCTGATGAAGTCGAGGTCTTGAGCCGCGCAAGGCAAATTAAATTATACATGATTGGCACTGACTGCTGTCTAGTTTTGGCAAAACCTATTGACCGAGATGTTCAAACAAGGCGGGCATGTTGATGATAAAAGGCTGGAGTACTTGCGGGAACATGCCGAGGATGAACAACCCGATCACGCCCACCCCAAGCATGGTGGTTTGCACCCAAGACTCTGTCCACTCCCAAGCCTTCCCTTCCTCTGCCATCACGAACACCGCCAGTGTACGAATGGCGGCAATTAACAGCCCCAGCAGCCCTATAAACACCCAAAAGGAAATTACAAGCGACTGCCCCGCCAGCTCCTGCCATAGCGCCAAGCGTGGCGGAAACCCCGCCAGTAGTGGAAAGCCTGTCATGGATAGGTGCGCCAGAATGAGCGCAGGCGCTGCTATGGGATAACTGCGCGCCAACCCTTTAATCTCATTGAAGCGCAGTGAGTATGCTTTGCGTTTTATGATCGAAAGTGCCAATGCCCAGACCGCCAATTCCAAGCCGCGTGGAATGAGCAATAGAAATACGATATTTACAACTTCCAATGAATTTAACCCCATTGCAAGTATGAACAAACCCGTCTCTACAATTGCCGCATAGCCCATAATCCGTCCAATGTGCTTTTGCTGCGACGCAAACAACCCACCGCTTGCCACCATGATGACCCCCGCAAATTGAATGGTATTTGAAAGCTGTGGAGAAGTACGCAGCCAGGTATAACGATCTAAAAAGCCGAGTGCAAAAATAACTGTAAAGGTAGGCAATACCCAGAGTAGAAAACCCGTTACATAGGGCGAGGCTTCCTCCATTAACATCGGTATCCAGTTGTATAGGGGAAAGACGCCCAGTAGAAAGGCAAATCCCAGACCGAGGATGGTGCCTGCCTGAATGGTTGACCCCAGGTCGCCTGGGCTGGCTTCTACGCCTGCCAACATCCACCCTGAAAAAAGAATGAAGGGCATGGCAATGGTTTGGTAGATGAGAAACCGAACCACGCCGCCTCCGGGCTTTTGATGAATGGGAACAAGCAATGGGATGACCAGCATCGCCGCCATATCCAGCAGGAGCGCGGCAAACAGGAAAGGCTCGACAGCAATCGAGGCAGTCAACAATGCGACGATCATTAATCCCAGTGAAACAAAGCGGGCGGCTGAACCTGAAGCCTCGGTTCCAAAAAACCATAATGCCGCCAATCCATAGATGATGGCAATCAGGGGACCGTCTGCTGTATTGAGCACAAAACTGCGCCCAAAGAATTGAATGGACGATGAAATTTTTATAGAGACTGATCCAAGCAAGAGCGCGGTGTCAATTGGAAAGATCAACGCTGTCAGTGAAAGCGCCATCGAGACCGCGCCCCCTATCAGCGGGGAGAAACGCCTGTGCAGAAAAAATAGAGTGATGAATCCAGAGACAAACGGAATCAATATCCAGATCATGGGGGCGTTCATACGTCATCCTCCATTTCTGCTGGTGAAGTCCCCGCGATCAATAAATACGAACCGCCAATGCCCAGACCTATATTGGTGACAGCCAGCAACCCTGTGACAAGAATGGAGCTTTCGATTGCCGCATACAGAACTTCGAAACCTGTCAATAGGGTGAGCAGACCGAAGATTACATTTAATCTATCTGATGTCATGCCTAAATGGACTGCCCCTGCCCCGATCAGAAGCAAGCTGCCCGCGATCACTGGCAAGCCAAGTCCAGGAATCGCCGATTCAATGCGTGGTGTTGCCCCCGCGGTAACCAGCGCCACAACGAAAATGAGAACCACACGAAACCATTGCCCGCGCAAAAACTGCAATTCATTTTTTTCATCTTCTTCAGAAGATAACCCCAGGCGTGTCATGCCGAGCGCCGCTATTACCATCCAGCCGGTAATTAGTTTTGCCGACCCCATTACAAAGGGCAGGTGGCGTGTTACCAGCCAAAACGCCGCAAGGTATTGCGCGGCTAACGCAGCGAGGCTGATGCGCCAATCGCGATTGATCAGTATGGCAGTGGATGTCGCGAGCATCAACCCCACCGAAATCCACGAGATAATATCGATTTCCATTTTATGGAGTGCCTTGTGTCAGAAGTGAAACAAAGAGAATCAAAAATAGCAATGTCCACATCATGCCGCCTTCCCCTTCCAGGGTGACGGTGATGGCTTGGCTGATTTTACTGAGTATGCGATAGATGACCCAAAAGCCGCTGTAGGCAGCGCCAATGTGCGCGGACTGGGTTAAGGACACGCAAACGGGGTGTCGCCCAAACCAGCCCAAAGGCTAGGACTGAAGTGACTAGGGCTTGCAGCCATGCGCCGACCTGGAGCGCGCCTTCCCATCCAATCAACCCTAATAGAAGTTGAAAGATGACCAGCAAAATAATTCCAGCGGGATAAATTTTATTTGCCCAACCTGGCTGTGCATCAAGCGCTGTGCGCCCTGCCGAGCGAAGCGCCTGCCGCACAAATCCAGCCATGAGCAGGGCTTGCGCCACAATTACAAATGGCACAAAGATGCCCAATTCGCCAAGCCAGGACTCCACACGCCCACCAGTAAAGCACGGTCCACCCAAACTTGTTGAGCCGAAGCCAGAAAAAGCGCCCCACCAATCAAAATCAACGCGCACCCCCAAGCAACTACACCAAGCGGGTTGCCGCTCAACGCCGAGATGACCGCAAGCGCAGAGACACTGATAACCCAGTAGGGGCGCCCGGTCAATTCATCGGGAGCGCGCAGCCACATCCACCCGCCGTAGAGTGCGGCAACAATGGACAGCCCAATCAAAAACGGAGTGAGGGCAGAGGTCAAACTTCCCGCAGGGACATGCGCCAATAATACGAGGCTTGCCACTGCCGAAACCAATCGGAGCGATGTGCCAAAGCCGCGCCTCAATGTCGATTCCGACGCATACGGTAAATGCAGTGGCAGCACGCCCAGCCGTAACCCAGCCGCCGCAATAAGGTATAAACCCGAATCTGCCGCGATAGATTGAAAATTAAATGTATTCCCCCCGGCAACGCTTACAATATTCGCCCACAATAATAGACCAATGCCAAGCGCGCGTGTTGAAAAAGAGATCACAACTTTTTCATTATTCGCGGGATCATTCACAGCGCGTAACTGAGTGACCAGTTCTGTTAAATCCAGCGCGCCCCACACCATCAATAATGTGAGCGGATTGTTAGCCGTAACCGCCAGAAGCCCAATCCCACCTAGGGCAAGCGTGCCAGCCCATGTGAACGAATTCGTGATGGCAGAACGTGTAATGGCAGTAAGCAGGATCGTTAAAGTGAGCGCCGTAATGCTTAAGGCAAAAGGCAGAGCATGATTATCTGCGCGAAATGAAATTGGATTTGTGAACACGGTACTCGGCTGCCATGCCGGCAAGGTCAGTTCAAACGGCATTTGTGTCAGCCAGGTGAACACGCTGACCAGCGCCAACATTGCGCCGCCCACAGCCACAAGCCACGCATACCGCGCATTAGGCTGGGTTGCTTGCAAAACCATCAGTGCCAGCGCAGTGACAAAAAGAAGTAAACAGGAAATTAAGATCAACATGGGGTAAACAATTGTATCAGTTTTATTGTCGCGGTACTTTGGCTTTTTGCTTTTGGTACAATCACCGGCATGATGTTTCGCCCTCCCCCCTTTTTTGGATTAAGAATCATTTTTGGGATTCTCACCACCCTGCTGGCTGTTTCCTGCTCTCCTATTCCCACCCCCCCCACACCTGATTCTGTTATACCCCAGCCTGTTGTCACGCTGACACCTTTTCAACCCCAGCCTGATGCGCCTATCAATCCGGCTCTCAACCCAGCAACGCCCCAAGTCGAGCCGACGTATACTCCCTACCCCACAAAATATGTGGTTGCTGAAAATTTACCCACGCCGGTGCTTGTCATTCCACCGTCGGGCGAAGGGCTGCCAGATTTCAGCCTGCTTAACACCAATAATCCGCTCACAGGGCTGCCGGTCAGTGACCCCTCCCTGCTTGAGCGCAGACCGATGGTGATCAAAGTTGCCAACTCACCAGATTATGTCCGCCCGCAATCTGGCTTAACCCTGGCAGACGTGGTTTATGAATATTATATCGAATGGGGCGATACGCGCTTCATCGCTGTGTTATATGGGACCGATGCGACCATGGTGGGTCCCGTTCGTTCAGGACGATATTTCGACGAGCATGTTGCGCGCATGTACAACGCATTTCTTGTATTCAAAGGCGCCGATCCGCGTGAACTTTCATATCTGGAAAACAGCACCTTGAAAGACTTTCTTGTGATTGTCTATAGTAACGATAGCGTATGCCCGCCGGTCATCATTGGACCGGCAAGGCGCGATAGCTATAATAATGCCTTCTTCAACACAACCAAATGGGCGCCTTGCGCAATAAGAAATGGAGTTGATAATTCAAAGCCTTCCCTGCGCGGCGGATTCTTTACAGAGCAGGTTTCGCAAGGCTCTGCCTTGACTGCCACTCGTATTTACTCCTTTTTTTCCAAATACAATTATAGCTATTGGGATTACGACCCCGCCACTCATAAATACTTTCGCTACCAGGAATCCAACGACCTGGTTGGGAATAATAAGGAGGCATACGCGCCTCTTTCAGACGAACTGACCGGTCTTCCCGTGACAGCAGAAAATATTGTTTTACTATTTGCCCCGTATACTTTTGGAAATCGATTCGACGCGCACGATGAGGTGTATCACATTGACCTGGTCGATTCTGGAAATGCTTATGTGTTCCGCGATGGGGTGGCAACTCCAGCCATTTGGAATCGCACCGATGAAAACCAGCCTCTCCTGCTCACCACCTTGACCGGCAACCCCATCTACTTGCGCCCGGGACGAACATTCTATGAAGTAATGGGAGTCACCTCCACTTATACCCAGAGCGGCGCAGACTGGCGTTTTGTTTTCAACACCCCCTAAAAAATTTTTATGTATTTCATACCGTTCGTAGTTGCCAAAACGACAACGCGGTAAAATACAGCGCAGGAGTTCCCTCATGACCTTTGACCCCGTATTTCTCAGCAGCTTAACCCTCTTGCTGACCGCTTTTGGCGGCGCATTCCTCGCCGCATTGTGGATTAGCCTGGTAGTCTGGACATATCGTGATATTCGCGCCCGCGCGCGCGACCCGTTAGTCCAAACGCTTGCCGCCCTGCTTGTGGCAGTTTTGAATTTGCCCGGTGTTTTGGTGTATCTCATTTTACGCCCGCCGCGCACATTGGAAGAAGAATACCAGCGCACACTCGAAGAGGAAGCCCTGCTTCAGGCATTGGAAGACCTTCCGCTTTGCCCGGGTTGTGAACGGCGCGTGAAGGAAGACTGGCAGGTGTGCCCGAACTGTCACACCAAGTTAAAGAAAGCCTGTCAAAACTGTGCGAAATTCATGGAACTTCCCTGGAATATTTGCCCGTTTTGCGGAACGCCCGCGCCTGGAATGCGTTTGGAATCTACCAGCTTGGATGATGCCTTGCGCGGTTTGAAGCCAGATGAACACTCAGATGTAAAAGTTGACGCTTCGCCCTGAGCGCCGTTGCAGGACAGAAGTTATGAAGGTTAAATCATGAAAATAGATTCAATTACGCTTCACCACCTTAGTATGCCGCTTGTCGCGCCGTTTGAAACCTCCTTTGGGCGTGAAACGGACCGTGAATGTGTTTTGATCGAAATCAAATCTGAAGGATTAACGGGATACGGCGAATGTGTTGCGACCCGAGACCCGGGCTATAACTATGAAACCACCGGCACAGTCATTCACATTCTCAAAGACTTCATCATTCCCTTGATGCTCGGCAATGACGTGAAAGACGCCGCCGATTTTCAGAACCTTGTCTCTGGCATTCGCGGTCACTATCTTGCAAAGGCTGGCGTAGAGATGGCGCTTTGGGACCTGCTCGGCAAGCGCGAGAATAAATCCCTGCGCCAACTGTTGGGGGGCGTGCGCGAAAAAGTCGAGGTGGGAGTCTCGGTCGGGATTCAGGAATCAGCCCACAGCTTGGTCAAAACTGTGGGAGATTACGTCAGCCAGGGCTATGCGCGGATCAAGATCAAAATCAAGCCAGGCAGGGATGTTGAAGATGCATCCGCTGTTCGCGCGGAATTCCCAAACATCCGCCTGCAAGTCGATGCGAACTCTGCGTATTCGCTGGATGATATACAAATTCTCAAGCCGCTCGACAAATTAAATTTGTTGCTGATCGAACAGCCTTTGTTTGAAGATGATATTTGGGATCACCACAAATTGCAGGAACAATTTGAAACGCCGATCTGTCTTGATGAAAGTATTGTCTCGCCGCGTCACGCGCGATATGCGATTGAAATGAATGCCTGTCGTGTGATTAATATCAAGGCAGGCAGGCTTGGCGGATTGAGCCAGGCGGTGATGGTGCATGATCTTTGTCAGCAAGTCTCGATGCCTGTTTGGTGTGGCGGCATGTTGGAGACGGGCATTGGGCGCGCGTCGAATGTGGCGCTCGCGTCGCTGCCAAACTTTATCTTACCTGGCGATATTTCAGCCTCTGACCGTTATTATGCGCGTGATATTACCAACGAGCGTTTTGTCTTGAATTCAGATTCAACCATTGATGTTCCGCGCGGCGCAGGGCTTGGCATGACCATTGACGAAAACGCGCTGAAGAAATTTTCGCTCAACCGGCTTGCCATGCAAAAGTAGATCATGTTTGAAACCGCGCGTTCTACGTGCAGATAATTTTTACTTGACAATAAAATTCCAAAAGTGAAACCTCTGGACTCCAGAAACAGGTTGTCATTCATTGCAACTTCATTGTTACGGATTCTGTATTGAAGTTATTTTGAATCAACCAGTACAACCTTCATATAATGCGAGGCATGAAGACACCCCGCATTATATTTTTTAAACAGATCGAATCCTATTTTATATATACCCTTGCGTCTACAATGTCCTTTCTCTATGTATATAAATTAAAGCGTCGCAGCCACAAGGTCACGCGGTTTGGTTTTCTTCTTATTAGCATACTCTCCCTCGTTGCCTGTCAGCCTTCTTTATGGGGCGCGCCTCCACCTCCGCCTACGTTTGCCGTGCCAACCGCCTCATCTACAGCCCCGGCAGTTGCTTCGGCGACTATCGAAATTCCAACACTTGCACCGACCATCACCCCCATGCCGCCCACTTCAGTGCCGACCCCGGTCGTGCTGAATGCGGCGCAGGTTTGGGCAAGTCCGGCGATTCCGCTCATTCTTCGTGAAAAATTCGAAAGCTGGGGATTTCAAATACTGGCGACCGAACAAGCCTCTGCCAATTTATACATTGACATTTCGCAAACTTCCGCCGGCGCAATGCATGTTTCAACCTGGACGTATGCGCTTGTTGCGCCTTTCCCAACCTTGGTAGATGATGTTGCTTCGCAGGAATTACTCGCCGCATGGAGCGGTTCTGCCTTTGGACCTTTTGTGGGGATTCCGCTCCTGATGGAGGAATCTACGCTTGAGACATTCACCAAGCTGTGGGGACCTCCCGCGCAAGGTGCTGTGCAGGTTGTTTCGTCAGATCAATTGCTCGACACCGCATGGAATCAAATGCCTTCGTGGGCGATTATTCCATTTGAAGAGATCGAGCCAAAGTGGAAAGTGCTGACGATTGACGGTCAATCGCCGATCCAGAAAAAATTTGATTCGGTTGTTTACCCGCTGGCTGTGAACTATCGCCTGATGTGTGTGGATCAATGTCAAATTCCCAATGGAATGAATTTTTCCTACCAAAATCGTGACCCGAATAAATTGGCAACTGTCATTATGACCGGCGTGACCGCGCTGGTACGCGCCACCGCCAAGACCATGAATACCAAAGGCGTTCTGTATCCCGGTGAGGAAATCCGCGACTTGATGCGTGAAGCGGATGTTACCCACATCAATAACGAAGTGCCATTCTTTACAGGCTGTCCGCAGCCCGATCCCAACCAGCCTGATCAGGTATTTTGCAGCGCCCCGCGTTACATGGAATTACTGACCGACATGGGTACGGATGTGATTGAACTTTCAGGCGACCATTTTGCCGATTACGATGCTGTTGCCATGTACGAGACGCTTGATATTTACAAGCAAAACAACCTCCCTTATTATGGCGGCGGTTACAACCTTGAAGATGGTCGCAAGCCTTTGTTGATGGAAGTCAACGGCAATAAACTCATGTTTATCGCCTGTAACTACAAAACCATCTACGCCAGCGCAACAGATACCATCCCCGGCGCCGTGCCATGTGATTTTGACTACATGACCGAACAAATTAAATATTATCGTTCGCAGGGCTATCTGCCGATTTCATCTTTTCAATATCACGAGTTTGATTCTCCCGAAGCCCGTCCGCAGCAGATGATTGACTTCCGCAGAATGGCAGATGCGGGCGCGCTGGTGGTCAGTGGCAGCCAGGCGCATGTGCCGCAGGAAATGGAATTCTATAATGGCGGATTCATTCATTATGGGCTTGGAAACTTGTTTTTTGACCAGATCGCCCCTCGCGGTCCGCACCTGACCGAAAACGAATTCATCGACCGCCATGTTTTTTATGACGGACGTTACTTGGGCGTGGAGTTGTTCACCATGCGCTTGATCGATTACTCCAAGCCGCGCTACATGACTCCCGCCGAGCGCGAAAAACTTTTGACCATGTATTTCGACGCAAGCGGCTGGGATTTCCCCCAGGCAAAACGATAATCATGGATTTGCTCCGTCGGGGGCTTAGCCCCCGACGGAGCAAATCATTTAAAACCCTTCGTGTTCCGTTCTTGCGATAATCTCATCCTGCAAGGCTTTGCTTAGGTCGCAGAAGTAATCGCTGTAGCCCGCCACGCGGACAATCAGCGAGCGGTATTGTTCGGGGTTCGCCTGCGCCTCTTTGAGCGTTTCCACATCCACCACATTGAATTGAATATGATGCCCGTCGAGTTTGAAATAACCGCGCACCAGGCTGACGAGTTTGTCCAAGCCTTCGTCGTTGGCTAAGACCTGCGGCGTGAACTTTTGATTCAGCAGCGTTCCGCCTGTGCGGGCGTGATCCATCTTGGCGACGGAACGCGCCGCGGCGGTTGGACCATTGCGGTCTGCGCCTTGCACGGGGGATACGCCCTCCGAAAGCGGAGTCCAGGCTTTGCGCCCGTCGGGGGTGGCTCCCGTCACTGCGCCAAAATAAATGTGGCAGGTGGTCGGCAGCAGGT
>JFJP01018659.1_pt1 | contig 18814 bp, 15 predicted proteins | sample 431651 | NCBI WGS metagenome assembly JFJP01 (sample SAMN02602958, study PRJNA72255) | Microbial mat metagenome, whole genome shotgun sequencing project. | biome: fresh water; feature: sink hole; material: water; isolation source: purple microbial (photo- and chemosynthetic) mats found in...
CCCACCAGCTTGTGGAAGGCAACGTGGACGGGGCCGCCGCCAGTGTCGGCCGGTATGCGGAGATCTTCGGCAAGGAACGCTTCTTCATCGAGATGATGGATCACGGCATCCTGGAGCAGCGCAAGGCCAACCGCCACATGAAGGAACTCTCGCAGCGCACCGGCATCCCGCTGGTGGCCACCAACGATGTCCATTACCTCAAGCGCGAGCATGCCGAGGCGCACGACATCATGCTCTGCATGCAGACCAGCACCACCCGCAGCGACCCCAAGCGCATGCGCTACAGCACCGACCAGTTCTACTTCCGCACGCGCGAAGAGATGGACGCGCTCTTCACCGAGTTCCCCGGCGCGGTCGACCTGACGGTGGACATCGCCAGCCGCTGCAATGTGGAGATCGTATTCGGCAAGCTGCACTTCCCCACCTACGAGGTCCCCGCCGGCATGACCCAGAAGGAATACCTGATCAGGACCGGGCACGAGGGGATGAAGGACCTCTACAACATTCCCGACCCGGCGAACCCGCGGGACACCCGTGAACGCGAGATCATGGAACGGTTCGACAAGGAGATCGGCGTGATCGACAAGACCGGCTTTGTCAATTACTTCCTGGTCGTCTGGGATTTTATCCGTTTCGCGCACGAGAGCAAGATCCCGGTCGGCCCCGGACGCGGATCCGGCGGCGGCAGCATTGTCGCCTACGCCCTGAATATCATCAGCATCGACCCGTTGCGCTACAACCTGATCTTCGAGCGTTTCCTCAACCCCGACCGTGTTTCCCCGCCGGATTTCGATATCGACTTCTGCCAGGCGCGCCGCGAGGAAGTCATCCGCTACGTCAAGCAGAAGTACGGCACCGACCATGTCGCCCAGATCATCACCTTCGGGTCGCTGGGTGCCAAGACCGTCATCCGTGATGTCGGGCGGGTCCTGGAAATCTCGTTCGCCAAGTGCAACGATATCGCCAAGATGATCCCCGAAGACCCCAAGATGACGCTGGCGAAGGCCATGGAGGAGAACCCCGAGTTCAAGAAGCTATCCGAGCAGGACCCGGAGTTGCAGCAGATCCTGAAATACGGATCGGTGCTTGAAGGCCTTTACCGCAATGCAGGCACCCATGCGGCGGGCGTTGTCATCGGTGAACAACCGCTTATCAACATCATCCCGCTGGGGGTCGACAAGGAAAAACAGCCCGTCACCCAGTTCGCCAAGGAACCGGTCGAGGAGATCGGCCTCCTGAAGATGGACTTCCTCGGATTGAAGACGCTGACGGTCATCCAGGAGGCCTTGGACCTGATCGAGGCGGGGCATGGCGTTAAAATAGACCTGAAGCGCCTGCCCGATGACGACCCGAAGACGTACGAGCTGCTCAGCCGGGCGGATACCGTCGGCGTCTTCCAGCTTGAAAGCGGCGGCATGCGCGACCTGATCCGCCGGATCGGGATCAGCAACATCGAGGAGATCATCGCCGTGATCGCGCTCTACCGCCCCGGTCCGATGGAGATGCTGCCTTCCTACATCGAGCGCAAGTGCGGACGCGCCAGTATCGACTACGACCATCCCCTGCTTGAGCCGATCCTGCGCGACACCTACGGGGTCATGGTCTACCAGGAACAGGTCCAGAAGGCCGCCAACGTGCTGGCGGGCTACTCGCTCGGCGAGGCCGACATCCTGCGCCGGGCCATGGGCAAGAAGAAACAGGAGGAGATGGACAAGCAGCGCGAGAAGTTCATCCAAGGCTGCAAGGACGTCAACAACATCAACAACGATCTGGCCGCACGGATCTTCGACAACATCGCCGCCTTCGCCGGCTACGGGTTCAACAAGGCACACAGCGCCGGCTACGCGATCGTCTGCTACCAGACGGCCTATCTCAAGGCCAACTACCCCGCCGAGTTCATGTGCGCGCTGATATCCTCGGAGATCGGCAATTTCGACAAGATGCCGGGGTTCATCCGCGAGGCCGAGTCCATGGGGCTCAAGGTGCTTCCACCCCACGTCAACCATAGCGGGACCCGTTTCACGCCGGAAAAGGGCGCCATCCGTTACGGGCTCGCCTGTATCAAGAATGTCGGCGAGGCCGCCACGCAGGCGGTCATCCGGGAACGCGTTAAGAAAGGGCCGTTCACCAGCCTGCTTGACTTCTGTGCCCGCATGGACACAGCGGACATCAACAAGAAGGTGATGGAGAGCCTGGCACGCAGCGGTGCCCTCGACATGCCGGGCATGCACCGGGCACAGGTATTGAACGGCATTGATTTCGCGTTGACGCGTTCCGCCTCGGCCCGTCGCGACCTGAAGTCCGGGCAAGGCAGCCTGTTCGACCTTCTGGGCAATGATTCCGGCAGCAGGAGCACGGATGACGCCGCCGATTTTCCCGATTGTCCGCCATGGCACGAGAACGAGATGCTCGCCGCCGAGCGCGAGCTGCTCGGCATCTACATGAGCGGCCATCCGCTGACCCAGTACGAGGACATCCTGCGCCGCTACGAGCTTTGCAGCATCAAGGACCTCGGGGGGCTGGAAGACAAGGCCCTGACGCGCATCGGGGGACTAGTCGCCTCCGTCGCGCTAAAGACGACCAAGAAGAAGGAGAGCATGGCCATCCTGCGTCTGGAGGATCTCGACGGCAGCGTCGAGATCGTCGTCTGGCCAGACACCTACCAGAAATACCAGTCCGTGATCGAGCAGGACGCTACGCTGCTGATTGGCGGGCATGTTTCCAAGAAGGAGGAGATCCCCAATCTGCTGGCGCTGGAGATCTATCCGCTGGAAGAGGCCCCAAAGCTCTTTTCCAAGTCGGTCAGCATCCATATTACCGCCTCGCAGCTCGACACGAAGCTCCAGAAAGTGAAGAAGATCGTCAGCCTGAACCCCGGCAATACGCCACTGTCGGTCTGCCTGCTGCTGCCGGATGGGGAGAAAGTCATCATCAAGGCGGAAAACGGCCTGTTCGTGACCCCGCATCCGGACATGATCAATAACCTCGAACATGAACTTGGAGAGAACACGGTATTCGTGCTTGCCAACCCGCAACCGCTCAAGAATCCGGAACCGCAGAGGAATTTCCAGCGCGCCCCCCGCCCCCCCGCCGGTGCCTGACGAACAGGAAGCCCGATCCCTCTAGGTCTGGAAATTCCATATTCCTTTCCTCAGGGACCCCGACGCAAAAAAGACAAATCAGTTTCTTGCTGAAAGGGATCTGCCCGCGGGCGGCAAACGCAATTTGCTTTTGCATTCGAGCTTTCCCATGATAGATTCCCCCGCCATGCACGTTAACTTGATACTCGCGTCCCGGTCACCTCGGCGGCAGAAAATACTGACGGACCTCGGGCTTACTTTCGAGACAGTCTACCCCGATGTCGAGGAAGTCGAGCACCCTTCCGACCCGGATGGAATGGTGCGCGAGAACGCGCTGCTCAAGTGGGCCTGGTGCCATCAGCGTTTCCCGGCTGCCGCCGTGATCGCCGCCGACACCACGGTTGACCTGAATGGCCGTTGCCTTGGCAAGCCGCACTCGCGCGAGGCGGCTTTCGCCATGCTGAAAGCGGAATCCGGCCACATGCAAACCGTGCACACGGGCTATGTGCTGGCCTGCCCGCATGATTTGCAACCGATCGCCGCGGTGGAAACGTCCCGTGTCTATTTTCGCTCGCTTTCTGACGCGACCATCAACGCCTACCTTGACGCCGTCAACCCGCTCGACCGTGCTGGCGCGTACGACATCGACAGCCAGGGCATCGATCTTATCGCGCGCATTGAAGGCTCGTACACCAACGTGATGGGACTGCCCGCCGAACGGGTGAAGGAATGGATGGCATGCAACTTGGCAAATTGACCATCGACTCTCCCTTCTGGCTCGCCCCCATGGCCGGCTACACCGACGCGGCATTCCGCTCGGTCTGCCATGATTTCGGCGGCGGGCTTTTCTATAACGAAGTCGCCGTTGCCCAGGGGCTGATTCGCGATTCGCGCCCATCCTGGCACCTGCTTGAAACGCGTGATGACGAAGGTCCGGTCGCGGGCCACATCTACGGCGGCGAACCCGACGTCATGGCCACTACCGCCGCCATGATCGAGAAGACCGGACGGTTCGTGGCGATCGACATTAACGCCGGCTGCCCCGTGCGCAAGATCGTCGCCAAGGGAGCGGGAGCCGCACTCATCCGCACACCGGAGACCATCGGCGAGATCATCAAGGCCGTCTGTAGCGCCGTCAGCCTCCCCGTGCTGCTCAAGACCCGGATCGGGTTCGAGCAGGATTGCTCCCGCATCACGGAAATCGCCCAAGCCGCCGAGGAAGCCGGTGCCGCCGCCATCGCCATCCACGGGCGCTATGCCGCCCGGCAGCACCGCGGGCCTGTTGACTGGGAGCAGATTCGCGCCATCAAGGCCCGCAGTACCATTCCGGTACTCGGGAACGGCGGGCTCTTCACCGCCCGCGAGGCCGTGGACCGGCTGACGGAAAACGGCCTTGACGGTGTCCTGATCGCCCGCGGTGCCGTTGGCAATCCCTGGATTTTCGAGGATGCAGAACGCCTATGGCGCGGCGAACCAGTCCGTGAGCGCAGCCTGGCCGAACTACGGTCGGTCATTGAAACGCACCTGTCCCGACTGGTCGAACTCAAGGTCAAGGAAGCCCGCTGCCGTCGGCGCAGCGGGTTCGATCCCGATCGCGGGACCGCCCTGCATTTCCGCTGCCACCTGATACAATACCTGTCCGGACTCGCGGACTGGGTCGACATCCGCCGATCGATGAACACCCTCACATCGACAACCAGGATCATGCAGGCCGTCGACACCGTCATCTCCCGCCAACGTCCGGAGAGGTAGGCAATGCGGCGCAAACGGGAGGGGTAACTATCTTTTGGTGGAACGCGACCTCCGGGCGCGTTATGACCGTGAGGGTGTGCATGGGGAGGCCATGGGAAAGCCTGAAAGACTCGTTCATGGGCTGCCTATGCTCTCTTCCACGGGCAAAGCGTGCCCGGAGGTCACGTTCCACCTTTCGGTTGACGACTACGGGTTACAGGGGAACGGTGAACGAGAACGGCGACGAGAGCGGATTACGAGGGGCTTCGCACAGGAAAGAAGTGAAGGGAAAATGCCAGAACACAACACCATACGCCTCATCACCTTTTGCTGCCTGCTGCTTGCAACACCTGCGCTCATGGCCGGTAACGTGACACCCCCTCCCCCTGCTGAGGCACCGCCGCCCGAAACCGTCATCCTACTTCACGGGCTGGCTCGCTCGGCGCGCAGCATGCGTCATATGGAGAAGGCCCTTGCGGAGGCCGGCTACCGGGTCTACACGCTGGACTATCCGACTACGGAAAAGAACGTCAAGCAATTGGCCGATGAGCATCTGGCCCCACTGGTCGTGCGCTGCCAGTCCGCCAACCCGGCAAGGATTCATTTTGTCGCGCACTCGCTTGGCAACATCGTGCTGCGCCAGTACTTCCAGGACCATCCCATTCACAATGCCGGGAGACTGGTCATGCTCGGCCCGCCGAACCAGGGCAGCGAAGTGGTTGACAAGCTAGGTGATTTCGCCTTGTACGACTGGATCAACGGACCGGCGGGGCAACAACTCGGGACCGGTGTCGAGGCGTTGCCGGCCACGCTTCCGCCACCGCCTATGGAGACCGGCGTGATTGCCGGTCGCCATTCCATCAACTGGATCCTGTCCTGCCTCATCCCGGGCCCGGATGACGGCAAGGTGGCATTGGCACGCACCACATTCGTGGGGATGCAGGATTTCATCACCGTCCCGGTCTCGCACCCCTTCCTGATGCGCGATAGCGAGGTCATTGGCCAGACGCTGCAGTTCCTGAGGAATGGAACGTTTACGACTGCGGAATAAGGGACTTACAACGCTGCGGACGGGGTGGAACCCGTCCCTCCCGGTGGCGCGGACGGGGTGGAACCCGTCCCTCCCGGTGGCGCAGACGGGGTGGAACCCGTCCGGGACGCAAAAAAGCGGGGGGCGGGCGATAACGCCCGTCCCCCGCCGGCGGAGTTGCAATGCCTGACCGGTTACCCGATCGCCGCATTGCCTGTTTCACCCGTACGAATACGGATGCAATTGTCCAAGGGCATCACGAAGATCTTGCCATCGCCGATCTTTCCGGAGCGCGCGCCACTGATGATCGCATCAATGGTCGGCTTCACAAAATCGTCGTTAACCCCGATCTCGATACGCACCTTCTTCAGCAGATTGACCTCCACATCCACCCCGCGGTAGGACTCGTGATAGCCCTTCTGCTGCCCGCAGCCCAGTGCATTGGTCACCGATATCTTGTAGATTTCCTTGTCATACAGCGACTGTTTGACCGCGTTCAATTTATCCGGCTGTATATAGGCCACTATCAGTTTCATGGTGTTTTCTCCTTGATGTAATTAGCTGTTGGTGAAGAACTGGAATCCGGAATAGGCCTCCTGGCCATGTTCGCCGATATCAAGACCCTTGAGTTCCTCTTCTGCGCTGACGCGAATACCGATGGTCTTCTTCAGTATCCAGAAGAGCAGCAGGGCACCAGGAAAACAGACGATGGCGTAGCTGGCTGCACCCGTCAGCTGGGTCATGAAGGTGTAATCCGGGTTCGTGCTGAATACCCCGACCGCCAGCGTGCCGAACACACCGCCGACCAAGTGAACCGACAGCGCGCCGACCGGGTCGTCGATCTTCAGCTTGTCAAAGAACATGACACCGAGCACGGCCAATACACCCGCGACCAGGCCGATAATGACCGAAGCCGACACAGAGACAGTATCGGCACCGGCCGTGATACCGACCAGCCCTGCTAGACAGCCGTTGAGCACCATCGTGAAGTCGGGCTTCTTCTGGATGATCCATGAGGTCAGCATCGCCCCGATGGTTCCTGCAGCAGCTGCCAGCGTGGTGGTCAACAGAACGAACGAGACCATCCCCGGATCAGCCGACAGCACCGAACCGCCGTTAAACCCGAACCAACCGAGCCACAGCATGAATACACCGAGGGTCACCAACGCCAGGTTATGCCCCATGATCGGCCTGACCTTCCCGTTGACATACTTGCCAAGCCGGGGGCCAAGCACCAAGGCTCCAGCCAGGGCGCCCCAACCGCCGACCGAGTGAACCAGTGTCGAACCGGCGAAGTCGTGGAAGTTCAATCCTTTAAGCCAGCCGCCGCCCCATGTCCAGGATCCGACAAAGGGATAGACAAGCGTGACGTAGATGGCCGTAAAAACCAGGAAAGAGCCGAGCTTAACCCGTTCGGCGACAGCACCGGAAATGATGGTTGCAGCCGTAGCGGCAAACATGGCCTGGAACAGGAAGTCCGTCCAGTACGTATACCCGACGTTATAGGCACTGGTCACACCCGCTGCATCGGTTCCAATACCGAACCCGGAAAACCCCAAAATACCGGGAATAAGATTGAATTTTCCGGGATACATCAGGTTAAACCCAACCAGGGCGAACCCCAGAATGCCAATCGCGGGTATCACGGTATTCTTGAATAGAATATTCGTGGCGTTCTTCGCGCGACACAGGCCGGTTTCCACCATGGCGAACCCCAGATTCATGATGAATACCAGAAATGTGGCCACCATCATCCAGACATTGTTGATGGCGAACATCTCCGCGCTCACCCCGGCCGCCGCCTCCGGTGCCGGCGTAGCAGCCACTTCAGCCGCCTCCGGTGCCAACGCAGCACCCAATTCAGCCGCCTCCTGCGCGAGCAACATGCCGCTGCCAGCACCCGCCAGCAATACGCCAGCAGCAATCATACAGAACCTTCCGATCCGCCCTCTCATAAGCCCATACTCCTTCCGCCATTTAGTCCGCGTGAACCCATTGACGCGCACCGGAACGCGAACCCTAACCAGTGACCGTCGGCTTTCCCGACACGACGGGAAACTTACCCAGAGCCTTCGCAAGGACCGTGCCAGATGGAAGCACGCCACACTGAAGTCGACATAGTCATCACACCGACAGTGACTTAACAAAAAACAACCTGCCCTGTATACCGGGATGATCCCAATCGGAAACTCACACAATATTGTTAAGACACCTTACCATTCGTTACATTTGTGTATCGCCGGTGGTTGTAACGGTATCTGAGCCGGCATCCCGATATTTGAGCATTCCGAACTTGCCAGACAGGCAGTGGATACCATAGAGTGCCAGTATGAAAACCGATTACCGTTTATATGCATCCCGCATCGTGACCCTGTTCGCGCTGGTAGCCATGACGGCAGTGCCGTCAGCAATTCAGGCGCAGGATTCAGCCGATCGGCAGTTCAGTGCCATTTCCAGGTTGATCGAGAAGGCCGACCAGGAGCTTGAGGTGGACAGGAAACAGGACGCCATCCGGCTTTACGGTGCCACGATTGCCGCCTACCGCGATTTCTCGGAGCGGTTCCCCGAGTACCAGGCTGAATTGGTGCAGTTCAGGGTTTCCTACTGCCGGCAGCAAATGATGGATCTGCTGGCACAGAAACAAACTGAAGCGCGTGAAGCCGCGGCCCCCCCCCTGCCACCGGATGTCAGCAAGGAAATCCAGCATGGTTCCGAGCTTTGCCGTGCGGGCCGTTTCGCCGAGGCAAAGGCCGCCATGGAAGCGCTGACGGGCAAGACCCCTGAAGCACCGCACACCATGCTGGTGCTTGCAACGGCCAGACTCGGAACGGGAGACCTCGAGGGAGCTCGGCAACAGCTTCAGCGCGTCCTGGAACTGGATGCCGATAATGGAATTGCCCACTATAACCTCGTCCAGGTACTGCTTCGTTCGCCCGCCCCGGACTACGATGCATCCCGCGAACACTACCGACAGGCTCGCCGCCTCGGTATTCCTGCCGACAGCGACCTCGAATCCGTGCTCGATCTCTAATCATCTGGGGAAATATGGATCACAAGAACAATACCGGAAAAAACTTCCTGGTCAGCCTGCTGACGGCCATGCGCCCGACGCAATGGACCAAGAATGCCGTCGTGCTTGCCGCACTTGCATTCGGCTACGGCGACAAAGCCCAGCACCTTGAGCTGCTTTCCGGGCTGAGACTGGCGTTGCCTGCCGCCCTGCTTTTCTGCTTGTGCTCCAGCGGGGTCTACCTGATCAACGACCTGATCGACATGAAAAGCGACCGCGAGCATCCCGCCAAGCGCTACCGGCCAATCGCATCCGGACGGATCAGCCCGATCCAGGCAGGCATCACTGCCGCCATACTCCTGGCCACCGCCTTTGCGGGCGGCTGGCTGCTATCCCGCCCTTTCCTCACCGTCATTCTCGCTTATGTCGCCCTGCAGGTCGTCTACTCGCTTTTCCTCAAGCGTGTCGCCCTGCTGGATGTCTTCATCATTGCCTCCGGGTTTGTGCTGCGCGCCATTGCCGGCGCGGCGGTCTTCCAGGATCCCCCCGTCCCGATCTCGCCCTGGCTGCTGCTCTGCACATTCCTGCTGGCTCTCTTCCTGGCACTATGCAAGCGCCGCCAGGAGAAAGGATCGATCGAGAGCGCCGCCTCCGCCCGCCAGCGCATCAGCCTGCAGAAATATGACCTGCAGCTTCTCGACCAGTTGATCGCCGCCGTCAGCGCCGCCACGATCGTGACCTACGCCATCTACACGCTCTGGCCCGAGACGGTTGCCAAATTCGGCTCCAGCCAGCTTGGGTTCACCATCCCGATTGTCATGTTCGGGATCTTCCGTTACCTGGACCTGCTCTACCGCCAGGACAAGGGCGACCGTCCCGAGAAGCTGCTGCTCACCGATGTCCCGCTGCTGCTGACCGTGATTGCCTACGGCACCGCCGTGCTGCTGATCTTCAGCATTCCCCGCGGCGCGGCCTGATTCACCCTAACGACACATCAAGGGAGACCGTATGGACACGTGCACGATTGCTTTTGACCGGATGGAAGCGTTCATGGTCGATGTCTTCGAGGGGATCGGCGTCCCCGAAGCGGACGCCCGGATCTGCGCGGACGTGCTGATCACCGCTGACAAGCGTGGTATCGATTCGCACGGTATCGGGCGTTTGAAACCCATCTACTATGACCGCATTGTGCATGATCGTATCCAGAACCCAGTCACAAGGATCGAGGTCGTCCGGGATCATATGGCAACCGCCGTCGTCGACGGCCACGACGGAATGGGCATGGTCATTGCCAGCCGCTGCATGCAGATGGCCATCGAAAAGGCCCGCCAATACGGACTCGGCATGGTGGTCGCGCGCAATTCGACCCATTATGGTATCGCCGGCTACTACCCGATGCTGGCCTGCCGCGAGAACATGATCGGCCTTACCGGCACCAATGCGCGGCCCTCGATCGCCCCCACATTCGGCGTGGAGAACATGCTCGGCACCAACCCGCTGGTTTTCGGCATGCCCACCGACGAGGATTTCATCTTCACGAATGACTACGCCACCTCCATCAGCCAGCGCGGCAAGATCGAGCAATACGCCCGCGAGGGGAAGGCGCTCCCGCCCGGCTGGGTGATCGACCAGGACGGCAAGCCCATGACCGATTCGCAAGCTGTTCTGACTGCCCTGGTCGATGGCACGGCCGCGCTCTGCCCCGTCGGCGGCATCGGCGAGGAACTCGGCGGCTACAAGGGCTACGGCTACGCGACGGTCGTGGAGATCCTCTCCGCCGCCCTGCAGCAGGGGGCCTTCCTCAAGCAGCTTCTCGGGATTGACGAGAGCGGAACCAAGGTCCCTTATCGCCTCGGTCATTTCTTCATGGCGATCGACATCGCCGCCTTCACGGATGTCGACGCCTTCAGGAAGACCACGGGCGACATCCTGCGGCAATTACGAGAATCCCGCAAGGCCCCGGGCCAGGAGCGCATCTATACCGCTGGCGAGAAAGAGCACCTGGCCTGGCAGGAACGGCGCGGAACCGGTGTGCCGCTGAATGCCGTGCTGCAGGCGCAGATCCTGGAAATGCGCGACGCGCTCGGCCTGCAACGCTACCGCTTCCCGTTTGAATCCCGATCTTGATTTACCGACGAACCTCGCCTAAGCTGCACCATGCAAAACAACGGAACAGACGGACCCATCCAGACGGCACCGGATCAGGCGGCCAGGGAGAACCAGCAAGTCAGCGTTCTGGTACTGGATGACGACAATTCCTTGCGTAACCTCATTGAGCAATGCCTGACGCGCGCCGGCTGCAGCGTCATGACCGCCCGCGAAGGCGGGGAAGGCCTGCAGATCCTGCTCAGCCACCGTTTCGATGTCGTCGTCACGGACCTGATGATGGAACCGATGGACGGCATCACATTCCTTGGCGAGGCATTGCGGATCTGGCCCTGGATGGGAGTGGTCGTCTTCAGCGGCTACGTGCAGGATGAAATCAGGCAGCGCGCGGCGGCGATCGGGGTAACCTCCATTCTGGAGAAGCCGGTTTCGTTTAGCGACCTGATCGAGAGCGTTCAGGAAGAAGCCAGGCGCATGCGCCAGCGTATCGCAGGTAACAACAACGTCTCGCTGGACCACATCCAATACCAGCTCAGCATCCTGCGCGAGAACACGCGTACAGCGATGGAGGCCACCAGCCTCGACCAGGCCCTGGGTAATCTTTCCCGCGACCTGGGCCAGGCGCTTCCCTCGGTTGCCACGGCCATCCTGAGTCGCCAGGACAAGGACGGAAAGGCGATCATGGTGGGCACGCTGCGCCGCGCCGTCACCCGATCATTCCTCAGCCAGCTCGAGATACTGATCAGGAAACGGTACCAGATGCTAAGCGGTTCCGAGATCCCCGAAGTCGTGAAGTTGCAGGTCTCCGGCGTCGATGTCAGCGAAGCCGGAATCAATGATCCCGGGAACGCCTTCACCTTCCCTATCATCAGCAACGGGAGCGTTACCGGGATCCTGGCATTCGTGCCGCCTGCGGACTACACGTGCAGCGACTCGGACATCTCTTTCCTGTACCACGCAGCCAACCACCTTACGACGGTCCTGATCGCGTTCCACCGGATTCGTGAGCTGGCAGTGCGGGACGAGCTGACCGGGCTCTACAACCGGCACCACCTCCAGGACGAACTACCAGCCGTATGGCAAATGGCGGCACGCTACGGTTTTTCAACCAGTATCATGATACTTGATGTCGACCATTTCAAACTGATTAACGACAACTACGGGCACATCACCGGAGACCGGGTGCTGAAGGAACTCGGGCAGATCGCCCGCAGCGTATTCCGCAGTTCTGACCTGATTGCCCGCTACGGTGGCGACGAGATCATCGTGATCCTTCCGGATGCCGATCCGAGCAGCCTCGCGAGACTCGCCAATCGAATGATCGAATCGGTACGTGCCCACACCTTCTGTGAAGACGCCCAGGCCCTGCACTGCACCGTATCCATCGGTGCCGCCGGGAGCCGCACCCGAGACGGGGCCTTGATCAGCAGCGAGAACCTGCTGGCGAGAGCCGATGAGGCTCTTTATGTCGCAAAGCGCAACGGTCGTGATCGCAGTTGCGTCTGGACGGAAGCCGCACCGGATGCCACAGAAAAGAGGGATTCAAACGAAAGCGACGCAGACACCAGCCACTCCGTGTCGGCCCCGCGAGTCCTGGTGGTCGATGACGACAGCTCTGTTCTCAAGATCATCGAGATGCTGCTCGAGATGCAGGGCTACTCCGCACAGCTTTTCGAGACCGGAACCGCGGCCTACAAGGCCGTGTCCGCGAATCCCGGCTATTTCGACGTCGCCATGATTGATCTGAACCTCAACGACATGAGCGGGCTCGACCTGATCAAGCAGATCAGTGACATCGACAACATGCTTGTCCAGATCGTCATCACCGGCGATGCCACCCTCGACAACGCCGTCAACAGCCTGCGCCACGGCGCTTATGACTTCATCCAGAAACCAATCCAGCTTAACCAGCTTCGTATAACCCTGAGCCGGGCGCTCGAGTATCACCGTTTGCGTGTCGAGAACCAGGAGTACCAGCAGAACCTGGAGGAGATGGTGCGGCGCAAGAGCATCGAGCTGACGAACGCCCTGCAGCGGACACGCGACTCCTTTGACTTCACCCTGCGCGCCATGGCCTCCATGCTGGATGCCCGCGAGCATGCCACCGGGGCGCACAGCCAGCGCGTGCAGGACATCACCTGCATGATCGCGCGCGATTTCGGGATGCAGGAGAAACAGCTTGCCGATATCCGGCAGGGGGCCCTTTTGCACGATATCGGCAAGATCGCCACCCCGGATGCCATTCTGCTCAAGGCCGGTCCGCTCAACGAGGATGAATGGAAAATCATGCGGCAACATGTCGTCACCGGCTACGAGTTGATAAGCAAGAGCCCCGACCTCAAGGATACCGCCGAGCTGATGCTCTGCCACCACGAGTCCTTCGACGGGACCGGTTATCCCAAAGGGCTTAAGGGCGAGCAGATTCCGCTCGGGGCACGCATCTTCACCCTTGTGGACGCCTATGACGCCATGCGGTCGGACCGCCCCTACCGCAAGGGGATGACGCGCGAAGCCGCCTTCGAGGAAATCAGACGCCACTGCGGTACCCAGTTTGATCCAACGGTCGTCGAGGTCTTCATGCGGCGGGCGGACGAAGTCGAGAAAACAGGAAACTGGACCGGTGATCACCACGCATAAGATCACGCAAAGGCTCAAATTCGTAATCGTCGCTCGTTCGTTGACGGCATGAGAATGGCAGCCACTTCAGGACGGCGTTTCTGATCGCGAAGATCAGATCGAGCACGGCAGCGTTGGTTGCGTCTTCACCACAGGGCATCCGCGATAAAGGACAGGATCAGTAACGTTCCAAACACCAACTGCAACTGGGCTGAGCGGGCGTCCAGCATGGCAAACCTATCCGGTTGCGTCCTCCAGTCGGGCATTGCCAGCTTCAGAGCCATCGGCAAAGCCAGCAGAACCGCCAGCGTCGACAGCGGAGCCGCGGTCGGAAGGACCTCCACGTGTGCGCCCACAAGGAACGCGATGACCAGTGCGAAGGGTCCCAGCATCAGGATGCGGTAATAGGCCCGCGATGCCCCGTAGCCAAGCCGCACCGCGGGGGTGCGGCAAGCCTTGGCTGCATCGCTGTCGATATCACGCCAGTTGTTGGCATGCAGGATGCCGATGCTATAGGCCACCAGCGGGAGGGCCCATAGGATGGGCTGCCAGGCGAACCGCTCGGTTTGTACCCAGTACGCGCCGAGGACCGGGAGCAGACCGAATGCAACAAGAATAGCCAAATCACCAAAGCCGACATATTTGAGACACCAGCCCGAACGCGTGTACCCCAGCACGACGACCATGCCCGCCAGCCCCAGCCAGAGCACAACCCAGCCGGCAAGCCACACCAGCGCCAGACCGAAAAACGTACCCAGTCCGATACAAAGCCAGGCCGCCCGTTGAACCTGACCGGACGTCAACAATCCCCGGACCACAGCCCCGCTCCCGGGATTTACCTGCACATCCAATCCGCGCCGATAGTCAAAACAGTCATTGAACAGATTGGCGGCGGTGTGGAAGCAAAGCATTCCCGCCATCGTCAGGGCAAAGCGTCCCCACAGGAACGGAGCGCCGCTGTGCCAGGCCAACACCGCCCCCAGCACCACCGGGAAAACCGATGCCGTATACGCGAATGGCCGGACCGCCACCCACCAGACGCTCAGCTTTGAATGTGTCTTGCTCATCGTTACTCCATGCCTGGGCTCTTGACCTGTGATCAAATACCGTTCTGGACGAGCTTACCGCAACCAGCCAGGTAATAACAATAATCGAAATCGGTCATTTCCGTGATTTGTCCGGTTTACATGACCTCGCGTATTATGGCATGATGAAGCTTCTATTGATTTTCGACCATTACGTTACTGATTCAACATTCACCTTACATGAACGTGCTAACGACAACCTTAAGCGAAGAGGGCGACCTTCAGGCGGTGCGCAGCCTGATCAGGGAAACCCTTTATGCCTCTTCGATGAAAAGCCTGATCGGGCGCTGCGCCGCCGAAGTCTGCGGCGGCAAGATGCTGCGCGCCCGGCTGATCCTGGCCGTGGGTCCGGCGGCCGGCATGGCGGCGGAACACCGGTTCCTCGCTGCCGCCAGCGTCGAAATGATCCACTCGGCCAGTCTGCTGCATGATGATGTGGTTGATGGCGGACTCGAACGGCGTGGACTGCCTGCCTTCTGGGTGTCGGAAGGCACCAAACTGGCGGTTCTGCTCGGCGATATGCTCGTCAGCGCCGCCTTCGGGCAGATTCAGGGCATCCTGCCGGACGCGATTCCGCTGCTGGTGCAGACACTGCAGGAGATGTGCAACGCGGAAATTGATCAGGAATTCCTGATCGACCGACAACAGGGCGATTGGGAGACCTGCGTCAGCATCGCCCGCCGCAAGACCGGCAGCCTATTCGGGTTTACCGCCCGCTGCGCGGCCGGTGCGGATGACAAACTGGCCGCCGCGCTGTTGCGCGCGGGCTATGCGCTCGGCACGGCCTACCAGTTGGCTGACGATCTGCTCGATGAACGCGAGGATGTCGCCAATGCCGGCAAGACCCTCGGCTCGGACCGACGCGATAACAAGCTCACCGCAACCGTGTTCCAGTTCCCGGGGCAACCCGACCCCGACGCGCATATCAAAACCTTGCTGCTGGACGCCGAGTCTGAGCTGGATGCCTGGCCCACGGTTAAGACCGCGTGGAAACGCTACGCGGCGGACACGATCATGCCTGTTATTCTGTCGTTTACTCGATTCGATCCCATGGAGGAGGCTGCTGTATGAAGATGACCGGTGGCTATCTGCCGAAAATCGCGGGACAACCGTCAGGAACGGTGCGGGCAGCGGATATTCCCGCGCGCCTGGTGATCGCCCTGCACCAGGACGGACTGGTCTTCCACCCGGCGGTCCCCGACGGGGCCAAGGTGAATGCCGGCCAGATCGTGGCCGATCGGGAGCACACTGGCGGAAAACTAGGCTTGCCAGCACCGGCGGGCGGAACGATCCAATTCGAGGAGGATACCAAAGGCTTGCCGGTCCGCCTGGTGTTGACAGTTTCCGACCACACCCCGCCGCAACCAGGGAAACGGTTTACCCCCGGCAAAGCCACGCCAGCCGAGCTGCGCCAGGCACTGGCTAAGGGCGGCGTCTGGCAGCGGCTCTGGAGTTCCGCCAACGGCGGCATTCCCCCGCTCGACCCAGCCACCGAGACGCCAGCATGCATCTTGGTCAACATGGTGATGACGGAGCCATTCCGCGCGGACAGCACATCCCTTCTACAGGACGAACGCAAGTCATTCCTGGCCGGACTGGCCTTCCTGCCGACCATGCTGGCTGATGCCGGGCGGTTGCACTTGGCTACGACAAGACCACAAGCCGCCGCAATGGAAGCCATGATCTCATCGGCATCCTTGCCGAAACCGCCGGTCATCGAGACGGTGCCGTTGCGTTATCCGATCGAGCATCCGCAGGTGCTCAGCGACGCACTACGCCGGGCCAGCGGCCAGCCGTCCGGCATCATCTGGGTGCTCGATTGCCAGACCGTCGTCGCTCTTGGGGCCTGCCTGGAAGACGGCATCCCGCTGCACTCGCGCCTGCTGGCGATTGGCGGGCCGGGTGCAACGCACCCCATTCATATCCGCGCCCGTATCGGGACGCCGCTGAACAGCCTGCTTAATGCGGCAGAAACCGACGGCTCGCGGCTGGCGTTGCGAGGCGGCCTGTTCCAGGGGGAACCGGTGACCGAAACCTGTAGCGTCGAGGCACATGATGATGCCCTGTTCCTGCTGCCGCGCACCGATACCCGCGAATTCCTCGGGTTCGTCACGCCCGGCTTCGACCGCCGCTCGATCCTGCCCTGCTTCGCCAGCGGCCTGACCGGTGCCGCCGACCGGCACGTCTCGGTCTCTTTGCGCGGGGAACGGCGTCCCTGCATTGCCTGCGGGCTTTGCGAGAGCGTCTGCCCGGTCGGGCTGATGCCGCAGGTGCTGCATCGCTACCTCTACAGCGACGCCATCGACAATGTCGAGGCCACCGGCATTGACCGCTGCATCGGCTGCGGCCTGTGCACTTACGTCTGTCCCTCGAAGATAGACCTTACCCACCAGTTCCAGATGGCGCGCGAGCGGATCCACCAGGAGCGCGCCGAGGTGGCCGCCGCCGAGGCAGCGCAGCAGCACCGGGAGGAAGCCCGCCAGAAGGAACTCGCGCTAAAGAAGAACGGCAAACGATGAAGCTGATCAAGAACATCCTGGAATCCTGCCGCCCGCTCTTCGAGCCGCGTGGACGGTTGCGTCCGCTCTGGCCCGTCTTCGAGGCGGCCGACAATTTCTTCTTCTCGCATCGCGAGGAAACGCGCCATGCGCCGTACGGACGGGACCCGATCGACGTGAAGCGCTACATGTCGCTGGTCATCTTGGCCCTGATGCCCGCCTTCCTGGCTTCGCTCTACTTCTTCGGTCCGCGTGTACTGCTGCTGGTGCTGGTCTCCTATGTCGCCGGTGGCATTGTCGAGGTGACCTTCGCGATTGTGCGCAAGGAGGAGATCAACGAGGGGTTCCTTGTAACCGGCTTCATCTTCCCTCTGGTGCTGCCGCCGGGGCTGCCGCTTTGGATGGTGGCCGTGGGGTCGATCTTCGGCGTGCTGGTCGGCAAGGAGATTTTCGGCGGGACGGGACGCAACCTGTTCAATGCCGCCCTGGTGGGACGCTGTTTCCTGGTCTTCGCCTATCCCGTGCGCATGACCGCTTCCTGGCTGCCGCCCGGCCCGGAGAAATGGCTGCAACTGCCGGGAAGCCTCGCGGCGACGGCGGCGGATGCAACCACGATGGCCACACCGCTGGGCCTGGCCAAGAGCGGGCAATCGGGCAATTGACATCGCTCTGGAGCCTGCTGACCGGGAATATCGGCGGCTGCGCCGGCGAGACTTCGGCCATCGCGATCCTGGCCGGCGGCCTGCTGCTCGTGGCGGTCGGGGTCGCCAACTGGCGCACGATCATCGGCGGGATTGCCGCCCTGCTGACCACATCGGCCATCCTGCACGCCGCCATGCCGGTTACCATGCCCCCGCCGCTATTCCAGTTGCTGGCGGGAGGCTGGCTCTTCGGCATCATGTTCATGGCCACCGACCCGGTCAGCGGTCCCGTGACACTCGCGGGCAAATGGACTTACGGTATCCTGATCGGGGTGCTGACCGTGCTGATCCGCGGTTTTTCCGGTTTTGTGGAAGGGGCCATGTTCGCCATTCTTTTCGGCAACATCTGCGCCCCGCTGATTGATGAGGCGGTTATCCGGCTCAAGCGCCGCCAGTATGCGCGGCAAAGGAGGGTATCGTGAATCAACCCTTGAAAACACTAGCCTTCGCAACCGTACTGGGCATCATCTGCTCGAGCCTTCTGGTCGGTGTCACGCAAATCACGCGCCCGTTACGCGAAGCGAACGAGAAAGCCGAACGCGTCCGCAACACCCTGATCGCATTGGACGCGCCGGTCACCGCCAAGACGCCGGCGGCCGAGCTTCTGGCGGTTTACGAGCGCGATATCCGCCTGAAGGATCAGGCCGGCATCCAGGTCCTCGCCTATCATCCGAACGGGGTGGATATTCCGGTCGCCATCGCCGTCCCCTTCAGCGGCGCTGGAGCCGGACATGCAAACGATCCGCGGTGTCCGCTTCTACAAGCAGGAGGAAACCCCCGGCCTTGGTGGCGATATCGCCGCGGATGCCTTCCAGAAGCAGTTCAACGGTAAAAAGCTCCTATCCGCCGATGGCCAGCCCGGCGTTCGCCTCGTCGCCGCCGGTACCGCGAGCGGACCGAATACCGTGGACGCGATTACCGGCGCGACGATGACATCGGACCGGGTCGAGGAGATGC
>JFJP01038224.1_pt1 | contig 18804 bp, 12 predicted proteins | sample 431651 | NCBI WGS metagenome assembly JFJP01 (sample SAMN02602958, study PRJNA72255) | Microbial mat metagenome, whole genome shotgun sequencing project. | biome: fresh water; feature: sink hole; material: water; isolation source: purple microbial (photo- and chemosynthetic) mats found in...
TGTTGCGATTAATGGTGTCGAATGGTACTAATTCGGACGAAACAGTGGTTTATTTTAACGAAAATGCTTCGAATGGTTTCGACCGTTACGATTCACCCAAAATGTTTAACTCAAACACCGCCATTCCTGAAATTTACACTCAAATTGGTACTGATAAGTTAGTTATTAATGGTATGAATGCAGTTCCATTCGATACTGAATTGCCACTGGGTTTTTATGCCGGTGCCGAAGGTGCTTACAGCCTAAAAGCAAACGAGCTTCTTAACTTAGAAAATGTACAGATAATTCTCAAAGATGGTTCTTCCGAATTTGATTTAACTTCTGGCACAGCTTATGAGTTTAGCTCGGCAGTAGTGAACAATACAAGCCGTTTCAGCCTAATTTTCCGTACGTCGGGGTCTTCCAATGGTTTAATTAAAACCATCGACAACAGCATAATGGTTTACTCAAACACAAAAGGGATTGTTGTAAAAGTAAATGACGAAAGTTTAATCGGCTCCGAAGTGATGGTGTATAATGCATTAGGTCAGCGCATTGTAAGCAAACAGTTGAACGCTTCAACCGTTCAAATTGATAATTCATTTATCCCTGATGTATATTTGGTTAAAGTAAATAGTATCACCAAAAAGGTAGTTATTAAGTAAAAAAACTCCCAGCCCTAATAGGGGCTGGAGTTTTTAAATGGCTATTGCAAAAAAAAATAGATATGGAAACTGCAAATTACAATACCGTAAAACGTACTTATTTGGAACCCCAAATATTATGTGTCGAATTGGATAATGAAATTTCGTTGGCTTTGGAGTCATCTCCTCCAATTGGACCTGCTGAGGCAAGTTTATCATCTGAACGCATCATTGCTAATCCATTTAAAAAGGATATAACATAAACGAAATGTGATGAACATTTGCAATTCAAAAATTGATAAGTAATTGAATTCAAATAAAGTTGTATTCTTAATTTAAGATAAAAAAGAAATACGCTGTCAACGTTCTATTAAATTTTTTAAATGGTATATTTATTAGTTCCAATTACTTAAACATGATAAATAGAGTGAAAAAATAATTTTTAACCCAAAAAGTAGCATTTTTTCGTACAAAAATTAGAGTGAATAAAAAATATGTATTACATTTGCATTCTGTTCGAGAACTCTTTACTGATTTTGAATAGTTAAAAAAGAAAAAGATACTAAAATATGAATATTACTGAACAAATAAAACGGAAATACAGTTCGCCAAAGTTGAATTGTACCCTATTAGATAATAGCATTTCGCTTGAATTGCAATCGGATGAGCCTCCGGTTGGTCCAGGAGAGCCAGGTTATGTAGAACCAGGCGCTTATAATTTAGTCGCCCCTGAATACTTCAATAAAAACAATCCGCTAAACGCGTGATTAGTGATTAATGATTAATGGTTAGTGATTAATGGTTAGTGAAATTCAATAACATCAAATAAATAAAAGAGAAACTTACGAAAGCGAGTTTCTCTTTTTTCTTTAGATACCCATACAAGCGGTTAGGAAACCGCTTCTCCCTTATCAATCGCTCCTCTCTATTCAATTATAAATTTATTCTATTCGTTTTTGTAATGGTTATGAGGATAAAACAAGTATCTTTGCATTGTTAAAATTGAAGGCAAAGTTCTTGTCGTAACATTAGAATCAAAAATATTATTAATCAAATAAAACAATAAAAAATTATGTCAGTATTAGTAGGAAAAAAAGCACCGGCTTTTGATGCAAAAGCAGTTGTAAATGGTGGTGAAATTATCGAAAATTTCTCATTGAGTCAGTACGAAGGCGAAAAATACGTTGTATTTTTCTTTTACCCAGCCGATTTTACCTTTGTTTGTCCAACAGAGTTGATTGCTTTCGAAGACAAAGCAGCTGAGTTTGCAGCTCGCAACACCGTAGTTGTAGGCGCTTCGACCGATTCAGAATTCTCGCATTGGAAATGGTTGCAAACGCCACAAAATCAAGGTGGTATTCAGGGCGTAACGTATCCGTTGGTAGTAGATCAGAGCTTACAGATTTCGAAAAACTACGATGTATTAATTGGTAGCGACGAGTATACAGAAGAAGGCGACGTAGCATTCGTTGGTGAGCCTAAAGCGTATCGTGGTTTGTTCCTTATCGACAAAGCGGGTGTTGTTCGTCATCAATTGGTAAATGACCTTCCACTTGGCCGTAACGTAGACGAAGTATTGCGCTTGATTGATGCACTTCAGTTTACCGAAGAGTTTGGCGAAGTTTGTCCTGCCAACTGGAAAAAAGGTGATAAAGCACTTACAGCTACCCAAGAAGGTATTGCAAGCTACCTTTCAGAAAAATAAAAAACACTCATTTCACACGTGAACGAAAAAGAGACTATTCCTATCATTTAGGAATGTCTCTTTTTTTATTTAGCTACTGCTGAAAAATTATTTATAACCACGAAGTGGTTAAATTTGAATAGCCCCGAATGAAATTCGGGGATGAAATGTAATCATTCTCTTATTCATTAACCCCCAGTGAAACTGGGGGTTATGCATAGTCAACACCTCTGGTGTTACAATAAATATAACATTCTTTTAGGAACTATTTCAAAAGCTTTGCATTATTTCAAAAACATATATTACAGTGCGCTGCACCTTACCAAAACCTGATTGCAATCAGGCTATAAATATAACTGTGCTCTGCACCTGATTCAAGGTACAGAGCACTAAATTATAGAATTTTGTTTATTTCAAATATGTTATTCCGTTGCAATCGGCAAAGTCCCTCACCTCAAGGAGCATAGCCGTCAAGCTAATTTTATTCTGTGACCCCCAAACCCCCAAAGGGGGCTTCAAGACGCAGTATCTTTAATTTTTCATATCCTTTTTGGAGAAAATGTCTTAGCCCCCTTTGGGGGTTGGGGGTCATTAAAACACTAAATATAATATCCCCTTCTTAAAAATATTTCTTAGCTTGACGGCTATGACCTCAAGGAGAGGGATTTAGGGTGAGGTGAATTTAGGGTGAGATAGATTCCTTGTTTTTAATAATTGCTTTCCATTTCATTCGGAATCTCCATTGTTTGCATATTTTCGTTTGGGTTATTTGCTTTAGGCAATTCGAACCAAAATGTACTTCCAACACTAATTTCGCTTTCTACGCCATACGTTCCTCCCATAGCTTCGACAAGCTTTTTCACTACCGACAAGCCTAGCCCTGTGCCTTCAATTTGCGAATTGTACGCGCTCATTCGTTCGAATGGGATAAATAATTTCGAAATGTCAGCTTGATTTATGCCAACACCGGTATCGGATATTGATATTCTTATAAATGCTTCATTTTCAGTATCGTTATTGTTGTTATTATGGTTATTGTTGTTATTATAGTTATTATTGTTGTTATTGTTATTATGGTTATTGTTTTTGTTTGTAGTTATTTCGGTTTTAATTTCTACATTTCCATTTTCTTTATTGTATTTAATGGCATTGTTGAGTAGATTAAGTAAGATTTGTTTTAAACTTTGCCTATCCACATTTACCGAATGTTGATTTGTTTCAGTTTCAATGAATTTTATATCTATTTGATTTTTATCGGCTAAGGGACTTATTAAATCCATCATTTCTTTGATTACATCATTGATTTTTACTGGTTCGATAGAAATTTGCAAACGACCTGCTTCAATACGTGCAATATCCAACACTTGGTTTATTAAATCGAGCAGGTGTTTGCCACTACTCACAATGTGCTGTGCGCCTCTTCTTTGACTTGTATTAAGCTCTCCCATTTCCAACAATTGAGCAAAACCGAGAATCGAGTTCATAGGTGTTCGCAGCTCATGGCTCATGCGCGATAGAAATTCACTTTTTGCCCTATTTGCTTTCTCGGCTTCCATTCTGGCTATTCTATTTTCAACTTCGGCATTTTTACGCTCGGAAATATCTTCGAAAATATAGAAACGTCCATAATACTCATCGTTTTCGCCTCGTATTTGAGTGCTGAAACGACGCACAGTACGATTTTCGGTAAATGCAATTTCATCCTGCAACACCATGCGGTTGTGCTCGGAAAGAAGTGGTTTACTGGACTCTTTAAATGCAGGTATATCCACCAATGATAGTAAACAATGCGGAATGATATCTTTGTTTTTCAATTCGCCTTGTTGCAGTTGTTTTTGTAGGTGCTCAATGCCCCAAATTTTGCAAAAACGTTTGTTGAAATATAGAATTTCGTCGGTTCGGTTGTCCACTACCAAAAAACCTAAAGGCGAAGAATTGGACATTAATTCTAACAGCGATTTATTCCAACGTAAATCATTTTCGATTTGAATGCGCTCTGTCAGTTCTTTTTCCAGCTTTTTGTTGGCATTGTGCAGTTGAAGTGTTCGTACTTCCACTTTTTGCTCTAAATTTTTATTTAAATCAATTAGTTTTTGTTCAATTTCTTTACGCTCAGTAATATCTTCATTTATCGATATAAAATTTACAATATTGTTGTTCCCATCAAAAATAGGTACCACAAGTGCTCCAACCCAATATAATTCACCATTTTTCTTTTTGTTATGAAACTCTCCTTTCCATTGTTTTCCCGAATTGATAGTTGCCCAAAGCTCTTGATTTTCTGTTTGAATGTTTTTACCCGAATTTAACATACCTGTATTTTGTCCAATCAATTCTTCTTTGTTATAGCCTGTAATTCTTGTAGTAGAGGGGTTTATGTATTCTATGATTCCTTTTGTGTTTGTAATAATAGTCATTATTGGACTTTGCTCTATGGCTTGCGAAATTTTCAATAATTCAATTTCAGCCTTCTTTTTTTCGGTAATATCTCTGTATTTCCATAAATGTCCGGTATATTTTTCATCAATATAGGTAGGGATATAATCGCGTTCGAAGTAGCGACCATTCGCCATTTCGAACTCATTGTTGAAAACAGGCTCTCTATTTGCAATAATTTGTTTACTCTCACTTATAAATTTATCTGGATCTTTAAAGCGTGTTTTATTTTGTTCGGCGGCTGTGCTGTAATCTTTGCCAAGCATCGCTTCGGGTGAGATGTCGATGCCAAACATGTTGCAAAGCAGCTGATTGGTTAATTCAACTTTGCGAGCGGCATTTTCGAGTATGATTCCTTCTTTCGAATTGACAATCAAATTCGTAAGGATTGCTGTTTTAGCTTTAATATCTTCCTCTGCCTTTTTTCTCTGCGAAATGTCAATTAAAGTGCAGGATACAAATTCGGCCTTATCATGTTGATTTCGAATAACTTTCCCGCTCATCAATGTAGGAAATACTGAACCATCTTTGCGGGCGTGATTTACTTCTTCCGACGCAAAACCACCTTTTGTTTTTAACATGTCAAAAATTTCGGTTACGCGTGATAATTGATCCTCGTTGTGAATTACATTGATACTTTTACCAATCAATTGATCTTCGTCCCAGCCCATCATGGTGGATAAAGCTTTGTTTACATACAGAAAGGTACCATCCAAAGTTGTTATAACAGCGCCATAATTAGCCTGATCGGCAATGGTTTTGAACTTCAGCATTTCTTTTTCGGCTTCAACTCGTTTTGTAATGTCGCTGAAAACAGCATAAGCTCCATCGTATTCACCATTTTTAGCTCTTTTGGGTTCGGAGCTAATGCTAAGGTATTTTACATTCCCTTTTTGAGTGATAATTTCTAGCTCGTAAATGTTCGAATCGCCTTTCTTTCGATTTGCTGTTTGGTTTTTAATTTTTTCTATTTCTGATGGCGTCAAAAATTCGTAGAGCGATTTTGCCAATAAACTTTCCGTTTCGAAAATCTTATTCGCTGCAGGATTTGCAAACACAAAAACTTCTTGTTCGTTTACTAATCCAATACCTTCATTTTGAGATTCTAAAATCTGTCTAAGTTTTTCTTCGCTTTCTTTAAGCGTTCTCTCAGCCTGTTTTCGCTCCGAAATATCACGTACAACGAAAATCATTTTTGTTGGATTGTTTTTGTCGTCCCGAATAAATTGACCATATATTTCAATATCAAAAATGCTTCCATCTCCTCTGATGGCTTTGTATTCGTTGGTGTTCGATTCGCCTTTATGCATTTTTAAAGTACCATCTTTCGATCTTTCTTTATCTTCGGGCGCTACAAATTCACTCAAATTGCGACCAATAATATGTTCCACTTTGTCGTATCTAAATATCTTCAAAGCCATTGGCGTAACAAAAATTACATTTCCCAGTAAATCGGTGATGGTAATGTCGTCGGGCGAAGCTTCAAGCATTGATTTATTGAGCGCTTCAATTTCTTGTACGCGTTTATCAAAAGTGATGTTTAATCTTGCGTTTTCAGCTTTTAGAGATTCTATTTCCGCTATTAACTCGTCTTTGCTTTTGTTGATGTAATCCATTTGTAGCGATTTAAAATGTTAAAATATAGCAGATTATTCTTATGTTTTTAAAAGATAAGCTTTACAGAAGCACCAGATTCGCTATTCGATACCTCGATATCACCATTGAGTTTATTCATTATCAGTTTTATCAATGCCAAATTCAATCCTTTATTCTGATCTACGTGTTTTTCGCCAATTCCAAAAAAATCGAATAGGTTTTTTAATGCCAATTGCGAAAATCCTGGTCCTTTGTCATTGACTTCGATGATGGTATGTCCAGAAAGATTTTGCAGTTTTATTAAAATCGTTTCATTAGAGGGTGAAAAATTTATCGCATTATCAATCAGATATTCTAAAGATAAATTAACTAATTTTAAATCGGATTTAATTGCAATTATATCAGCATTTTTCTGAAATTCTATCCGAATATTTTTCTGCTCTAATTTCTGTCTTAGTTTATTGTTGACTAGTTCCATGAGTGTTAAAACTGGAATTTCCTCCCATTCTATTTCATACTTATTAGTCCGTAATTCGGTTATTAATAATGCCTGATAGGAGAATTTCTCAAGTCTTTCGGCCGAAATCTCGAGGTATTGAAGGTATTGCAACAATTGTGGCGAATCAATTTTATTTTTAAGAATTTCAGTAAACCCTTTAATCCCATTTAGTGGCGTTCTGATTTCATGACTAATAATATTCAGAAATTCAAGTTTAGCCTTATCGAGTGATTCTAATTCGCTGTTTGCTAACATCAGTTCGTGGTAAGCTACTTCCAACTCTTTGGTTCTTTCTTCTACTTTTATTTCGAGCACATTATTTTGCTGTTGTAATAAGGTATGAACATAACGCGTTTCGAGTAGGTTTTGAATTCGTATCGCTATCTCTATTAAATCGAATGGCTTGGACAGAAAATCTTTTGCCCCACCACTTAATGCGCGTTGTTTCGATTCAAAACTTATTTCGGCAGTAAGTACAAGTATTGGCAGGTACGAATTGGCAGGTATTTTGGTTTTTAGCTCCGCCATTACCTCGAATCCACTCATGTAAGGCATCATTAAATCGAGCAGAATTAAATCGGGCTGAAAAGTCAGATACAAATCAGCAACATCGCGTGGGTCGGTAGTCGATTTTATATTGGTATATCCGTTGTAATCCAATAAATCTTCGAGCAATTCGATATTTGCAACCTTATCATCGACTATAAGGATGTTCGCATTTTTAAAAGTTGAATTTATCATAGTAGTACCGATTTTTTATATTTGTATTTTGAAATTATAAAAAAGTTCAGTTTAATTTTTTAAGAGAGTTGACAAAGATATGATATTATTTCAAAATTAATGTTTATAAATAATTTTTTTTGTTCTGTTTTTTGAAAATATTGTGCTGAATGTTTTTATTCAAAGATAATTTGAGTTAACCTGCTACTTGCTATGGATTTTTTAAAATTCTAAAAGTGATTTAGTGCTACAAAAGAGTCCTGTAAAGATTCGTTTCCGAATTTCCTGATAACTAAACCTCACTCTGACAAAGTAGAAACAAATAAAAAGAGACTTTACCTAAAATTCAGGTAAGTCTCTTTTTTATATTGAATAAAAAGTTCTCGAAATGTTTATCTCTTTTCGTCTTTCAACATCTTTTTAATAAGTGGCACCATTTTATCAATGTCGCCTGCGCCAAAGGTAACAACCACATCTAATTCTTTTTCTTTGAGTAGCGATAAGAGATTTTCTTTCGTGCACAAAGTCTTATTTTCGATTGTTACATCACGCAAAATTATATCAGAGCTAACGCCTTCGATAGGTAGCTCGCGAGCAGGATAAATATCTAATAAAATAAGCTCGTCTAACTGCGACAAGGCCGCTGCAAATTCGGGTGCAAAGTCGCGCGTGCGACTATATAGATGCGGCTGAAATATGCCTGTTATCTTGCGGTCGGGATATAGTGCTTTTATCGACGAAATGCTGGCTTTTAGCTCACTTGGGTGATGTGCGTAATCGTCCATATAAAGCACCTTGTTCGATTTGTAAACAACATTAAATCGACGGTAAATACCCGAAAACGATGATATTCCCACACGTATTTCTTCGGCTGTAACTCCATTGAGCCACGCCAACGCCATTGCCGCCACGCTATTTTCTACATTTATCATTACGGGCACACCCAATCGCACATCATTGATTCGATCGGTAGGCGTTACAAAATCAAAATGTATTTCTCCTTTTGTAATTTTTATATTTTCGGCACTAAAATCGCCTCCTTCATTCATCGAATAGGTATACAGTTTTACGCCTTTTTGAAGTCTTGGTACAACATTAATTCCTTTTCGCATTATGAGAGCACCTCCAGTTCGGATAAGCGAAGTGAACTGTTCGAAGCTTTCGCAAAAAGCTTGTGGCGTATCGTAAATGTCTAAATGGTCGGCATCGGCCGAGGTAATTACAGCCATGTATGGCGAAAGTTGATGAAACGAACGGTCGTATTCGTCGGCTTCAATTACCACAAAATTACTGTCTTTAGAGAGCAATAAGTTGGTGTTGTAATTGTTCGAAATGCCTCCCAGAAATGCACTACAAGTAACCTGCGATTGATACAATAAGTGAGCTGCAATAGTGGATGTTGTCGTTTTTCCATGCGTGCCAGCCACACATATTCCTTTGCTTTGGCGGGTAATGTCGCCTAATACTTGTGCGCGTTTTTGAATTACAAAATTGTTTTCTCTGAAAAATTGCAATTGCAAATGGTCGTCGGGAATTGCCGGCGTAACAATAACAAGTGTGCTTTTAGGATTGAGATAAGCCGCTGGAATAAAATTGACTGCTTGATTGTAATTTATTTCTATCCCTTCGGCGGTTAAATCAGCTGTCAGTTTAGTTTCAGTACGGTCGTACCCAGCTACTTCAAAACCTTTTGTTTTGAAATAGCGAGCCAAAGCACTCATGCCAATGCCTCCTGTTCCGAGTAAATAATAGCGGTTGTATTTGTTCATTATTTGGTTAATTGGTTGATTTGTTCATCGGTTGATTAGTTAATTAGTTCATCGGTTGATTTGTTAATTAGTTCATCGGTTGATTTGTTGATTTGTTCATCGGTTGATTAGTTAATTCGTTCATCGGTTGATTTGTTGATTAGTTCATCTGTTGATTTGTTCATCGGTTGATTCGTTCATCTGTTGATTTGTTCATCGGTTGATTCGTTCATCTGTTGATTTGTTCATCGGTTGATTTGTTCATCGGTTGATTAGCTCATCGGTTGATTAGTTCATCGGTTGATTTGTTCATCGGTTGATTAGCTCATCGGTTGATTAGTTCATCGGTTGATTCCTAATTCCTAATTCCTAATTCGTAATTCCTAATTCGTAATTCTTAATTCCTAATTCGTAATTCTTAATTCCTAATTCTTAATTCGTAATTATCTTCTCCACTTCGTCAACAATGCGTTTGGCTGAATCGTGGTCGGCTAATTTTAAAATGTTTTCAGCTAATTTTTTTAATTCGGTATCGTTTTGTATCAATTTCAATGATGTGTTTATCAATTTTTCTTTGGCTTCGGTATCTTTTACCATAATAGCAGCATCTTGGCGTACAAGTGCGAGCGCATTTTGCGTTTGATGGTCTTCGGCTACATTTGGCGAAGGTACTAAAATAGTTGGTTTAGCCAACAAACATAGCTCCGAAATGGAACTTGCACCTGCGCGCGAAATAACTAAGTCGGCTATGGAATAAGCATAATCCATACGCGATACAAAATCGGTTACCAAAAAGCTTTTAGAAGCATAGTTTTCGGCTGCTTTACGAGCGTCTTCAATATAAAATTTGCCTGTTTGCCAAATTACCTGAATATTGGCCTTGCTTAATGCTTCTAATTGTCCAATAATACTTTGATTAATTGTGCGAGCTCCCAAACTACCACCCACAATAAGCAGTGTTTTTTTATTGGGCGTAAAACCAAAAAACTGATAGGCTTCAGCTGCTTTTGGTGCTACCTGAAATAAATCCTGACGAACAGGATTGCCCGTTTTTACAATTTTATCTTTTGGGAAAAACTTTTCCATGCCATCGTAAGCTACGCAAATTTTGGATGCTTTTTGTGCTAACAATTTATTGGTAACTCCGGCATACGAATTTTGCTCTTGAAGCAAAGTTGGAACTCCAAATCCCGAAGCAGCTTTGAGTAGCGGGCCGCTGGCATAACCGCCTACGCCTATGGCAATGTCGGGTTTAAAAGTGCGAATTATTTTTCGAGCTTTAAGTATGCTGATGGCTAAATTCCGCAATACCTTTACATTGCGAAGCATGTTTTTGCGATCGAAACCACTTACAGGAAGTCCTTCGATGTTGTAGCCTGCTGCAGGAACGCGCTCCATTTCCATGCGCCCCAAGGCACCAACGAATAAAATTTCGGCATCGGCAAAACGCCTTTTTAATTCGTTAGCTATACTTATGGCTGGGAAAATATGTCCACCCGTGCCACCACCGCTTACAATAAAACGATAGGCCCCTAACCCCTGAAGGGGAATTGAGTTAGTTTCGTCTTTAGTTTTTTTTACTGTATACATGTCTTCTTGTAAGTCTTTTGTGAAAATTAAAAGTAATTTTCTCCCCTTTAGGGGTTGGGGGTTAATATTTCCTCCAAATTTACTACCGGAATTGCCTCCGCTGGTGTTGTGTCCATTTCTATATCTTGCGGTTGTCCTTCTTCTTTTATCTGACGGGTAACGCCCAGTATAACTCCAAAATAGATACAAGTTATGAGAATGGATGTACCACCACGACTAATTAAAGGTAGTGGCTGCCCAGTAACGGGTCCGAGACTTGTGGCCACTGCCATGTTTACAAATGCTTGAATTACAATCATTAACGAAAGTCCTATAACAACTACTGCGGGAAAAACAGTTGGACTTTCCATTGCTATTCTACCCGCTCGATAAAGCAAAATCAAGTAAAGTAACATGACAAAAACACCTCCAAAAGCGCCAATTTCCTCCACAATAATGGCAAAAATGAAATCGGAATACGCTTGTGGTAAAAAATCGCGCTCCACACTATTGCCCGGCATTACGCCAAAAAGTCCACCACGAACAATGGCAATTTTTCCATGTTGCACCTGTAAGTTATCGTCGGTAATAATATATTTATCTTCCTTTTTATCCGAATCTTCCACAAAAAACTTATCAATACGACTTGTCCAGGTATAGGCTCGCTTGAACGTTTTTGGCATACTTTCGCTCGGTATTGCTTTTATAGCTCCATAACCAACTATAGCAAGTATCATTAATCCCCCAGCAATAACCCCTAATTTTTTAATGGAAATTTTACCAATAAACATCATTAAAAATACCACTCCAAAAAGAATCCCTGCTGTCGAAAAGTTTTCGATTAATATAAGAGGCGTAATAATAGCAAGCATAATCATTATGCTGTAAAAGTATTTATTTTCGTCGGTCTCGGGGTTTTTTATGCGCGAAATAAAGTCGGCAGCTACAATTATTACCGACAATTTAGCCAGCTCTGAAGGTTGAAACTGAACACCACCAATCACCAACCAACGTGTAGCATCATTTTCGCTTTGTCCCATAAACTGCACCAAAATTAGTAAAAAAATGGATAGCAGCAAACCTACATACGAAAGTAAGCGTATAAAACGATAGGGAACTAGATGGACAATAATGGCAATGAGTGCACCGCCGGCCAAAAATCCTACGTGCCGTAACATGGGCGCCGTGTGGTTGGCGGCTTTGAATGCCAAAGTGCTCGAGGCGCTATACATCTCGATAATCGACACCACGCATAGCATTATAAACGCTATCCACAGTGTGGCATCACCACGTAAGTATTTTTTTAAAAGACTGTCCATATTACAAGTTTCTTACACAGCTTTTAAACTGTTTGCCGCGATCTTCGTAATTTTGAAATAAATCGAAACTAGCGCAACAAGGTGATAATAAAACGCTTTCGCCTTGTTTGGCAATATTGTAAGCAGCATTTACGGCTTCATTCATGGAAGTTACGTCCACAATATTGGCAATTTTACCATCAAAATATTTATGAAGTGCCGAATTATCTACACCCATAAAAATGAGTGCGGAGGCTTTTGCAAGAACTAATTTTTCTATTTCACTGTAATCGTTTCCTTTGTCGGTGCCACCCAAAATAAGTACAACATTCGTTTTCATGCTCTGCAATGCGTACCAGCACGAGTTTACGTTGGTAGCTTTAGAGTCGTTGATGTAGCGAACGTTTCGCACAGTAGCCACATATTCGAGGCGATGCTCCACGCCTTGAAAATCCATTAACGATTCGCGTATATTTTCTTTTTTTACGTTTAATACGGTGGCTGTAAGTCCTGCTGCCATTGAGTTGTACGTGTTGTGTAGTCCCTGTATGGCAAGTGCTGATTGTGGCATAGTGAATAATGTTTTTAGTGTTTTAATTATTAATTCGTCTTTTTCTATAAATGCTTTTGTTTTTTCGTTGCGCTCTATGGCAAACGGATACATGGTCGATTGAATGTTTCGCTTCGCTAATTCTGCTTTTATTACGGGGTCGTTTTCCCAAAAAATGAAAGCATCTTCTTTCGTTTGATTTTGTGTAATACGAAATTTCGAATCGACATAATTCTGAAAATTATAATCGTAACGATCTAAATGATCGGGTGTTATATTCAGTAATATAGCAATGTCGGCTTTAAATTCTGTCATTCCATCCAACTGAAAACTACTTAATTCAACCACATAATAATCGAAATTTTCGTTTGCCACTTGTAGCGCCAAACTATTTCCTACATTACCAGCCAATCCAACATTCAATCCAGCTTTAGTCAGAATGTGATAGGTTAGCATTGTTGTCGTTGTTTTGCCGTTGCTGCCCGTAATGCAAATCATCTTTGCATTTGTGAAACGTCCGGCAAACTCAATTTCCGAAATTACGGGAGTACCTTGTGCGTACAATTTTTTTATTAATGGTGCTTTATCTGGAATTCCAGGACTTTTTATAACTTCGGTGGCATTAAGTATTTTTTCTTCGCTGTGTTGTTTTTCTTCCCATACAATACCATATTCGTTAAGCAGGGTTTTGTACTTGGGTTTAATTTCCGATAAGTCGGACAAAAAAACGTCAAAACCTTGTTTTTTGGCTAAAATAGCTGCACCAGCACCACTTTCGCCACCTCCTAAAATTACGATTCTATTCATATAATATTCCCCTTTAGGGGTTAGGGGTTTTTTATCTTATTTTTAATGTTATAATCGTTATTGCTGCCAATATAATTCCTACAATCCAAAACCGAATAACGATTTTTGATTCGGGCATTGCTTGTATTGGATTTTGAAAATAGGCTTGAATACCCGCATTTCCAGGTTTCTGAAAATGATGGTGTAGTGGAGCCATTTTAAAAATGCGTCGACCTTCGCCAAAGCGTTTTTTTGTATATTTAAAATAACTCACTTGCAACATGACCGACAGATTTTCGACCAAGAAAATGCCGCAAAGAATGGGTATTAATAATTCTTTGTGAATAACAATGGCAAAAACAGCAATAATACCGCCCAAAGTTAAACTGCCTGTATCGCCCATAAAAACTTGGGCTGGAAATGCATTGTACCATAAAAATCCAATGGTAGCGCCAATAAATGCTCCAGCATAAATAAGCAACTCGCCTGTACCCGGAAGATACATAATATTCAGATAACCAGCATAGTTGACGTTCCCAGATACATAAGCTAAGATCCCCAAGATAACGCCTATAATTGCCGAAGAGCCTGTTGCTAGACCATCTAATCCATCGGTCATATTAGCGCCATTCGAAACTGCTGTTACAATAAATATTACCACTAATACAAATAAAATCCAACCATATTGTTGCGCTTTTTCGCCTGCCCACGTAAAAGCATCTGCATAATCGAGGTTGTTGTTTTTGAAAAATGGTATGGTTGTGTTTGTCGATTTTATGTCGTGTTTAGCATACGTAACACCTTCAACGCGTGTGTTTTTGCCCTTTATTTCGGTGTTTTCGCGAATTACAATATCGGAACTGAAATACATGGTTAACCCTACTATTAACCCTAAGCCTATTTGGCCTACAATTTTAAATCTTCCTTTGAGCCCCTCTTTGTTTTTGCGAAAAACTTTAATGTAATCATCCAAAAACCCAATCAATCCCATCCAAACTGTAGTGATAATCATTAAGCCAACATATATATTATCAAGCGCAGCTAATAATAAAGTTGGTATTAATATCGAAATAATAATAATGACACCGCCCATTGTTGGCGTTCCTTTTTTGCTCATTTGTCCTTCGAGCCCCAAATCGCGAATGGTTTCGCCTATTTGTTTTTTTTGCAAATAGTCGATTATTTGACGTCCAAATAAAGTGGAAAGTGTCAAAGCAAAAATAAATGCTACTCCCGTTCGAAACGAAATAGATGTGAACATCACCGATCCTGGAATGTCAAAATACTTGTCTAAGTAGGTAAATAAGTGGTACAGCATAATTTAATTAATAATTGATAATTAATAATTTATAATTGAATCAAAAGCATTTCCTCACTTCTTCTCGGTCATCAAAATGATTTTTTATTCCTTTTATAATTTGATAATCTTCGTGCCCTTTTCCAGCAACAAGCACCACATCGCCAGCTTGTGCCAATGCGCAAGCGGTTTTTATAGCTTCGCGACGGTCTACAATCGTTAAACTTTTAGTTTTTTGCGTAACGTCCAATCCAGCGAGCATATCATTCAAAATATCTTGTGGTTCTTCGTTTCGTGGGTTGTCCGACGTCAGTATGGCTTTCCAGCTACCATCTGTTGCTTCGCGCGCCATCATGGGCCGTTTGCCTTTGTCGCGATTTCCACCACAGCCTACCACGGTTATCAATCGACCATTTCCTTCTAAAATTTGGTTGATAGTCGAAATCACGTTATTTAATGCATCGGGAGTGTGGGCATAATCTACAATGGCGGTATAGCCTTGAGGTGCTCTTAGTGTTTCGAACCTGCCAGCAACGGATGTAAGTGAACTGATAATACGCAAAACTTCTAATTCTTCTTCGCCCAAAAGCAATGCTGCTCCAAACACTGCTGACAAATTACTGGCGTTAAATTTTCCAATAAACGAAACGTTTACTTCGCGGTCGTTCATATCGAGCAACATACCATCAAAGCTATGGTCTAAAATTTTAGTTTTAAAATCAGCCATTCCGCGTAGCGAATAGGTAAATTTTCGAGCTTTCGAGTTTTGTAGCATCACCAATCCGTTTTTATCATCGGCGTTAGTCAATGCAAAAGCTTTGGCAGGTAATGCGTCGAAAAAGCTTTTTTTAGCTTTCAAATAATTCTCGAAAGTGAGATGGTAGTCTATGTGGTCGCGTGTAATGTTTGTGAAAATTCCACCGTCGAATTCGAGCCCTGCAATTCTGCGTTGATCAACCGAATGGGAGCTTACTTCCATAAAAGCATATTCGCAGCCGGCATCTACCATGCGAGCTAATAACTCGTTGAGCGCCAATGAATCGGGTGTGGTGTGTGTGGCTTCGATGGCTTCGTCGTTTACGTAGTTGCAAACGGTTGAAAGCAATCCGGCTTTATAGCCCAAGGCGCGAAATAATTTATAAAGTAATGTGGCAATGGTTGTTTTGCCGTTTGTGCCAGTAATTCCCACCAAAGTGAGCTGCGACGAAGGAAAATCGTACCATGCCGACGCCATTTTGCCTAAAGCCTCCGAACTATTTTCGACAACTAAATAAGTTACGCCAGCGGCAATTTCAGTGGGTAGCTTTTCGCACACAATGGCAGTTGCACCTTTTTCAATAGCCATGTTAATAAAATCATGCCCATCCACTGCAGAGCCGGTAGTTGCAACAAAAACCGAGTTCGAGTCTACTTTTCGCGAATCGAATTGTATGCTCGATACCTCAATGTCGGTATTTCCCGAAATTGAAACCACTCTTAGGTTTTGAATTAAATCGCTTAAAATCAACATTATTATTTACAATTTACATATTTACTATTTATACATGGGGCAAGCGACATCCTTGTCGCTTTAATCTGAGATATTTTTTAAAGCGGTTAGGAAACCGCTTCTCCCACACCACATCATCACATCAATCTAATTTTATCTGTATTAATTGTCCTTTTTTTACAGCCGAACCAGCAGCAATATTTTGTGCTGTAACTTTTCCTCTTCCAGTAACTTGAACTCTTAAACCCATTTGCCCAAGTAGGAACATTGCATCTTTTGCTCCCATTCCATGTAGGTCGGGGAGGCGGTTTTTGTATACTTTCAGCGGCTCAACACGCATTGTACTGTCGTTGGCTTCCGATTTAATCCAGTTGGCATTTACTGTCGGAATGTTTAATTGTATGCCCGAAGTAACCGATCTAACTGCTTTTGCATAGCCAGCTTTTATTTCGGGCATGTAAGGAAACATTTTTGTTGAATCCAACTTTAGTCTTTCGGGTTTAAGATTCGATTTTAATGCCATTATTTCTTCAGCAATGCTTTTGAAAACCGTTCCTGCCATTCCACCACCCGATGGATAGCCATTTTTGGGCTCTCTAATAACCACAATGCAAGTGTAAAGTGGATTGTCGGCTGGAAAATAGCCGCAAAACGAAACTTGATGGCTTTTCCCCCCGGCAGTATAGCCCGACGAACCTTTGGAGATTTGAGCGGTACCTGTTTTGCCTGCAATGCGCACATATTTCGAACTTACAACGTGCGCAGTACCTTTTGGGGCTTCCAATACGCCTAGTAATGTTTCTTTAACAATGGCTAATGTGGAAGGGCGGCAAATTTGTTTGCGTATGGTTTCGGTTGTAAAAGTTTTAATAGGCTCTCCATTTTTCAGGATGGCTTTCACAAAATATGGACGAATTAATTTTCCATTATTGGCAATGGCATTATAAAATGCAAGGGTGTAAATAGGTGGTATTTGCGTTTCGTAACCGATTGACATCCACGCCAATGTTGTTTGCGACCAATAGCGCGCTTTGTCTTTCGGATGGCGAATTTTTGGTCCCGAATTTCCAGGTATTTCTAAATTGAATTTCTCATTAAATCCCATTTCATATAATTTTTCGACATATCCAGAAGGATTGTCGCCCCAAGCTTTAATAACCATCTTCGATATGCCCACATTAGATGAACCGTGCATTGCTTCGGCTAATGTAATGTCTCCAAAGCCGCCTTTTCTTGCATTGTGATCTCTCATCAACGATCCGCCAATTTCCCATATCCCGTTACCAGTGTGTATTATTTCGTCAATTTTTGCTTTGTCCTCGTCGAGCAATGCAATGAGCGAAAAAGTTTTAAAGGTCGATCCAGGTTCTACTTGGTCGGATACTGCCCCATTTTTATTTTCGGTAAATGTGCCATCGGGGTTTTGATACATATTTACCAACGCTTTTACCTCGCCAGTTTTCACTTCCATCACAATGGCATATCCGTTTCCAGCATTGAACGAACGCATACTATCTACCAATGCTTTTTCGGCAATATCTTGCATGTTTAAGTCGATAGTAGTCAAAATGTCGAGACCATTAATTGGCTCTATTGTAACTGTTTCTTCGAGTTTGTTAGCAACTTTTTGTCGAATTGATACGCCCGGCATTCCAATTAATTCGCGGTTGAAAAACAATTCCAAACCATTTTTTCCGCCTTTCGATTCGTCGGCATATATGTCGCCAATGGTACGAGAAGCCAAAGATCCAAAAGGTTTTTCCCTACGAAGCATTTCTTTGGTTATCAGTCCACTCTTATTGCGTCCAAGCTTAAAAAGGGGCATTTTTTTTATTTCTTTGAGCTGAGCATACGTTATTCGCTTTGGATAAATACGCAATTCGCCTTTTTTTTCGCGGTAGGCTTTTTTGAACATCGACTTATATTCTTCTTTCGAGCGGTCGCCAAAGTAGGCCGACATACTTGTAGCCAGCGAATCTACTTTTTCTTTAAAAAGTTGTCCATCTTTGTCGCGCAATGCCGGTACGCGCGTATCCATATATATATAGTATGTAGGAATAGTACTTGCCATAAGGCGACCGTCACATGCGAAAATATTTCCCCTGTTCGGTTTTACCACAATATCTGTCTTTCGGCTTTTTGCAGCTACAGCCAGCCATTCGTCTTTTTCGGCCGTTTGTAAATATACAATACGCAGAATAACAGCCACAAAAAGGAGTACTATACCGAAGTATACTATCCCAAATCGTAAAACGATGCTATCGCGTTTTCCTGCCATATTGTTTGCCCCAAGCCCCTAAAGGGGGTGTAAGTTAGTATTGTATCTTAAATTCTATTTATTATGTTATATATAAATCGCTTCAAATACTGCTCTTTAAGCCCCTTTAGGGCATAGCCGTCAATCTAATTTTATTCTGTGACCCCCAAACCCCCAAAGGGGGCTTTAAGACGCAGTATCTTTAATTTTTCATATCCTTTTTGGAGAATATGTCTTAGCCCCCTTTGGGGG
>JFJP01018653.1_pt1 | contig 18795 bp, 13 predicted proteins | sample 431651 | NCBI WGS metagenome assembly JFJP01 (sample SAMN02602958, study PRJNA72255) | Microbial mat metagenome, whole genome shotgun sequencing project. | biome: fresh water; feature: sink hole; material: water; isolation source: purple microbial (photo- and chemosynthetic) mats found in...
ACGGCCTGAGCGGGGCCTTGAACTATCTAAGCTTCCAGGAGGTAGCCGATCCCTCGCTCGATGATGCCGCCCTCGGATTCGCCACGGCTCGCACCTTCACGTTGAAAACCAAGGCTGGCATTCGCTACCAACTTCGTGTCAGCGACCGGATCGGGGAAAGCAGCGAACGCTATATCCGCATCAAGGCAACCGCCGACCAGCCCGCCGCCGCGGCAACTGCCGACGGCGGGGACGACACAGCAAAGAAGGAGGCAGACAAAACCCTTGCAGCAAAGGCGGATGAACTGAACAAGCGCTTTGCCCCCTGGACGTACAAGATCGCCTCCTACAAGGCCGACACCTTGGTATCCACCCGCGAGTCTCTGATTAAGAAGCCAGATCCCGCGCCCGCAGAGGCGGCTGAAACAACAACAACGACAGAAGGGATTCCCCATGAATAGCGATATCAAGAGCACCACGCAGCTTATCAAGGCCCAGGGCGAGATCATCGCCACCCTACGCCAGGAAGTCAACAAGGTCCTGGTCGGCCAGGAGAAACTTCTGGACCGGATGCTGATTGCCCTGGTGACCGGAGGCCACATCCTGCTTGAAGGCGTCCCCGGCCTGGCAAAGACGACCGCCGTCAAAGCACTGGCCGAATGCCTCGGGATCGAGTTCCACCGCATCTCGTTCACCCCGGACCTGCTGCCGGCGGACATCATCGGCACGATGATCTATAATCCCAAGGAGGCGGCGTTCTTCCCTCGCAAGGGCCCCGTGTTCACCAACATCCTGCTGGCGGACGAAATCAACCGCGCCCCGGCCAAGGTGCAGTCGGCGCTCCTGGAGTCGATGCAGGAGCGGCAGGTGACGATCGGCGACACGACCTATCCCCTCCCCTCCCCGTTCATGGTGATGGCAACCCAGAACCCGATCGAGCAGGAAGGCACCTATCCCCTGCCTGAAGCCCAGGTTGACCGCTTCATGCTCAAGTGCAAGGTTAGCTATCCTTCGCGCGATGACGAACGGCGGATCATGAACCGGTTCGCCAACCAGCAGACGATCTCGCTCAAGCAGGTTATCAGCGCGGCGCAAATCGCCGACATGCGGGCGCTGCTGGAACAGGTCTACTGCGACGAGAAGGTCTCGGACTACATCCTGGACATCGTCTTCGCCACGCGCAAGCCGTCGGACTTCAAGATCCCGATCGACCACCAGATCGAATACGGGGCATCCCCGCGTGCCAGCCTGTTCCTGAACATTGCCGCCCGGGCCAATGCCATGCTCTGCGGACGGGCTTATGCCACGCCGCAGGATGTCAAGGAAGTCGCCCATGACGTCCTGCGTCACCGCGTAATCCTGACGTACGAGGCCGAGGCTGAGGAATGCACCAGCGAGGATGTGATCACCCGTCTTCTGAATGAAATCCCGGTGCCGTGATAAGCAATGGCTATTGATACCAAAGAACTGATGAAGCAGGTGGGACGCCTGCGAGTGTTGACCAACCGGCTGGTTGATCAGCAACTAACCGGCGCTTATCATGCCGTCTTCAAGGGGCAGGGAATCGAGTTTGACGAGGTCCGGGAATACGCCTTTGGCGATGATGTCCGCTCGATCGACTGGAATGTGACGGCCCGCATGGGGCACCCTTACATCAAGCGGTTCTCCGAGGAGCGCGAGCTGACCGTCATCTTCCTCGTCGACATCTCCGGCTCGCAGTGCTTTGGTTCCGGAACCCGCTCCAAGGCGGAAACCGCCGCCGAGCTGACCTGCCTGCTGGCGCTGTCGGCCATCAAGAACCAGGACAACATCGGGCTGATCCTGTTCAGCGACCGCATCGAGAAATGCATCCCGCCCCGCAAGGGCCGCACCGCTGCCATGCGGCTGGTGCGCGAGGTGCTGGCGGCCGAGGAGACGCCGCACGGGACGGATATCGCCGGGGCGTTGCGGTTCCTGACGTCAGTCCAGAAGCGCCGCGCCGTGGTCTTCCTGATCTCGGACTTCCTGGACAACAACTACGACAAGGCCCTGCGCGTGGCCTCCCGCAAGCACGACCTGATCTGCTGCCCCATCCGCGATCCGCGCGAGGTCGAGCTGCCCGACGTCGGCCTGATAGAGATCGAGAATGCCGAGACCGGCGAACTGATGCTTGTGGATACCCGCTCGGCATCCCTGCGCGCCCACTTCGCGCAGCAGGCATCCGCCGAGCAGGAGACCTTGAACCGGCTTTTCACCCGCAATAAGATGGATCGGCTGGACCTGTCAACCGCCCAGCCCGTCATCGATGAAGTGCGCCGCCTGTTCCGACGGCGCCAAGTGAGGTCAAAAAATGGCTAAACTAACAACGATTGCCGCCGCCACGATCCTGCTGTGGATCCCAGGCCGACTTCTCGCCGACGACGCCCCGCGCGTCGAGACGGTGCGCCATCAGGGGATCACCCTGACGATGACGCTCACCCCTGGCAGCATCTCGCTCGACCGTGATGTTGTGCTTACCTTGGCGTTGACGCATCCGGCCCATCTCGCCGTCACCTTCCCGTCGATTGCCGACCGGCTGCAGGGATTGCTGCCAGCGGCCTCGTTCGACCGCGACCTGACACCGACCAACAGCGCCACCGTGTCACGCGAACGGGTCATCCGATTGACCCCGCTGATTGCCTCGGAGTACCGGATCGCCCCCATGGCGGTCGCCTATCGCGACGCCGTCAATGGAGGCGACGACAGCGGCTATTTCGCCACCCCGCCCATCGTGCTGCCCGTCAATGCCGTGAGCGACAAGCCTGTCGACGAGACATTGCGAGGAACGATCGAGCCAATCCCCATCCGTCCCTCGCTCAAGACGCTTTCCGGCTATGCCGCCATCCTGATCGGCATCGTCCTGCTCATGGCACTGGCGATTTACCTGCTGGGGCGGATCCAGCGCCAGATCCGCGTCATGCGCATGTCGCCGCGCGAGCGTGCCCTGCATGAGCTGGAGCTGCTGCTCGGCAAGAAGTGGGTGGAACATGGCCGGGTCAAGGATTTCTATGTCGAGCTGACCATGATCGTGCGCCGTTATATCGAGCGCCAGCATCATGTCCGCGCCCCGGAACAGACGACCTATGAATTCCTGCAGGCGATCACCGCCGACCCGCGTTTCCCTTCTGATGTCCTGGGCCGCCTGAAGGAATTCCTCGAAGCGGCCGATCTGGTCAAGTTCGCCGCTGCACAACCGGATGCCGCCGACGTCAACAACGCCGTGTCCACAGCCCGTGACTATGTCAGCAGCGACGCGGCAGGGAATGAAGCGCCCGAGACCAGCCAAACCCCAGGAAAGGAGTGCTAACCCATGTTCCAGTTTGCACATCCGGCGTGGCTCCTGCTCCTGCTGCTTTGCGCGGCCTGTGCATGGTTTGTCTTTGCCCGCCGCATCCGGCAGGGGCTCCGCTTCGCCCCTACCCAGCGTCTTGGCGGGCACGGGCAGACCTGGCGCACTAGGGCGGCCCGGTTCCTGCCCCTGCTTTACCTGGCGGCGCTGGCACTGGGTGTGGTGGCCATGGCGCGCCCTCGTTTGCTGCTGTCCTTCACCCGACGCACCGCCGATGTGATCGCCATCCAGATCGTGGTCGATGTATCCGGCTCCATGGAGGCGCTCGACCTCTCCACAATGACGCCGCTCGGCCCGAAGTACAAGACGCGACTGGATGTCGTCAAGGAGACTTTCGCTACGTTCATCGACAAGCGTCCCGATGATCTCATCGGCCTGATTACCTTCGGCGGCTATGCCTCTACCCTGGCTCCGTTGACCGGGGATCAGGCGGCGCTGCGGCATGTACTCTCGGGGGTTGAAATTCCAAAATTGTCGCACGACCGCGACGGCAACATCCTCAACGAGGACGAGCTGCTCACCGCGATCGGCGATGCGCTGACCACGGCCTGCGCACGGCTGCAGGATGCCGAGCCGGTCTCGAAGATCATCGTTCTGCTGAGCGACGGCGATTCCAACGCCGGCATCATCGACCCCGAAACCGCCACCGAGGCAGCACGCAAACTGGGCATCAAGGTCTACACCATCGGCATCGGCAGCACCGGACGGGCACCGGTGCGGGTGATCGATGCCCTCGGACGCGAAACCATCCGCCAAGCCTGGGTCAACTTTGACGAGACCCAACTGCGCGCCATCGCCGACAAGACCGGCGGCGTTTATTACAACGTCAAGGATGCCACGGGGCTCGATACCGCCCTCGATTCGATCAACCAGCTCGAGACCACCCGGGTCGAACAGAACATCTATCGCCAGTATGACGAGAAATTCGCAGACCTGCTTCTCGCCGCGTTCGTGCTGCTGATGCTGAGTGTCTCGCTGAACATGCTGATCGCCCGCCGAATCATCTAAGGAGACCGCCATGAGCCTTCAATTTCAAAATCCCTGGTTGCTTTACTGGATCTGGATCGTCCCCGCCCTGACCACGGTTTGGATCATGCAGAAACGACGCGCCTTGAAGGCCCTCGCTGCCTTTGTATCGCCCGTGATGCAACCGCGCCTGCTGCCGGCATCCGGGGCTCGGCGGCATTATGTGCAGACGATCCTCGCCGGACTCGGTGCCTTGCTGCTGCTGATCGCCGCCGCCGGGCCCCAATGGGGCGAGCGAGAGGAGACGGTGATCCAGCAATCGCGCGATCTGGTCATTGCCATTGACGTCTCGCTCTCGATGCTGGCCAACGATATCCACCCCTCGCGTTTGCAACGGGCCAAGGCCGATGCGCTGGATCTGATCGACGGGCTCAAGGGCGACCGAGCCGCCTTGCTCGCTTTCCGAGCCAAGCCGGTGCTGGTGTGCCCGTTAACCACGGATTACGCATTCCTGCGGGGAGCCCTGGCGGGGATCGATCCCGGCAGTGCCCCGCGCGGGGAAACCGATATCGGGGCGGCCATTACCCGGGCGCTCGATGCCTTCAGCGGCACCGAGGCCTCGCACAAGGCGATGATCCTGATCTCGGATGGTGAAGACTTGAGCGGCCTGGCGATCGAGATGGCCGAGACTGCCGGGAAGCGCGGCATCCCGATCTATACGGTCGGCCTCGGCAGCCGCAGTGGCAGTACGATCCCTGATCCACAACAGCCAGGCAGCGTGCTTCAGCACGAGGGCGCACCGGTCATCACCAAGCTCGATCACGAATCCCTCCTCACGATTGCCCAGAAATCGGGGGGCTCGTACATCCCCATCGAGACCGCCGGGACGACCCAGGTCACGCTCGGGAACATCTACAGCGATCACCTGCGCAACGTCAGCCGCCGCGAGCTGGCCGAGACCCGCAAGCGACGGGCTGTGGAACGGTTCCAATGGTTCCTGCTGCCCGCGATCCTCCTGCTGGCGGGGGCGGCGGCCTTGAGCCGGGGACGCGTGGCCTCCGTCAGCACGACCACACGGCAACGGGTGGCGATCGCCACCTTGCTGTTCCTGCCACTGATCGCCAGCGCCGAAACCAACGCGCCGAGCGCATCGACCAGCACATCGACCAACGCACCCGGCACACAGACAAACGCGCTGGCGCTTAACCTGCCCGAGGTGACCGGACATGCAGCAGCCCGCGAGGCGCAGCGGCGTCACCGACAGGGCGACTATGCCGCCGCCGCCGCACTTTACCAGCGGGCACAGGACGGCAGCGTCCGCGATGCCGAACGCACCTATCGCTATAACCAGGCCGTGGCACTGGCGGCAGCCGGACAGTACCGCGACGCCGCCGAGCTGTTCCGCTCGCTCTCGCTCCAGGGGCGACGGGGCGACCTGAACGCAACACCAGCGCTAGGGGCCATGCTTTACCAGATGGCCGAGAAGACAGAGGCAACCACCGTCGAGGGCGCGACCACCAAAGTCGATGCCCTGCGCCAAGCGGGCGAAGCCTTCAAGGAAGCCTTGCGCACGGAACCGGACGCCGATGCCCGCCACAACCTGGCGCTGACCCTGAAACAGATCCCCGCCGCCGAGGAAGCGGCCAAGGGCCTGCGCCTGGCCACCCAGTACGGACAAACGCCTGCCCCGGCGTTAACCGATCAGATGCTCAAGACCCAGCGAGAGATCGCGGTGGCTATCCTCGCCACGGCCACCAACCCGCTACCGGCCAGGATCGCCGGATTCGAAGCCCTGGCCCAGTTGCAGAAGGACAATGCCGACCGCTGGATTCCGCTCAAGCAAAAGCTGACAGAGGCCTTGGCGCAGCAACAACAGCAGACGGATCCCAAACGACTCGAATCGCTTTATTCGCGGATGCAGGTATCCGAGGCAAACATGCAGGATAGCACCCGCCAACTGCGGGATATCCAGGACGACGCCTATCGTGCCGCCAAACTGGCGGAACAGGGGGCGTACCAGTTGTGGAAGGATGTCGCCTCGCACGAGATGCTGCTCGGCGAAGGCATGATCCAGCAGACCCAGGCCATCGAACAGGTCGCAGGGCGCATGGTGCCCGATCCCACGCTGCCCCCCTCCGAGCTCCAGACCGAAAGCGCCGAACTGACCGAACTATTCCGCACCCGCTTCGAAGCGGCCGTGCCGCCGGAGGGAACCGTACAACCGACAGCGGAAACAAACGACCAGGAAACCGCACAAGCACCGGAAGGCATCACCCCCGAGGTCCGCCAGCAGATCCTGACACTAGCCACCGAAGCGGCCAAACAGCAGCGCGAGGCGGCCACATTTATCCAAACCGGGGCCGACGCCCAGGCATCGCAGCAAAGCGCCTACGAGAAGCTCGAGACCATCGCCAGTTTGCTACCCAAGCAAAAGCAAAACCCGCAAGAACAGCCGCAGGAACAGCCCAAGGAGCAACCTCAGGAGCAGCCACAGCCACAGGAACAGGAGCAGCCCAAGGAACAGCCCAAGGAACAACAGCAGCAACCCGAGCAACAGGACAAACCCGAGAAAGCCGACGACATCCAGAAGCTACTGAAACGGGCGCTTGAGCGGGAACGTGAATTCGAGGAAGAAAAGCGCAACCGCCAGCAACGCATCCCCCTCCCCCCCTCCGCCCGCGACTGGTAGGGCTACGCTGCCGCTTTTTATCGAAGTACGACTACTTCTCGCGTGGCATCTCGATACGACGATCCAACACGGTCATTGACGGTCTTGAACACTACGTCACCGACGAAGGGAACCAGGGTGCCCCCTACCGGCGGGTTCCTCAACATTGCTCAAGCGTAGGCTGGTCGGCACTCACCCATGTAGAGACTACTTGAGTAAGTCAGCCACCCAGTTTAAATTATGCGCAGGCTCCTTAATCACACGCCACGCCGCAGCGCTTGAGGATGATCGCCAGCGGGCAGAACCCTGTGAACCCGTATTGGAACAGGTTTAGACCGACGAAGGCGGTGAAACAAAACCAGCCGGGGTGTACCCAGTGCCCCAGTGCCAGGCTCGTCATGATGAATACCCCTGCGATCACATGGATCCAGTCTGTGACTTTCATTTTTCGCATCGCCTCTCCTTTCATTCTTCCCTGCTTACATCCTTGGCAAAAATCATGCTGTAAACTACCGGAATTACAACCAGTGTGAACAAGGTGGAAATCAGCAGTCCGAAGATGATCGACCAGGCCAGGCCGCTGAATATGGGATCAAACGTAATCGGCCACGTTCCCAGTAGCGTAGTCCCCGCCGTCAGCATGATCGGGCGCAAGCGAATGGCACCCGCTTCGATGATCGCGGTCCGCAAATCCTTTCCGGCCTCCCTGGCCTGCCTTATAAAGTCAATCAGCACGATGGCGTTCCGAACCACAATCCCGCTGAGGGCAATCATCCCGATCATGGCCGTGGCGGTAAAGAAGACCGGATTATCGAACCCGCCCACCGGGCGGTTGACGATCAGGTTCAGCAGCCAGAAGCCAGGCATGATCCCGATCATGGACAAGGGGATCGAGAGCATAATGACCACCGGCAGCAGGAACGAGGCGGTCTCGTAAACGAGCAGGACATAGATCCCCATCAGGGCAATCACAAAGGCAATCCCGAGATCCCTAAACACATCCAGCGTGATCTTCCACTCCCCTTCACCACTCCAGTCCACGGTAATCCCGTCTGGCATTGGATTCTTCTTGAAGTAGGATTGAAGCGCCAGGATGGCGTATGCCGGCCCCCGCCCGGCAATCTCGGACGTCACATAAACCACCGGTTCCATGTTCTTGTGGTAGACCGTCTGCTCAACGGGTGCCTCGCGAAATTCACCGAGTTCACCAAGCTGTACACGGTTCCCGCCACGCCCGCCAACATAGATCATGCGCAGGGCCTCGGCCGACGACCGATCGGCGCGAGGGAGACGCAGGATGACGGGCAACTCATTGCGCTCGGACGGGGTCTGGATGATGCCCACTGGGCGGCCTGCCAATGCCGTCTGTAGCGTATCCACCACATCCGCGACCTGAATCCCGTTGCGCCCCGCCTTCTCGCGGTCAACATCAAAGAAAAGGCGCGTCCACGACGCCTCTACCGTGCTATCAAGATCAACAATACCGTCCTCCTCAGCCATTCGAGCCTCCACCATCGGGGCAGCGGCCACCAAATCCTGGTATGTGTGCGCGGACGTGCCTTTGACCTCTGCAACGATCGATGACAATACCGGCGGCCCGGGAGGCAACTCGATCAGCTTGAGCGATCCGCCATGTGCGGCGGCAATTGCCTCGATGTCGTCTCGCACCCGCAAGACGATCGCGTGACTATCCGCCTGGCGGAGCTCGCGGGGCATCAGGTTGATACGGATGTCCCCGAGATGGGATCCCCGGCGCATGTAGTAATGCCGGACCATCCCATTAAAATCCATCGGGGATGCGGATCCCGCGATCGTGGTGAAATCGGTGACTTCAGGAACACTATGCAGGTAGGTCTCGACATCGCGGATCACCGCATCGGTCCGTTCCAGCGAGGTTCCCTCCGGCATATCCACAAGGATCTGGAACTCGTTCTTGTTGTCAAACGGCAACATCTTCAGCGGCACCCGTCCGGTAAGTGCCAGCGCCAGCGCCGCGCAGAACATCGCAAAGACAGACCAGAGCATGATGGTCCGATTGCGACGAGACGAGATGAACGGGCTGATCAGTCGGTTATATAGCCGGTACATCCGGGTTTTCCGGAGATCCACTTCACTCGCTACCTCCCCCACGTTGCCGTATCGTAGCATCTTCGTCGCCAGCCACGGGGTGATGGTCAAGGCGACCACGGTGGACATCATCACCGCCAGCGGCACATTCAAGGCCATCGGTTTCATATACGGGCCCATCATCCCGGTAATGAAGAACATCGGGGAAAAGGCGATCATGATTGCCAGCGAAGAGAGTAGGACCGGGGCCATGATCTCGCGCATCGCCGCCACCGCCGCCTGCTTGCGAGGAAGCTTGCTGGTGCGGAAGTGACGCTCGATATTCTCAACCCCCGCAATCGGGTCATCCACCAGCAACCCGAGCGCAAGAATGAGCGCAAAGAGGGTAACCCGGTTGATTGTGTACCCCAACATATGGTTGAACAGCAACGTCAGTGAGTAGGTGATAGGAACCGCGATGGCGACAATCACCCCCTCGCGCCAGCTCATCGAGAGAGCCAGCAGTCCGATCACGGTGATCACCGCCAATACAAGGCTGGAAACCAGGTTGTTGACCTTGGCATTCGCCATCTCGCCGTAATCCCTCGCAATCCGGATTCCGACATCAGACGGGATCAGCGTTCCCTGCATCTCGCGCAGTGCCTGCCGGACATCGCGGGTAACCTGTACTGCATTACTTCCCTTGCGCTTGGCCACGGCGATGGTGACCGCCTCCGCATCACGTACGACGAGAGCGCTTTCAGCAGGTCCGGTGGAAAATCGACTATAGGTCTCCGCCTCGACCGGGCCATCCTGTACATCGGCCACATCACGGAGATACACCGGACGATCCTCGAAAAGGCCGACCATCAGGTTGCGCACATCCTCAACCGACCGCAGGAACGGACCGGCCTCGACCGCCACCACGCGGTCACCCTGCTCGAACGCGCCACTGGCCGACTGGGCATTTGCACCCCGCAACGCCGCCGCAACGGATTGCACCGACAAACCGAACGCGTGCAGCCGTTCGGCATCGAAATAAACAGTGACCGCCCGTGGCACCCCGCCATGGATCGTGATGCGGGCACTATCGGACACGCGCTGCAGCTTGCCGACCACTTCCTCGGCGATTCGACAGAGGCCATGGGAGTCCACCGTGTCGCTATAAAGCACCGCGCTCACGACGGGAACATCATCAATCTCCACGGGCTTGACCACCCAACCCGCGATGCCCGGCGTGACCTGGTCCATATTCTGATTGAGCTTGTTATAAAGCTTCAGCAGACTGTCTTCTCGGTCTTCGCCCACATAGAAGCGGACCGTGACGACCGACATACCGGGGCTCGACATGGAGTAGACGTATTCCACCCCGTCGATCTGGTAAAGCATCCGCTCAAGGCGCGAGGAGACCAGCCGCTCGACCTGCTCCACGCTGCCACCGGGATACGAGACGATCACATCGGCAACCGGTACGACAATCTGAGGATCCTCCTCCCGCGGGGTCGACACCAGGGCGATTCCCCCCGCAATCAGGCTGCCGATCATAACGAGGATCGGCAGATTGCCACGCAAGAAGCCTTCCACGATACCTACAAAAAAAGAGCGGTCATTGCTCATAGCTACCCCCATCCGAAGCGTCCACGATTATTTATTCAGCAACAGTCGATCCCCATGCGAAACGCCCGATAGGATCTCGATCCGGTCATCCATGCGCCGTCCGGTTGTTACCCAGCGAGTAACACAACGAGCCCCCGCGACCTTCTGCACATAAGTCAATTGCCCGATCGCCGTCACGGCATCCTGCGGAACCAGGACCACGGGCCGCGGATCCAGGTCAACGGCAACCTGCCCGTACATTCCGGGAAGCACATCGCCTTTGACGTTAACCAGATGAATCTTGACGCGGCGAGTGCGAGTGACGGGATCGAACTCGCTGACAATCTCAACGACCTTGCCTTCAACCGGCGTGGCCACCTGGTCCAGCGTTACGGTGACTTTTTGGCCGACCGGGAACTTCGAAACCAGGCGGGCGGGCACCGGGACATCCAACCGTAAACGTTCTGGATCATAGACCGACAGCAACCCCTGCCCAGCCCCCGCCAGATCGCCGGTCTCCACATGGCGATCGGTCACGACACCGTTGATCGGCGAGGTAATCTGCGTGTACGTCAGCATGACCTTGATCCGCTCCACCCCGGCCAGGGCCGCCTTATAGCCGGATTCCGCCATCTCAAACGCCTGCACCGTCGTGGCATTGGTCTTGAGCAACCGATCAGAACGCTGATAGCCGGTTTCCGCCAGCGACAACTGCGCCTCGGCCGCCGCCAGTTCCTTGAGCAGTTCGCGCTGATCGAGTTCAATCAGTAAATCACCGTCTTTCACCACGGATCCGGCCATGACATGGATATCCTTGACGTAGGCGGGTATACGCGAACTGAGGTGGATCCGGCGTTCCGAATGAACCGTCCCGGAAAGCGAGACCCGTGTCGGCATTTCCAGCGCGACCACCTCATGCACAACAGCCCCCTCCGGCAACAACCGCCCGTCCAACGCATCCATCTTGCCGGGGGCTTGCTTTTCCTGCAACAGGCCGGCAGACCACACCACGATCAAGACAAGCCCAACCAAGGATCCACCGAATTTTAGCATCTTCATCAACTTCACAACATTACTCTTTTGCATCATTCCTCCCATTCCCTCTCATTATTCCCCGACCTCGGGGAGATCATATTGCAAGCCTAGCGCACCGGTTGCCCGCGCCAGGTTGGAGCGTGCAATCTGGTGCTCATAGATGGCCATCGTATCGCGCATACGCATCTCGGTCAGTCCGGACTCCGCCATCAGCAGAACCGAGATTTCGACCGCCCCTTCCTTGTACTGCTCGCGCGTGATGCGCAATGCCTCGCCAGCACTCAGAACCGCGCGCGAGGTGACCTGCAAGCGGGCCTCCGCCTCCTCCACCGACAGTCGGGCCTGCTTGAGCTCCAAGCCTAGAAAACTGAGCATACGTGCCTGCTCGGCCTCCGCAGCCGACAGCATCTGCACCGCTTCTTCAATTTTTTCCGATTTCTCGAACCCGGCAAAGAGAGGCAACTCCACAGCGACCCCCGCTGTATAACTCTGTTCCGGCCCCTGCAGATCCGGACTATCCCAGTCCACACGACCAAATGCATTCAATACCGGTCGCCGCTCCCCGCGTGCCATGGCAAGCCCCAGCGTGGCTGCACGAACCTGAAGCGCACTCATCCGGAATTCCGGACGCTGTTCAAACCCGACGTCAATAGCGGGCAGCATCGCCGGTTTGACCGGAGCCGTCAGCCCGGTATCCACGACCACATCGCGACCCATCGATGTATTCAGGGCGGCCACCGCCAACCGTACCGCGTTTCCAGAACGGATGAGATTCTCGTGGGCCTGGGCAACCTGAACCTCCAGGTTGAGCACATCGGTCTTGACGGCACTACCGGCACTGAAGCGTTCCCCGGCCACCCGTAGACTCTCGGAAAGACTGGCCAGCGCCGCCTCATGTGCCGCCTTGATATCCTGCGCCTGGAGAACCTGGTAATACCCCCTGGTGATTTCATGCACCAACGCGTTGCATAGGGCCAGCATCTGCTCGGATGCCAACTGGGACGCAACCTCCGCGCCCGCGATCCGCGAGCTTCTGACGCCGTCATACAGCCGCAGTTGAGCATCCACACCAAAGCGGGTATTCTCGGTTGCATCCGGCTCATTCATGTTGAGCGAGGGATCGCTCATGTTCAGGCTCCGCTGATTCAGCATCATCATGAAGGCCTGCGGTGGATTATCCGTGACCGTGTAAGATACCGAGGTGTTCAGCCTGGGATACCAGGCGGACCGCGCCTGGCCGTAGGCCGCCTGGGCGGCAAGCACGCGATGCGTCATCCCTCGCAAACCATGATTACTATTCAGTCCCGTCTGTATAAGCAGTTCCAACTGCTCATCGCGATCACAGGGAAGACCAGCCGCTGGCAGCGCAAGACTCCCGATCAACAGCGTCCCAACAACCATACATCTCACATACATATTTTCCTCCTAAACCGGTACATACCACAATTCAACACAACAAGCCGCATCCAAAGCCAACCCGGCGGGAATACGTCGGGGATCGGTTCGCAACGCCTCCACGGCGTCGCGCTTCCCAGGGCCGGTCACCCAGAAGACCAGACGCCGGGCGGCACACAATACCGACGGCGTCGCCGATATGCCAGCCATGCCATCCGGACGATTTACCGCCATCGCCCATCGCCCCCGCGACTGCTCAATCTGGTCGCCGTTGAACAACGCGGCCACATGACCGTCCGCCCCCAATCCGAGAATACCTAAAGGAAAAGAGATGCCTCCATCCAATAGACTCGCCAAGGCACGACCGTAGCCCTCGGTGGCAACCTCCAGCGGCTGGGTTGCATCCGGGAAAATGCAATGCTTCACCCCGACCGCATCAAGGAACGGACGCACACGACCGTAGTTGCTCAGCGGCGAAGTCATCGGCACATACCGTTCATCGCTAAGCAGCACATTCACACCGGACGCGGCACGGATTCCCCGTGCCGCGACTTTAGCATAGACGCCAAACGGCGTGGTCCCGCCCGTCAGCATGATCGCCCGCGGCGACGGCGCGGGTGCCGAAAGCGCGTCCTCGAGCAATGCCACAGCAGCATCATCAAACGTATTTAGCGTGTTGAATTCGCGATAAATCAGTTGCATCCCATTATCCCCAAACCACACCCGACCGGGCCGCCAAGGCCTGCGCACCGTCCGGACCGACCGTACCAAACGCATAGGACTCCGGCTTTTGTCCACGCTGTTCGAGATCCTTCAGCACCGGGGTAAAGATATCCCAGGCTGCCGCCAATTCATCCTTGCGGATAAACAAGCTCTTATCCCCTCGCATCACATCCACCAGCAAACTCTCATAGGCATCGGGAATCATCGCATCGAAGGCCTCTTGATACCGCAGGTTCAGCGGCGTCTGCTGGAGTTTCATTGCCATGCCCGGCACCTTGGTCGCCACCTGCAAGTAAATGGCCTCGTCCGGCTGTACGCGAATCACGAGTTCGTTTGCCGCGCCCGCAGGCAGCAGGCCCGCAAACATCGACCGTTCAACCGGCTTGAAACGGATCCGGATCTCCGTTGTCCGAGTCTCCAATCCCTTGCCTGCCCGGATCAGGAACGGCACCCCCCTCCACCGCTCATTATCAATCGCCAGACACGCCGCAGCATAGGTAGGCGTCAGCGAGTTTTCCGGCACCCCCTCGTCCTCAAGATATCCGAGTTCATGACGTCCATTCCACCATGCCGCCCTGTACTGGCCAACGACGAGGTCATCCAGCCCAACCGGCTTGATACTCCGCAGGACACGGATCTTCTCGTTGCAGATATGTCCGGCATCCAATTCCGAAGCGGGCTCCATCGCCACCAGAGCCAGGATCTGGAGCAAATGATTCTGCATCACATCCCGGATGATCCCATAATTGTCGAAATACCCCCCGCGCCCCGCCACACTTAGATCTTCCTTCCACGAAATCTGAACATGGTCAATATACTGACGGTTCCATAAGGGCTCAAAAACCAGATTGGCAAACCGCAGGACCATCAGGTTCTGGATGACCTCTTTTCCGAGATAGTGATCAATCCGAAAGGTCTGCGCCTCACGAAAGACAAGCCCCATCTCGCGAACCATCACATCGGAACTCTCGCGGTCGCGGCCAAATGGTTTCTCGATCACGATCCGTGACCACGGGGAGCTGAAGCCACAGTGTACCAGTCCGGCCCCTCCCAATGCACGGGCTACATCAAGAAAGACAGAGGGTGGGGTCGCCAGGTAGAAAAGGTGATTCACGGATAACGGACAGACCGTACGCTGCCGCTCATAAAGATCGAGGAAGGAATCCCGCGATCCGTAATGTCCAGAAACATAGAAACACTGTTCAAGGAAGGCTGCTTTTGACGCTTCACAGGTCGCCCCCGGACTATATCGACAGGAGAGATTCGAAGCTATCATCGTGCGAAACGCATCATCATCCATTGCCGACCGGGCAAATCCGAAAACGCTGAAGGATGCCGGCAAAAGCTGCTGGCAATAGAGTGCATACAACGCGGGCAAGATCTTCTTCCGGGCCAGATCGCCCGATGCCCCGATCACCGTTATACACAATGGCTGATGCGTATAATTCATCATCACTCCGGACGCAGGACAACATACGAGGGAAGACCACGAATCCCGAACTGATCCAGGATCTTCTTGGTTTCCGGATCCGAAAGATGTTCTGCCTGGAATTTAAGCCTTACATACTTGCCGAGCGCTTCACGAACCGCCGGATCCTTAAGTGTCTTGGCATCCATCGCCCGGCAGTTTTTGCACCAGCTGGCCCAAAAGTCAATAAATAGCGGTTTGTCCAACCTCCGCGCAGCCTCCACCGCCGCTTCCGGTGAGGTCATCCAAAAGGATTCCGCATCGACCTCAGGCACTGCTGATTTCGGAGCTAAAAGTGTCCACCCTAAATAACCATAATAAACCGCCGCACCAAGAATCAACACGCCAAAGACGAGCTTGACCTTTTCCATCCACCGCCCTGGCTTCGGCAACCAAGCCAGGCCTGCCCCGGCAAACGGCCAAGGCAAGGCCATACCTAATCCCAACACAAAGGGGAGCAGAAGCGCTGCGCGCCCCACGCTCGGATAAAGCTCTGTCGACAAAACCAAGACAGAGATCACCACCGGCGCCACACAGGCGCCCGCCAGCAGCGCAGCAACGCCGCCGAACAAGGCGGCGGTCAGGAAGGGATGCCCCGACTTGGCGCGAATTCCTTGCGGCTGGAACCGGGTAAAGTCGAGATTGAATACTCCGAGCATAGCCAGAGCCAGCCCGGCGAACAGGATGCCGATCGCGAAGTTGACCCAAGGCGAAGCGTTCAGCGCCCCAAACTGGGCACCGGTCAAGACCACTGCCACCCCGAGCGCCCCATAGACCAAGGCAATCGCCAGTCCATAAACGGCCCCTAGCAGAAAGCCTCGTTGACGCGATCCCGCCTGTGCCCCCGCGCCGATAATGGCCAGATTCACCGGAATCATCGGCAACACACAGGGCGTAAAATTTAACAGCATCCCGAGAAACAGAATGGCCAGCACGCCGATCCAAAGCCCATGTTCATCAACGATTAGCTCCAGGCGCCCGCGTTGCAGTCCCGTTCCTGATTCGACACGGCCAACGAAGGCCAGGAACTCGTCAACTGACATATACCCGGAATCACGACCGTCGAGAACGAATCCCTCAAACAAACCGTCCTTTGCATCTGCTGATACGGACGGCTCTGCCGAGACATCCGCAGAAACAGGAACAATCTTCCACATCCCCTCTCCCACCGTGCGAATCTCGAACTGCCGACGCTGGGGCATGAAGCAGAGCTCGGCATTGCACCCCATGTAAGCCACGGCAACCGACATTCCGTCTGGAACCGGCTTACTCAATCTATACGACAACCGGAAATCACTACCGAACACATCCACCATCTCCTCAAGGAATGGATCCATTTTCGGCACAGGGTCTGGACGGGACAGAAGCTCCGCGTTACCGCCAGCAAATGTGACACCAAGCTCCTTGGCATACAGATAGTGTTTATCAGGAACCCTCAACATAAAATCAACACGAAGAGCACCCGCCTCGGACACCACCTCGGCTTCAACACCAAAAGGATCAGACTCCTGAGCATACACAACGCCAACCTGCAATAAGGCACATAATACAACCAAACGCATAAACAAATTCATAACCCCTCCGATCAGAAAAATATCGAGGCACAGAGCTTTACATAATCAATGATCAAAATGAAGCTAAATTCCTTACAAAAAAATCACCATAACCGCTGCCATAAAATCTTGAGGCTTGCTATTCGCCCGAATACTGGTATTGTCTCATCCGTTACGAAAATTCGGGGCGTGGCGCAGCCTGGTAGCGCGACAGCTTTGGGAGCTGTAAGTCGTGGGTTCGAATCCCACCACCCCGACCACTTTAAATCTTTTGCTATAAAGCACTTTACGCGAATCTTCAAACAGCCCAAGGTTTTGTCATATTTGCGAATAAAGGCGCATTTTAACGTATTTTTGCGAGCAAATAGTCAACAGATCCAGAGCAGGGGTGACTGAGGAACAATGTCAGTCTATATGTTGCTCACCGCCGGGGGGTCGGGTGGCTTGTCTTTGCAACTCACGGTTTTCCGATTCGGCAACCCTGACCGTCACCAGCGTGCCGCGTCGCTTGCCTCGATTGCCTCACTACATTCAAGAACAATTCGCATCAAGCACGGCGCGTACCTTGCGGGCGAGGTCATCGCATGAGAACGGTTTGCCCAGGAAATTCACACCCTCATTCAGGACCCCGCGACGGGTCATTATGTCGGCTGTATAGCCGGACATGAACAGCACGCTGAGCCCCGGGATTTCATCCAATAGCCGTTGAGACAGCCGCTGTCCATCCATTCCTGGCATGATGACATCGGTTAGCAGAAGCCGGATGCCGACGGAATGCTGTGCGGCCTGATTCAGAGCCTCCTCCGGTGTTGCGGCAATCAAGACGTTATACCCGAGTGTTTTAAGGAAGCGTCCGCAGGTCGCGCGTAGCGAGACTTCATCTTCCACCAGCAGCACGGTTTCCCCCTTGCCTCTTGGCGAAGCGGAACGTTCCTCACCCCCGTCTACTGTCGATTTCGCGGTGACCTGCACGGCGCTCGCTCTCGGCAAATAGATCTTGAAGGTCGTCCCTTTACCCGGGATGCTGCTGAGGTCGATAAATCCATTATTCTGCTTGACGATGCCATACACGGTCGCCAGTCCAAGGCCAGTGCCACTACCGAAGGGTTTGGTGGTGAAAAACGGTTCAAACACCCTGGCTTGTGTTTTCTCATCCATTCCACAGCCATTGTCGGTGAACTCAAGAACCACGAATACCCCGCACACCCGATCCGGGTACTTGGCGCAATCGTCGGCATTGAAAACGATGTTGGCTGTTTTAAGTATGATCTCGCCGGTACTCCCCATGGCATCCCGTGCATTCACACACAGGTTAGCCAGGATCTGGTCAACCTGCGTCGGGTCGATTCTCACTGGACAAAGCCTCGCCCCCGGTCTCCAGACCAGGTTGATCCCTTCGCCGATCAGATGGCGGATCAATTTGAGCATGGCCGCCACGACATCGTTCAAATCGATGGTTTTCGGGGCGATGATCTGTTTGCTTGCAAAGGCCAGCAATTGCTTCGTGATATCGGCTGATCGCAGTGCGATATGACGGATTTCAACCAGCCACTCCCGTACGGGATGATCGGGGCCTACGTCCTCAATGCACATCTCCGTATAGCCCATGATGCCCATGATCAGATTATTGAAGTCGTGCGCAACCCCCGCCTGGCGAAGCTGTTCAGTAAGGCTGGCCGCCTCGGCCTCGGCCTGCTTGCGCATCAACGCCGAACCGATATGCGCGGCGATATCCTCAAGTTGCGAAACCGATTCGAGGGTGAAGAACCCTTTGCGATGGTTATTGAATTGGATCAGCCCCACGATTTTGTCCCTGCCTCGAATGGGCACCAGGGCAATAGACGCATAGCCTTGAAGAATGCACAGCTGCCGCAGCCTGCGACGGGGATCATCACCCGTTGGAAGGTTCGGCAGCAGGGTCGAATCGTTGGTCCAGAAGCTGCCGCCCGGGGAGAACCCTTTATCCGCCGGATCAAACGTTCCCGAAAGCACCAGCCCG
>JFJP01002024.1_pt1 | contig 18793 bp, 9 predicted proteins | sample 431651 | NCBI WGS metagenome assembly JFJP01 (sample SAMN02602958, study PRJNA72255) | Microbial mat metagenome, whole genome shotgun sequencing project. | biome: fresh water; feature: sink hole; material: water; isolation source: purple microbial (photo- and chemosynthetic) mats found in...
TCTGTATGTATTGTGATGTACCCATCCAGACAAATTAAACCCTTTCTCGTTCTTTTCCGTTTCGACAACAATGTTAAAATTAGAAGGATCAAAAACTAACCCAGTTTCTGGAGCAATGGCAGTAACCCAATTCATTGTCATTTGGATGGAATCATAATCACCACTTCCACCAAAAACTGGAGATCGATTGTAGTTGGTTGTACTTCTACCTCTTGTCCGAGTAAATGATTTTATACGATACTCGTAGCATTCATCTTCTTTCTTAATTGCGACAGAAAAAAAGAATCCTCTCTCTCCAATTTGAGGGCCACCACCAATTACTGTAAGACTGTTTAGACCCAAATAATCCCACCTATTCACCCCATCATTTTCAACAAAGCCATACAAGTTAATCCCTCCTGCTTCGTCAATCGGGTCCCTAGATGGCCAGCGACCATTTGGGGCGTCATACCATCTGTATGTGTAGTAGTAGAGCCCGGTTTCCGAATCCAAAGGCTTGGTGCTGAAACGGTGGGTGAAGTCCGCCGCCTTCGTGCCGGTTGCAACGGTCGTGTTGCCGAACGGGTCGTATTCGTAGTGCGCCTGGATCGCGCCGCTGGCATCCAGGTATTCGCTGACGTTGCCGTTGCCGTCGTAGGTGGGGAAATAAGCGGGATCTCCGGCCGCAGCCTCGTCGGTGACCGCCAGGAGTCCTCCCACTCCGCCGGCTCCCTGCATGCTGCCTGAAAGATCCATGCCCCAAGCATAGCTTTCAACGAGCGTGGTGCCAGTGTATTTTGCGATGGGGTTCCAGCCATCGTAAACATAGCGCTCGGCGGTGGCGGAGCCGACCTTTTTGGAAATCCGTCGGCTGAGATAATCGTAGCTGTAGGTGATGACCGTGCTGTCGGCCCGGGTGACTTGGACGAGGCGGTTTTCAGCGTCCCAGACGAGAATGGCGTTGCCGGTGGCGACGGGGAGCGGACCATTCTTGTAATTGCCGTCCGCATCGTAGGCGAGGGTCGGCAAGGTGACACTGTTGGCGGTGGTGTATTGGTTGAGGGGGTTTGCGTCGTAGTTGGCCGTGCTAGGAAGATCGCCAAGCAAGCCGTTAACGGTTTTTTCCCGGTTACCGATGGCGTCATACTGGTAGGCGCGGTCCTTGTTGGCAGCGCTGGTGTCGTTGGCTTCCTCCAATTCGCCACGGGAGTTGTAGCCCCACGCGTAGGCGGGGCCGGTGGCGGTGGTGCTGGCGAGGGAGGGGTCGAAGCCGGAACCGGTGGTGGCGAGGTTCTTGCGCTGGCCAAGGGCGTTGGCACCGTCTCCGGTGGCTCCAGTCACCGCGTAGTTGTATTTGGAAACGGGGTTGGTGGGGGTGGCAAGGTGGTTGATCTTGTCGAGCAGCACGTCCCGGTCGCCCTCCCAGTTATTGTCCACGATGTGGGAGGGGCCGCTGAGGGTGTCGATGAGGCCGTAGGAGCCGCTGACGTAGGCGTAGGTGAAGGCCGGACTGCCGGGGAGCGGGTAAGCGGGATCGACGTGACGGAGACGGCCTGCGGAATCGTAGCCGTAGCTGACGGCGTTCTCGACGGTGGAGCCGGCCTTGAGTTCCCAGCCTGAGTCACGCAGGAGGGAGTCCCGATGGCGGTCAAGGGTGCGCTTGAAGGTCTGACTGGATGTGTATTGGGTAGTGACAGCGGTGGGTGAGCCATCGAAAGCGCCCTCGACGCTGATTTCCGAATCCAGGCCCAGCGTGGTGGCATTGTAAATGAATTCAGATACCCGGACCGGACTGCCCGTGGTTTGGGTGCCCTGAATGACAAACCGGGGACGGCCAAGGCAGTCGAGACGGTATTCCACAACCGGGGTGGTATCGGAGTAATCAATGGCGCGCTGGCGTCCGCCGGCATCGTAGTGGTAGGTGGTGACGACGCCGCGCTCCCAGGTGCGGGTTTTAAGGCGTCCGGCGGGGGTGTAGGTGTAGTCGGCAGTGTTTCCCGGCCCGTTGTTGCTTTCTCCGGAGTGGTTTTTCTCGACGAGCAGGCCGCGGTCCGGGCTGTAGATCCAACTGGTGACGGCCGTTTGGGTGCCATAGGTAGTCATGGTTTTCATGCGTCCGGCGTAGTCGTAGGTGTAGGAAACCGGGTAGGTCTGGCTGCCGCTGACCGAGGCGGTCTCGTCGCGCGGGGTGTAGGTGGTATCCGTTACGGTGTTGTCCGGCAGGGTGACGCTGGTGCGCCGCCCGCGGTTGTCATAGGCGTATCGGGTGACTCGTCCGCCAGGATCTTCCATAAAACGAACCAAGCCGCCAGTAGTGAGATCCGCCAGCGGCGTGCGAACCTCGGGCGTATTCCCGTCGTTGTCGTCGTCGTATAGTGACGCATACCATGTGGTGCCGGTGCGCGAATGCGTGGTGGAGCGGAGCTGGTTGAGCGCGTCGTAGCCGTAGGAAATGGACTCGATGACTTGGTTTGAATCGTTTAGAATGGCGGTGCCAGTGAGCAAGCCGTTGGTGTAGGTTTGGACCTGTTTGGTGCCATCGGAGTTATTTTGAGTAGTGATCCATGTGCCTCCGCCGGAAAGCAATGTGGTGCTGGTAGAAGGATTTACGAAGTTGTAAGGCAGGATGGATGTGTAGAGGCCGTCGGAGCTGCGGAAGGAAGCGCTGACGGCGGTGCCTGCGGATGCGCCATCCTGCCAGACTTGGGAGATGGTTTGCATGCCGTCACGACCCGCGACATCGGCTGGATTGCTCACTGATATGTTGATTTGGTCGGTGCCGTAGTCGATGACTCCATTGGCATTGAGGTCGATGGCGGTGGTGGTTCGCTCTCCCTCGTCATTGTAAACGTAAAGGGTGGTGACGCCGTCGGGATCGGTGGAACGCTCTACTTGGCCTTTGCTGTTGTAGTGCATGGAGGTGACAGCCCCGTCCATGAAGGTGGTGCTCAACGTGCGTCTTGCCCAATCGGTTTGGGTGGTGGTGGTTTCGCGGGGGGTGGAGCCGTCGAGGTAAGACTGGCTGGTCCACTCGCCTGTGGCGTTGACGCCGTAGGCGTAGCGCATGGCGGGCTGGAGGTCGCCTTCGGTTTGATAGATCCTGCCGTCCGGGTAGAAATCGGTCGTTTGGGTGAAGCCGTCCACGGTCTGCACCACTTGACGCTTGCCGATGCCTAGGGGCAGGGTGGTGGCCGGAGTTGCGGACGCGGGGTTGAGGTAGGTGGTGGTGGTGAGGGTGTCGAGGATGAGCGCGCCGTTAGCGGCGCTGCGCGACCAGGATTCGGTGTCGGTGCCGGCAACGTTGGTGACCGTCGCGGAGATCATGTTTGCCGCAGTGGCCGCGTTTTCAGTGGATTCGTTGTAGCGGTGGACGGATGTGCATACATATTCATCTTCCTCATCTTCCGACGCTGACGAGTCTTCCTCGTTATCCATGAAAGGGCTGTTATAGACGGTTTCGGTGGTCACGCCCAGACGGGTTGTCTTGGTGAGGCGTTTGGCATCGTCATGCTCGTAAGTGGTGGTGACGCCGTAGCGGTCGGTTTCGGTGGCGAGGCCGCAGCAGTTGTAGGTCTTGGTGGTGGTGTAGGCGAAGCCGCCGTTAGAGGGAAAGTGGCCGATGCTTAGGGCGCGGCCGAATACGTCCGAACTGAGGACCACCATGTGGGAGAGAGTCACATCGTCGTTTTCCAAGACCTGGCTAATGGAGGTTGTGATCTCGCTTGCCAGTTCTCCATGGGAGTCGGTGATGCGGACGGTCTTAGTGCCTTCGAGGATGTTGGTTCCGCCGGGAACCCCTTCGTAGGTAGTGGTGGTCTTCGTCTTCGATGTAGAATCGCGCCCATACTCGTAAATCCTTACCGTTCCATCGGACATTATGACCTTCGTCGGCATGCCTCCGAAATCCACTAGAACCTGTTTTTTTAGGGTAGTTTCCACAAGACTCTTGTCCTCCGACGCTTCAGTGTATCGGCGCACTACGGTATTGCCCGGAGTTTTAACGGTTTCGCTTTTGGAGATCACGGTGACGCCCACCCTCTTCACGATAGATGTCAGGCTTGCGTCGCCGTCTCGTTTAACAGACTCAAACGTGGTGACCCCCTGCGAATCATTCGGGTATTGTTCTATGATCTGATGGGCGGTTTCGTCGTAGGCGTGTTCCTGGGTGTAACCATCGTAGCGCTCCATGCGCCACAATTTCCCCGCTCCCTTCGTGCTGCCTCCTGATCCGGTCGTAGCTCCCTCGGGATAATACACCCAGGTGGTGGTCAATCTGGCTCCATCCGGATCGACAACCTCCTTGGTTTTCCGCTCGCCCTTGTATTCCGCGCGCGAGTATGTGACCTCGACATCCGATGTGGTTTCATAGGAGAGGCCGTTGCTTTTGCGCTCCTCAACAATGGTCCTGACGATGCGGTTGGATGTATCCGTGCTGATTTTCTGAAGTATCGTCTCGCGCCACAATCCGTTGTGCTTGGTCAATTCGCCCCGGTAGGTCCAGTCACCGAGCGGGCCGGGCTGCTTGAATTGGTCGGTGATGGTCTTGTTGTCCTTGGTCACGCTGACGTTGAGCACCATGTCGGCACCCGTTCCGACATTCTCGTATTTGACTCTCTGGATTTCATTCTGCGTGGCCTTGTCCCTGAGAATGATTTCAAAACATTTCGGATCCGGAGAGCCCAACACTTTGGCATAAACGGCCTCCGTGGTGCCTGTCGTCACCTTGAAGGTCTCGGTTGCGGGATCTTTGTTGATGCCGATGTCCTTGCCCTCCTGCATTCTGAGTCCCTCCATTCCGGGATTGATTACGCTCTTTGCTGAAAATGACATCGGCAGCTTGATGTCACCCTGCTCGCTCGGTCCCATCATGATTTTGCTGTGAAAGACATCCTTGCCGCCTCCCGATCCGCCTCCCGATCCGTTAGTGCTCTGGGAGTTGCTGGTAGTGCCCGCATTGCAGCCGCAATCCGCACATGTAAATTTGAATTCCTTTGGCTGGCATTCATTGCCCGCGCTGTCTTCGAGCACCACCGTATAGGGACCATCATCAAGATCAGTAATCGTCACGGTGACATCCGTGGTGGTTGAACCGGAAGCCTGACTTGGCTCCGCCGTGTAAACATTTCCACTGTCCCTGCCGCCTTTTCCATAAACCTTGATGTCGACCTGCACATTTTCACAGCCGGGCGTTAGCGCATCGATTTTCACCTTAACCGTCGCAGTACCGTTGTTATTATTTTTCTCAATCTCGGCGGGATCGGCGTTGGGATCCGTCGCATCGGGAAAGGACATCGTGTACTCATCGAAGCAATCACTGCACGCGACAGACGGATTCTGCTGGCTTTGTTGGCTACTGGTTTGCGCCAGCGAGACCTGGGTGAACAAGGCGGCAAGCAGCAGGCGGCAGGCGGCGGGGATGAGATGGCGGATCATGGGATGAGGATGGAAGTGAGAGGATAGAGAGGCGAAGCGGGACGGCTTCATGGTTCGTTGCGGGCGAGATTTTCGAGGGCGGGCTTGGCCGCGTAAGCGAGGCGCTGGCCGCTTTTTTCGAGGCGGGTGAGGAGTTCCTTGTCTTCAGTCAGATCGCCAAGCTGGCCGATGGCGGCGATGGCGCTGATGCGGAGGTTGGGGTCGGCGGCGGGATCGGCGGCGAGGGAGCGGACGGCAGGAAGGATTTCCCCAAGCCCGCGCATGGCGGCCACCTGGATGGCGGAAATACGGCAGAGATTGTTGGTTTCCTCACTGCCGACGGCCTTGACGAGGAGTTCGTCGAAATCCCGGAGCCGGCTCTGGATCAACGCCTGGGTTTCAGGCTCGGAGCGGAGTGACTTGTCGGTGGTGACGTGATCGAGGGCCATCAGCGCGGCACCGGAGTAGCTTTCGTGGAGCTTGTGGGCGGCATCGATCAGGGTGGCGAGGATGCGCTCGCGTTTATCAGGCCGGGTCTCGTGCTTGTAGCGGATTTCCCGGTCCACGAACCAATAGCGAAGGTATTGGATGGCGTAGTCCTTGAGCGTGGAGTCCGCGCTGTGGTGATAGAGCCGGATGAGGGCATCGGTGAGGCCTTCCGGGGCGCTGTTCTGGCGGCGCAGGACGTTGATGAGGCCGTCCACCAGGGCATGCCACTCGGGATCCTGCATCTCGGCGGGTTTGGGCGCGTTCATGAAATCCATGACGCGGGCGAGGTCCTGCGGGCTGAGGTTTTCGGGCAGTTCGCGGACGGCGACAGCACGAAGGCCATAGCCGATGGCTTCCTCGCTGACGAGGGTTTTGACCTGCGGGTGGAGCAAGTCGGGTCCGGGCTTGGGCGGGGCGGCTGGTTTGCTTGGCCGGGCGGTGCTTGGCGTGGCTTGGCGCGCTACGCCGGCCTTGTCACCGTCTGGGGTTTTCGCCCACCACCACGCGCCCGCAGCCAGCGCCAACATGGCAAGGGCGGTGAGTGAAGAGGTGGTGGTGGAGAATCTCATGATTCGAGATAGGAGGTAGGAGATTACTGCTGGCCGATCTCGTTGCCCTGGGCATCGAGCAGGGTGAGGTTGTGGCAGATGCTGGCCTTGTTTGCTGCGGGGAAATTGAACTTCACATAGGCGATGCCGTTGACGTCAAAGTCCGCTGCGGTGAGGTATTTGATGAGGGTGCCATCGAGGAATGTCACACCCGCCGCGAAGATCTTGAGGCGGACGCTGCCACCGGGCGGCAGGCCGTTCGGCAGGACGATGCTCATCATGACGATGCGGTCGCCGTTCGGGAAGGTCTGGATGATCTGAGTGTCTCCGGTGGCATCCGTGCGATAGGCGCTGTAGGCGATGAGATCGCCCGTGCTGATGACCGGACCACCCTGAGCCGTCCGGGCGAGGACGTGCTGCAACCCGGTTTGCGCCGTGGACACGCGGAACTGGCGGTGGCCGGCGTTTGTGGGTGCCATATCGAGGAAGTTCAGGCCGGACTGGGGTTCGACATGGGCTTGCAAATCCACGCCGGGAGTCACCCAGGTGCGGGTGGAATAGGCCAGCAGCGGGAAGGGTTCGCCGAAGTCGGCATCCCGGACGGTGACGAGCATGGATCCGGTGCTTGGCACTCCCTGATGCACACAGGTGACTTCCACGGTGTGGTCGCCAATGAGTTCGAAGGTGTGGGCCTGCGGGTTGGAGGCCGGGAAGGTGGTGCCTATCTGAGTTCCGTTGATCGACAGGGTGACTTCCACGTTGGCCAAATCGTTGGCGGCCGCTGCCGGGATGCCGGTGAGAAGCAGGCTGTCGCCCGGGCGGACAATGAGATCGGCCTGAGTCAGGACGTCGGCAGGCTTCCAAGCGATGTTGCACTGCGTGGTGAGGGCTCCACCCTCGAAATTCACGTTGACCTCAACCGGCGGCTCACTTGGAACGGCAAGTTCCACATCGGCGAACCAGCCGCCGTCGATGCCGGGAACAACCGGCACGTTGGAGCCGCCTGCTTCCATGGTCACTTGATCGACGAAGCGGGCCTTGCCCTCTACGCATGCCGGGGAAACGAGACTCTCCGGCGGACAGGCGGTCACGCCGTTGCCGTTGGCCAGTTTGTTGTCCACCCAGTCCGGGCGGCCGTTGTTGTTCAAGTCCGCACCCGCCGGGAGCATGAGGCGCAGCGAGTCGATGCGCAGGCGGAGGTTGGCGATGTAGTTGTCATTGAGGACGGTGACCGTGTGGGTGCCCGCAGTGAGCCATGGGGTGATGACCTCGACCCGACCCGGTCCGCCGCTCAGGGAACGCAGTTGGTAAGAACCGATCTTCTTGCCATCGATGCTGATGACGACGGGCATTTCCTCGACGGCACGGAAGGAGCCTTCCGCGCGGCCGGTCAACTCGATGATGTGGACTCCCGGCTGGGTGACTTCCACCGAGTAGGTCACATGACCGCGGCGCACGGTGGAGCTCAGGCTGCCATTCGCATTGGAATACCAATCGCCCATGGCCACCGTGTGGCTGGCAAGATTGACCTGCGCCGCAAGCACGGATGGAGCGAGATCCGCGACGGCGGGATTGGAGCCGTAGAAATTCCGTTCACGGTAATCATCGACGCCGTCGCCATCCGTATCGGCATTGGTGGGATTGGTGCCCAGCAGCCATTCCTCATGGTTGGTGAGCAGATCTCCATCGTAGTCGCCTTTTTCGCCTTCGCGGACATCGGTGAGGCCGTTGTCCAGAGGGTTCAGGCCGAAGGAGGTTTCCCATGAGTCGGGCAGGTAGTCGCCATCGGCGTCATTGGATTCACCCGGGTAGTTGCGCAGGGCGGACGGATTGATGAGTGCGCGCGGCGTTTTAGCTCCGGTGACCGCATCTGTGTAGCTCCATGCCACCGAGAAGTGGCCGTTGCCTGCGGTGTCCTTTTGAAGAACCTCAATGAAATACTGCTGGCCGGCCTGGAGAGCCACCGAATCGGATGCCTGATCGGCATATTGGTCCCAACTGCGGAACCCCACGGACTGGACGCTGTTCCCCCCACCCCACTGCCGGGCCGAGGCGATCCTGCGTTTGTTGAACTTCGAGGCATCACTCGACAGCCACAATTCGAAGTCGTTGGCGCCGGAAATCCAGAACCGGTAGTTGCCGGTGACCGGGGCGACCAGGCGGCCGCGCACGCGCTGGCCGAATCCGGCTGCTTCGCTGATGTTTTGGTATTCTGCGGCCTGCAGCAGATCGGTGGATTCCGGGCCGGTCAGGAATTGCGGACTGCGGACGAAGTTGTGGATCGTGCCACTGGAATGCAGGCGCCACAACTGGCGTGTCCAGTTGCCGGGAGTGCCGTCGTAGAGCATCGGGTTGCTGCCGTACTGGTATTCGGTGAAGTTGTCCACGCCGTCGTTGTCCGGATCTCCGAACTGGCCCATGCCGTTGGTGGCGGTCGTGGGATTCAGACCCATCTGGGTTTCCCAGCTATCGGGCAACCCGTCATCATCGGCATCGCCGGGGTGCGCGAGGATCGACTTGAGAACGCTGGAGGGAATGATTTCCACCGGAGTGGAGTTCTTGATGCTCACTTGATCGAAAGTGAACTGCGCGGGGACATCTGGATCATGCCCGGACACCGCCAGACCCATGTAATAGGTGCCGCTCAGGGTGAGCGTGTGGCTGGAGATACGTCTCCATGATTCGCCGTCATCGGAGCAGTGGAGAATGATCTGAGAGCCGATGCGCGCCATGCGCAGCCATGTGCTGGTCTGGAGTGGATCGGTGCTGCCGTATGCCGTGTAGTTGCCAGTAGTGGTGCGGTATTGGTTCACGATGCGCCCCTCCGCCGTTCTGAGAACCGCGACGTTCGCACTGTTGGCCGCGAGGCTGCTGCGGATGACCAAACCGGCCTTGGCCCAGATATGCGCCGCGACAATGGACGGAACGCGGGTGGTGATCACGCAATCTCCGGTCATCGCCGTATAGCGGTAGCTGAACTGGTCGGATGAGTTATAAATGTCGCCATCAAGGACGGTCACGTTGATTTCACCGCCGTCCTCAGTCCATGTGGATGGCTGGGTCAGGTCGATGTCCGTGTTGATCCAGTCCGCGTTGGCGGGAAGCAGGCGAGACCATCCGACCGACAGATGGTCGCTGCCGGTGCCTTCCTTGTGGAGCGCCTCGATGTGGTAGCTCTGATTGGCCTCCAGCTGGATGCCTTCACTCTTCTGGCTGTCGAAACGACCCCATTCGTTGAGGTTGGTCAGGCTCGGTGTCCAAGCAATCCTGCGTTTGCCGAAACGGTCGCCGGTTTTCGAAAACCACAACTCGGTGGCGTCGTCACCTGCAACGAAGAGTTGGTATTCACCTGAAACCGCCGGGGTGAGCGTGCCGCGAAGGCGGGCACCGTAGTTGTCCCCCATGCTCTGGAAGCTCGGAATGGTCCATGTCCGCAGATCCGCGACACCGGCGAACTTCGAACTGCTCTTGAGCGATTGGATTGTCGATCCGATGATGCCGTTCCATGTGTCCAGTTCAAGGTATCCCTGATTGCCACCCGCCTGCGTCGGGTTGCCATTGAAGAGGTATTCCTCGCAATTGCTCAGGCCGTCGTTTTCCTGATCCACATAGGCGCTTTGGTTGAGATTGGTGGTGCCATTGTCATTTGGATCCAGGCCAACCTGGGTTTCCCATGTGTCGAGCATGCCATCGCCATCCTGATCGTTCGCATCAGGCACGAAGGATTTGAGCTGGCTTCCGGGAATCACAATCCGCGCGCGGCCCGGGTATTCCCATGCCACGGCGGCATGGTCCGCTCCGGTTCCCGCCTTCATGAGAACCTCGATGAAATACGACTCTCCCTGCACCAGATTGATGGCGACGCTCTTCTGGAGCGGGCTGACATCCCATGCCTCGGGGCTGGTGGCGGTTTCCACCATGGCGATCCTGCGGCGCTTGTAAGGAGTGGAATCGGTGGACAGGTAAAGGGCGCACTGGCCGTCACCCGCGACCCAGAAGCGGTAGGTGCCGGTGACCGGAGCCTTGACAGTGCCGCGCATCCGGATGCCGTAGTTGTCCGCCAGATTGCTGGCGGACTTGGCCTGCGACACGTAGGAACTGGAATCGGCCGGTCCATAAAACGCGCCGCTGCTGATGAAATCGGACAGGCTGTTGCCCGCGATGCCGTTCCATTGGTCGAGGCTCAGGAAGCCGGGAACGCCGATCCAATCCAGTTTGCCGTCGCCGTCGGTGTCGGGATTGTTCGGGTTGAGGTTCGCTTGGAATTCAAGGAGGTCGGAAAGCAGGTCGGAATCGGTGTCGGCGGTGCCGTCATGGGTCAGATCGCTGAAATGGGTGATTTCCCACACGTCTTTCATGCCGTCTCCGTCATGGTCGTCGATGGCGAGAAGCTCGATGCTGTCCAGAATCGGGCAGGTGCTGTTACCAATGAAGCGCAGGGCCAGGCTTTCCCCGAGATGGGCGGCATGCAGCACAGGGTTCGCCACAAAGTCAAAGGTGACGCGCTGGGACATGTTGTTGGTCATCACCGTGCCGCTGGCGGACGCCAGCACGGTGCCGGGCCGGGTTGATGAAGTATTGGAGCGTCCCGTGTTTCCCTGGGTGGTCGGAAATGCGACCAACTCCATCAGGTAGTTGGACGAGGTCTTGTTGTTGTCACGCGCGACATCGAATGAAACCCTGTAGGTCATGTCCAACGCGAGAACCTTGGTAATGGCCGCCGCCGAGGTGGTGATGCCGGTGTCTGTCGAGGCGAAGTAGTAGCCCTGGTTGTTGCCGGACGGCGCGGTGTAGTCGCCAAAGACCTTATTGATCACGCCCCGGCGATCAGAACCGAAGCCTTGATTGGAACCAATCCAGTTGCCACTGCCGGGCAACTGCTGCTTTTTGTAGGTGGCGCCGAGTTCAAGAGCCGAGTTCGTGCTCACATCCGGGGTCTCGAACATTTCGGTCAGGACGGTTTCCGCATGCGACTGGAACGTGAACCCCGCAAAGGCGGAAAAAAGAAGGATTTGTGCGTAAGTTCTCATGGTCGGTTCAAGCATGGGTGGATTTGATTTGTGAATAGGGAAATCGGACAGCTGCAAAACCGCTGAATGTCAGGAAACGCTTCGTCGTGAAGCCCGCGCACCTGGGGGATTCCATGGAATCACCTATCAAAAACAGCATCCGCAGACCCTACTGGAGAAACACTTGCGGGCTGTGTGATGGCCGTCAGTAAAAATGGCCGCTGAATTTTAACGCACAAATAACCATGTCCCGAGCATTTATTGCCATGAGGAAAATGGTCGTGATTCGAGCGCATGACATGTGCGGATAATCCGGAACAATCGCGCGACTTCGTCCCAAAATGGAAATTGGAGCTTTCGTTGAGAACAGTTCTTTCTTAATGGATCCGGCCATGATCCGTCTCCGCCCGTCCGCCTGCCTCTCCGCACTGATCGGCGCTCATGCCGTTCTGAGCGCGTTCGTCCTGCCGGGCATGGCCGGGGCTCAACAAGCCGACCAAAAGAACCAAGCGGCCGAACTGCTAGCCTTCGAGTCCAAAACCGTCGAAATCACGGTGGGAGCAGAAGCCGACAGCACCACCATTACGTTCCCGTTTGAAAACAAGTCGAAGGAGACCATCGAAATCGCCAAGCACGCCTCGCCATGCGGCTGCATGAGCACCAGTTTCAAGGACGACCGCATGACCTATCCGCCGGGAGCCAAGGGCGAGCTCACGGCCGTCTTCAAGGTTGGGAATTTCTACGGAACCGTGGAGAAACAGGTGATGGTCTGGCTGAAGGACGGCGCGGAGGGCAAACGTCTGCCGGTCACACTCACCGCCAACATCACGATTCCGGAACTCATCACCATCACGCCGCGGACCTTGAACTGGAACACGGGCGAGGCCATCGAGCCGAAAAGCTGCAGGATCGTCGTCACCCACGAAAAACCCATCCGCATCAACAGCCTGTCATGCACCAACAACAATTTCGGCACGGAACTCAAGACCGTTCGAGAAGGCATGGAATACGAGCTGGTGGTCACACCCCGCGACGCCTTCGATACCTCCTTCGCCATCCTGAAGATTTCCACCGACTGCAAGGTGTCCCGCTACAGGTTCATCCAGGCCTTCGCCAACATCCGCAAGGATTCCGCAGGCAAGTAGCGTGCGGGGCAAGTGGAATGTCATGTCGGATGGGTGCCCCATGTGTTATTTCCACGAATTCGTCCGGGACATTGGATGCCATTTCTCAAAAACGTCAGGCTCATCTTCTGACGCGGTTCTTTTCTTGAAGACCTTCAAATCTTCATGGAACGAAACCTTGAAGACCGGCTTCCAGTCATCTCCTTCGGTGTCGAACGCCTCACCGGGGATCCCGACCAGTTCGTCGAGCGTTTCCCTGAAGCGATAGAACCCCTTGCGAACGGCCTCGTTCTCCGGTTTGCCGGACGGCGGGTTGCGCCATTGGGAACGCGCCGCCAGATTCATGAGGATTTCGTAATCTTTGGAATGGGTTCTGGAGTTGGACTTTCGGAACCGGTGCTCGTTCCGCTGGCCGTCGCAGGAAGCGATGATCCGTCCGCCTGCGGCGACTTCGATGGTAAGCATGTCCCAACACCATCCGGGTTGGATGCGGAACAGAGGTTTTTTGCGTTTCTTTGATACCGCCACTACAGGCGGCATAGCGAGCGCGGGAACGGCGGTGATCTCCGCCAGTTGCTCGGCGAGTGAAACCAGGGTGAGCCGGTTGGCCGAGGCAAGAGCTTGTATTGGAGACGTGATCCATCGGGCGGAAGGCAGTAGCATGGTGGCGTCACGGCGCGCCGCAAGATCGTTGGCGATCCGCCCGTGATCGCCGAAATGACCCTCCGGAAGGCAAAGCACCACCGGGCGCACCGGATCGCTGCCATTCTGGGCGGTGCCGATCTGTCGGGTGAGGCCATGGGTTTCGAAGCGGTTGGCGGTGAAACCGAGTGCCTTGCCAAGAGCTTCGGCGATGGCCTGCCAGTCGGGAGCCAGCGGTGCGACTTCATCTGGAGTCAGCGCCAGCGGCGGTCCAACCGGCGAATTGTCGGCGATAATCCCGAGGAAACCATGCTCCCCGTCCGGCACCACATCGAGCCGCCGTGTGGGACGAGCAGGATCAAGCACGGTTTCAGCGTGTCCCGGAGCCTGTTTGAGGAACGGCCGGCAGGCTTCCCATTCGTCGCCGAGGTGGCGCAGCCAGTCGCAGGCCGCAGCCCCGTGCGCGCCAAGAACATCAAGCGCTCGCCAGAAGTCGGTTTTCATCGTTGGCGAATCCATGCTCCACGAGCCAGGCGTCGATTGCAGGGTCCGAGGTGCAACCGTGAATTGTGTCGCGGTCGGGACAAATCCGCAGTTGCACGCGAGCACGGCGATTGACCAGTTTCAGGGCAAGTGTCGCCTCCAGCAAGGGAACGGTTTCCAGCAGGCCGGGGTTGAAGTGATTCAATGCTTCAAACACGGGTGGCCGATCTATCAGGATCGGCTGGCCGCTGGGAAGCTCCAGCTTCAGGGATTTCAGCTCCGCAAACTGCACGGCGGCGGAAATGTCGCATTTGAGGGAATCCGGTCCTGCGCGCAAAGGTTCGAGCGAATACCGGTTCGAGTAGACGAGCGCGTTTTTCGATCCATGGAAAACCAATCCGAGCGCCACCCGATAGAGTTCCTGAACTTTCAACCCCAGACCGGCAACCTGCCATTCTCCGGTGAACCTGTTGAACATCGCCCCGTCAATCCGCCCGGGACGGACAATGCAGGAATCTTCGTTCCCCTCCGCGTTGAAAATGCTCATTCGCTTGAGCATCTCGCCATGTTTGATGGCGAAGGAATCCCCACTTCCCTCATTGAGGTGATGAACGATGCAGGCTTCGGAGCGGGCGTTGTCCTTGAACCATGCGGCCACCATGTCCTTGAACCGGGCAATCGACTCTGCGGTGATCTCCAAGTGGGGCATGCCGGGTCTTACCCTGAACGAAACGTGCGACCTGTCGGCGTTCAATGCCTGCCGGTTGAATTCCCGCAAGGCGACCTCGGGGGCATTGAGCAGGATTTTCACCGCAAGATCTGCAGGGCTGTCATCGAGTTCGCGGAACTTCTGGACGATTTCGTGATACTCCGTCTCGAAATTCAGCGTGCTCTGGCTGTCGGAGATGAGATCCAGCATCTCAAGTTGCTCGACCAGCCTGGGAGGGGTCTGCTCGGTGGAAAAGGCAAGCACGGTGGCCAGCGCGTTGTAATCAAAGCGAGGTTGCGTGACTTGGTCGATGGCGATCCCCCGCGACTGGAAATAACCGGCGTGGGGTGAGAGCAGCGCGGCGATGCTGGACGGTTTCATTCCGTTGAGCACGTCGGCCTTGAGCAGGCGTGGGCGTTGTATGGTAGGCATGTCTCAAATCGGTTGATTTGGCTTGGTCCCAAGATGAAGCATACAAAATCCCGGAACAGGGCTACATTTGGAATGTGCTGACCCGATTTGGCAAACCGATTTTTTCATAAATCGCTGATAGTAAGCAGACTATTAAGAAAACTTAATTACCTGCGAAGGTTGCTGCGAATCGGGGTTGGGCCATTTCCGGTCGAGTTGCCGGGACGGACAAACGGGACATGTCCCATCACCCTCCCGGAAAATTTTCGAACTTTTTTTCGGCTTGGCTGCGGGGATCAGCGGTCATGGGACACGCGAAACGGGACATGTCCCCCGGATGTCGGTGAAGGCGGTCAATTGACACCCGCCTGGATACCGAGATGAACACCATCCCCAATCAAACAGGTGCCCTGGCGATTCGCCGGGGCAGAATCCCCCGGCCTCAGAAGGCCGTAATCTACGGGCCGGAAGGCGTCGGCAAATCGACGCTGGCCAGCCAGACACCCAACCCCGTGTTTCTCGACACCGAGGGCGGCACCCATCACCTCGACGTCGTCCGATTCGATTCGGCGGCGACCTGGGAAGAAATCACCGTCTCCGTCGGCCATCTAGCGAAAACGGATCATCCGTTCAAGACGCTGGTGATCGATACCGCCGACTGGTTAGAGAAGCGGCTGGCCGAATATCTGTGCCGGAAGGCGAACAAGGACAGCATCGAGGATTTTGGCTACGGCAAGGGCTGGGTCCAGCTCGCCGAGGAATTCGCCAGGTTTCTCGCCACACTCGACACGATTCTGGAGCGCGGGATGCATGTCGTGTTTCTGGCTCACTCGATGGTTCGCAAATTCGAGTCTCCCGACCAGGCGGGCAGTTATGACCGCTATGAGTTGAAATTGAGCAAGCAGGTCGCGCCGTTGCTCAAAGAGTGGGCGGATGTCGTGCTGTTCGCGAACTACGTCACGCGGATCGCCGAAAAAGACAACGGCAAGACTCGTGCGGTCGGCGGTAAGGAGCGAGTTCTGTTCACCACCCACGCGGCGGCATGGGATGCCAAGAACCGCCACGGGCTTGCCGACAAGCTGGCGTTTTCCATCGAGGCGCTGGCACCGGTGTTCGGTGCGGTTGCCGATTCTCCGCGCGTAGAAAAACCGGCAGCGGTGCCGTCGCTGACCGACAGGCTTCGCGAGGCATTCGGTGCCCGCGAGGCGGAAGTGATTCCATTTCTGATCGACCGCCAGCAGATCAAGGCGGGGGAATCATGGGATGCTGTCCCGAAGGATTACGCCGAGCGGGTGCTGAGTGCCCCGGATCGTTTCCTGCAGGCCGTGGAGGAATTCCATCAGGCGAAGGAGGTCGCCGCCGCCCGATGAGTGCGCTGCGTCCCTCCAACCTGCCGAAGCTGGCGGTGTGTCCATGTTACGAGAGCAATCCCGTGGCCGGCCCCGCCGCCGAGCGTGGCACTTTGCTAGACACCGAAGCTGGCGGTGTGTCCATGTTACGAGAGCAATCCCGTGGCCGGCCCCGCCGCCGAGCGTGGCACTTTGCTAGACACCGCGTTCCGCGCCGAACTTCTCGGCCTCGAAGAACGCTTCGTGATCGCCAACAAACTGACGGCTGACGAGATCGCCGCCGTTTCTTGGTCGGTCTCGATGGTGCGGGCGATGTCGGGCCGCGAACGAGTTCTTGCTCGTGAGGACGACTGCCGGGTGAAGATCCTCAATCTCACCGGCACGGCGGATGCCATCGTGCCGACCAAACTCACCCACTTCGATCTGAAGACCGGTGCGCGTCGGAACTACCGCGAGCAGATGGCGGCTTACGCGCTCGGATTGATGGGCGCGCATTTCGCCGGCGAGTGGACGGCTCACCTGTTGTTCTGCGACCAGCGCGAGATCGAGACTCACAAGTTCACCTACGAAGAGGCACATGCCATAGTCGATCAGGTCGTGAAGGCATTTCACGATCCGGCCAAGAAGCCGAATCCCTGCGAATACTGCTCGTGGTGTGCCAAAGCAGATACCTGCCCTGCCCGACTGGCGATGGTCGGTGAGTCCCTAACTGTCACGGAACCCGACTTCAATTTCGACGCCGTGCTCTCTGACCCGGAAAAGCTCGGGCGCTTTCTAGCCGCCAGCGCGGTGGTCGAGGACTTCCGCGACCGCGCCAAGAAGATCGCCGCTGAGCGGATCAAGACCGGCGGCGAGGTTCCCGGTTGGAAGCTCGTCACGCGCAAAGGCAGCGAGTTCGTCGATTGCGAAACCGTCGGCCACCACATCTCCACGATGGGTTTCGGCCCGGTGCTCGCGGCTTACGGAAATCTATCTGCATCCAAGTTCCGCGACCTGTGGAGCGAGCGGATGCCAAGTGAGAAACCATTCCCGGAGGAGTCGGTGAAGCACGCCGCGCCATCGACCTACCTCAAGCAAACCAAAACCAAGCCGAAGTCATGAATTCTAACAAAAATCCAAGGCCGATTCTCAGGAAAACGACGGCGCGAGCCTACAACCTGCGGATCGCGGCGGAGTGGATGACGGGCAGGAAGCGGTTTCCCTCCGCAGTCCTCGCCGATGCCGAAAAGGCCGCCCGTGGCGTCCTGGCCCGTCATGCCTGCCAGCCGAAAGCACACGTCACTTCCCCGCTCTCAGGGCGGGGCGATGAGCCATCCACCAATTCATAACCCCATGCCATTCCCAATCTCAAACCAACCAAACTAACATCATGCCATCCTATACTGCATCCATCCCCAACGAACGTCCTGACTTTGTCGAACCGGGCGATCATGAAGTCGAAGTCGTCGATGCGATTGAGACGATCAGCAAGGGCGGCCACGAGATGATCGAGCTGAAGCTCAAGACATCCGCTGGCAGCTATCTTTACGACTTCCTCGTGTTCATCCCGACCGCGTTCTGGAAGATCGACGCCTTCCGCGCTGCCACCGGCGAGGAGGTCACGCCCGATCAGGACGTCGAGATCACCGCCGATCACGTCATCGGCCGAACCGGCACCGCCCGACTCACCGTCGAGGAATACAACGGCAAGAAACGCAACAAGGTCGCCGCCTGGATTGTCGGCACCGCGAAGCCCGCCACTCAACCCCAACCCGCACGCCGTAGTGACAACGAACCATTCTGAAAAGATGGGCCTTCGCGCCTATCAGATGAAAGCCCGGCAGGACATCCACAAGGGCTTTGAGGATTTCGACCGCCAGCTCGGTGGGCCTTCGCGCCTATCAGATGAAAGCCCGGCAGGACATCCACAAGGGCTTTGAGGATTTCGACCGCCAGCTCGGTGTGCTGCCGACAGGATCTGGAAAAACCGTTCTTTTCAGCCGCTTGGCGCACGACTATCAGCCGCAGCGCACTTTGATCCTCGCCCACCGCGAGGAACTCATCACTCAGGCAGTGGACAAGCTTCGCGCCTCCACCGGGATCGAGGCCCAGGTGGAGATGGGCGAAGAGCGGGCGTCGCTCGATGCTCCGGTTGTCGTCGCATCCGTCCAGACGCTCATGCGTGAAAAACGCCGTGAGCGGTGGCCGCGGGATCACTTCGGCTTGGTCGTCGTCGATGAAGCGCACCACGCGCTTGCCGACAGCTATCTCAACACGCTCGGGCATTTCCATGACCACGCAAAGGTGCTGGGTGTGAGCGCGACGCCGGACCGTGGCGACAAGAAGAACCTCGGACGCTACTTCGAGAACATCGCCTGCGAAGTGACCTTGCTGGATCTGGTCAATCAGGGATGGCTCTCGCCGATCAAGGTGAAGACCGTTCCGTTAGGGATGGATCTTCGCGGCGTGCGCACCACGGCGGGTGACTTCAGCGCCGACGATCTCGGGCATGCACTGGAACCGTATCTCGAACAGATCGCGGATGTGATGGTGGAAAATCGTCACCGCAAGACGCTCGTGTTCCTGCCCTTGATCGCCGTGTCGAAACGCTTTGCCGAAATCTGCCGCGACCGTGGTTTGCTGGCTGAGCATGTCGATG
>JFJP01029725.1_pt1 | contig 18793 bp, 13 predicted proteins | sample 431651 | NCBI WGS metagenome assembly JFJP01 (sample SAMN02602958, study PRJNA72255) | Microbial mat metagenome, whole genome shotgun sequencing project. | biome: fresh water; feature: sink hole; material: water; isolation source: purple microbial (photo- and chemosynthetic) mats found in...
TATCCCGGCGAAACCGTACAATATGTCTTGTCCTTGAGAGAACGTTCTCATGGTGGGTGTAGCTCAATCGGCTAGAGTGCCAGGTTGTGGTCCTGGAGGTCATGGGTTCGATCCCCATCACTCACCCCATTTCCCGAATTCGATCATTAGGGGTTGGAAGCTGCGATTTATTCCGGCTTCCAGCTTCGAACGTCGAAGGGCTTTTTTGCAGGCTTGCTCTCCGGTGGGATGTCGCCAAGCTGGTAAGGCACCAGACTTTGACTCTGGCATTCGCAGGTTCGAGTCCTGCCATCCCAGCCAAACCAATCGATGGAAGGATCGTTTCAGAAGAAACGGTCCTTTTTTGTGCTTGTTCCTTCTGCAGGCATGCATGCACGCATGCCTGAGTCCAGCCGTTTCGTTGTCTGTCCGGCTGATCTGTCCGGGTGGTTTTGCTTTTTCTCCACAGTGACAGAGTCGAAGAAATGGAAAATGCCTGCAGCGATTTCGCTACAGGCATTCTCGGATTCTGGTGACCCATCGGAGATTCGAACTCCGGACACCTTGATTAAAAGTCAAGTGCTCTACCAACTGAGCTAATGGATCAGGTGCCGGGCGGTTTTTTGTCGGCCTATGTATTATAGCATCGTTCCATGACGTGTGCAACCGAATTGTTCGGACCAATCCCTCTTTTTTGGTTTTACGCTTTTTCCAGGGAAACCTGTGCAAAAAACCGCATAAGTGATTTATAGGGCTTGGATTCGCGGTTGTATCATTGAATTCTCCACATTTGAAAAAATGTGTTATTTGCTACTCCGGTGGCAAGAATTCATCATTCCGAAAATCCATAAACACAGGAGGGGATTTCATGAACATGTATGAAAGCAAATGTGTGGACTTGGTATGGGATGAGACCTATCAGGCAATCGTCTTCAAATGGAAGGGATATGGCAACATGACCGATATCCAGGCGGCTTTCAACAAATCCATCGAGCTTGTGGAACTGAAGAAGGCCGTCAATCTTGTCGGAGAGGCGCAAAAACAGCCAACTTTCGTGAAGGAACTTCAGGATTGGGTTGACCAGGTCTGGTTTTCAAAAATCATTTCCACCACCATCAAAAAGATCGCAATGGTCATGCCTGAGAATTTCGTGTCGAAAAGCGCAGTGAACAAAATTCTGAACAATGCGGGGACCACCATTGAACTCGGTACGTTCAGCACGCCTGAAGAAGCATATGCATGGCTTGGGAAAGCCTGATGGCCAGACATTCGACCGGCAGGGCGGCGGCATCGCCGCTCCGCCGGCTTCCCAATCCGGACCCGCCGGTTTCCAAATCCGTTCCCATCGGTTTCCGAATCCGGACTCGTCGGTTTCCCAATCCGTTCCCCTCGATTTCTGAATCCGGACCCGCCGGTTTCCGAATCCGGACCCATCGGTTTCCGAATCCGCATGCGTTGGTTCCCCATTCTTTCAATCAATTTCCTTGTCCTGGAAGGATTGCCATATGTCGATGAAAATTTTGGAATTGTCCAGGAATTTCGCAACCAGATCCGGATCGAACTGAGTGCCTGACTTCCGCCGGATGGTTTCCAGGGTGACGTCCAGATGCCATGGCTTTTTATAGGGCCGCGTGGACAGCAGAGCGTCGAATACATCACAGATCGCAACAATCCGCCCGATTGTTGGAATTTCCTCGCCGGACAGCGAATCGGGATAACCGGTTCCGTTCCACCATTCGTGGTGGGACCGTGCGACGGCTTCTCCCAACCGGATGATATCATGGGTGCTGTTGGAGAGGATGTCACCACCGATGTCCGTGTGCGTTTTCATCAGTTCCCATTCAGAGTCGGTCAATGGCCCTGGTTTCATCAGGATATCGTCGGGAATTCCGATTTTCCCGATATCGTGCATCATGGAAGCATATCCGGCATGTTCGCAGGAACGGCCCGTATCCCCGGTCAGTTTCGCCAGTGCCGAGACATAACGGCCAATCCGGACGATATGGTTGCCTGTGTCATCATCCCGGAATTCGGCGGCACGCGCCAGTCTCGTGAGAAGTTCGATCTGCAGGTCAAGCAATTCGCGTGTGCGTTCCTCGACCCTGTTTTCGAGATGTCTGTTCTGCTCCAGGACCTGCTGGTGCAGCTTGCGTATCTGAAGCATGTTCCGGATGCGCATCAGGACTTCCGTCGTGTCGAAGGGCTTGCCGATGAAATCGTTCACGCCCAGGTCCAGGGCACGCATCCGATTGGCAGGTTCGGACTGGGCTGTGATCATGATGACGGAAAAATAGTCGTCCTTCCGTGCTTCCTTCAACTGTTCAAGCACCTGAAACCCGTCAAGATGGGGCATGTTGATGTCAAGCAGGATGATTTCAGGCTTGTATTCGACATATATGCCAAGCACTTCCCGCGGATCCGTGACAGTCCTCATGCCGGCATACCCGGATAGGGAGAGAACCCGCTCCAGCAGCTTCACGTTTGCCAGATTGTCATCCACAATCAGAATGCGGCCTTCCTTCTGATTGTCCTTGTTCTTGTCAATCATTTGCTGTTTCCTCCCCGGAGCCGTCACCGGCGTCTTCCTCCATCTTGCTGTACGGGAATGTGACAATGAACCGTGAGCCTTCTCCAAACTCGCTTTCCAGTGCAATGCTTCCACCGAGCAGTTCCACGAGCTGTCTTGTCACGGTCAGACCGATTCCCGCGCCTTCTGTGAACTGATGGGACATGATGCGGTGAAACGGGTCAAAGATGATCTCCCTGTCTTCCGGCAGGATGCCGATGCCCGTATCGGACACGGATATGGAAAGGTGGCCGTTGTCGCAGGTAACGTCGATTTGGACGCGGCCCTGCGGTTTGTTGTACTTGATGGCATTTGTGAGAAGATTGAGCAGGATTTGCCTCAATTTAAGCCGGTCGGTGCGGATGAACCTGCATTTGGTGCTTCCATCCGCGCGCATGAGGCTGATTCCGCTGCTTTCGGCAAGTGGACCGACAAAAGAAACCGCGTTGCCGATCACATCCGCTACGTTCACCTGTTCCAGAACGAGTGATTTTTTGCCGGATTCGATGGCGGTCAGGTCAAGAACGTCATTGATCAGCTCGAGCAGGTGCCGTCCCGCTTTCTCGATTTCTCCCAGACTGTCTTTCTGCCCTTCGGTCGGCAGGTTCGCCGTATCCATCCCGATCACCTGAACGAATCCGAGGATGGCGTGCAGCGGAGTGCGGAGCTCATGGCTCATGTGGGACAGAAACTGGCTTTTTGCCAGACTCGCCTTGACGGCCACCTCTTTGGCTGAGATGAGTGCCTCGTTGAACTCACCCAGCCGCTGACCCATTCGGACGATTTGAAGGCCTGTATCATGAAGCTCCTGCACTTCGATTTCCGTGCCGATCTGCCGGTACTGGCCTTCGCCTATCCGCCGGACCATGGCGTTGAGGTCTTCCAGTGGTTGGGAAAGATTCCGGCTCATCCGGCGGGCACGTGCCAGAAGCAGCACGATGAATGCAAGGCTGAACAGAACAAGACCCCCAATCATGAGCAGGCCGATTTTGTCCAGCTGTTCCGAGGTCTGGTCCGTTTTTTCAAACACAGATGATTCTGAAATGAGAAGAAGCAGTTTCCATCCCGTTTCCGGGACGGTTGCCCAACTGACAGCCTTCTCATTTCCGCCGATGGTCAGCAGCGCAAACCCTTCCGGAGCGGCGGAGACGGTCTCGACGAATGATTTGTCTTCATTTCGTTTGTACAGATTGAATTGGTCCGGCTTGAATGTGTCTTTCCGAATCGCCTCATTGTAATGATGGGTCTTCAGTTCCAGCAGGTTCCAATCCGATTCACCCGCTTCCGGCAGGGCAAGGATGGTGCCGTCCTTGCCGAGAAGAATCCCGTAGCCGGACCAGGGAAGGGAAAGCGCAAGGATCTGATCGGTGAAGGCCGCTGCGGAAACATCGAGTCCGACTACTCCTTCCAGAAAATCACCCTTGTAGACGGGCGCAATGGCGGATGCCATCCAGCCATGTCCTGCCGGATCCAGATAGACATCCGTCCATCGGACGTTTCGATCGGGATTGTGCCGCAGGTCGGCTTCATAGTAGAAATTATAAGCCGGTATGTCCATCTGCGCGGGATATTGGGTGAGTACATCAAAATAAGGATAGATGACGTTGAGCGAGTCGAATGTGTTCAGGTAGGAGGAGATCACGAGCGGTTCGCTGTCGGTCATATCCTTCAGCAGATACTGCGCGGTCAGTGCGCGTGCGACCTTTTCCCGTTCCGCATCGCCGACCGGAACGATTCCACTGTAGAAGACAGCCGCTCCACCGTCCGGCAGATCGGAAAAAGTATGATAAACGCCGTTATCCGCCAGCGCGAGTCTTGCACCGTCTTCCCGCGACATGGCGGCTGGCGCCGCCAAGGCTGCTGCCATTCGTTTCCGGAGAAGATTGGTTGAATTGGCAACACCCTGCAGCTGACTGGCGATGTTCTGAACCTCATACGCTGTATATTCCTGCATCTGCGTCCGGATGTCGCTTCTGAGAAAGTCGTTCATTTCCTGTCTGTTCCAGTTGTTCGACAGGAAAAACAGAAATATCATCACCAGTTCCACCAGCACCAGTGGAAACAAGGCCGAACCAAGAAAGGAACGACCTATCCATTTGTACAGCGGAATTTTTTTCATCATGCCGCCTGCCATGCATGCTCCCCCGTTCATTGAATGCGTCTCCGAGTCATTGATACCCGGTTCTGCATGGCGTCAAGCGAGATATCACGGTGCGGCTGTCACTTGTTTTCCTGAACGGCCGTATCCGGAATCAGGGCTTTCAGGAGCGGCACATCGTATTTTTTGGAATTTTTGCCATATATGCCGAATCCGGAGGCGAATTCCCAATAACTCCACGCAAATCCCCGGCGTTCCGCCTCCCTGGCGCAGAATTCAGTCCAGCGGATGCGGGAAAGGGGATCACAGGCTGCGTAGGCGCCGAATTCCCCCATGAGGACCGGCAGGTTTCCATTCATTTCCGCCCATTTCGAGACACCATCGTACAGCGAAGTGATGAATGCCTGCTGGTCTTTGGTTCCATCCCATTTCGTGCCGGCCCATGCATCGGAACCAGCGACCCAATTTGCGTTCTGATGGGTGAACTGGAAGGGCTCATAGAAATGAAAAGTGGCAAAAACCCGGTTGTCCTGCTGGATTTTGTCCGGAACCTTCAGGGTCGCGAGTTTCCCGGCAGCCGACCAGCTTCCGTTGGTGATGCAGATCCATCGGTCCGCGTCCGTCTTTCGGACCACATCGTAAAGCCGGGCCGACATGTCCGGCCAGACGGCATCCGCTGCGCCATTCGGTTCGTTCATCAGCTCGAACGCGACTGTCTCCGGAAGATCCTTGAAGTGGTCTGCCAGTAGAATCCATATGCCGGCAAGACGGTCGATGTGCGCCTCCGGATCGGTGGCCATCTCCGCATAGTGGTGCACATTCAGCACGACACCAAGGTCCGCATTCAGCGCGGTATCGACGATATGATCCACCCTGGCCAGAAATCTTTCGTCGACGGCATAAGGAGCTTTTATGCCTGCATATGCCGTCCAGCGGACAGGCAGACGGATATGGTCGAAACCGGCGGAGCGAATCGTGGCCATCCATTCGTCCTGAACCACGAGGCCCCAGGCACCCTCAAGGGGTGCCTCCAGACAATTCCCGAGATTGACCCCGCGTGAGAACGGCAAGCGTGTATCCGTCCGAACGGGTTCCGGCGTTGCACTCATTTCCGGTCGGGGGGGCTTTGCGGGTTTCGGGGATGGCGTCGGCGTGGAGGTGGCAGCCGGAACGGTGGCTGTATCCGTGGGCAAGGTCGTTTCTTCATCGGGTAACGATGAAGGAGAGACAACCGCTGCGGAAGAATCTGACGGAAGTACAGGCGATGCCGGTATGGCCCCCCCAGTGCACCCCGAGACCAGCAAGGAAAGAATCAGCAGTCCGGGGATTGTAAAAGGAGCGGTTCCGAACAGGGATCGGCGTGCTGTTTTCGTATGCTGCTGGAACGTTAGGTCTTGGAAGAAAATAACCTGCTCTATGAATTTCCGAAAACAATGGCCAGACCTGCCATTCTTTTCGGAAAGAGAGCAGGTAATTTTCTTCCGGCGCCTTATTTGTGGCAGCATGTGCGGTTTTCTGACGGAATATCTGCTCATTCCATGTTCCCCCATATCGTGAATGCATGATGACACGCTCAAGGTCATTTCATGTTCATTGCTCCCTATAGCATGCCATATCACCGTCCTTTTCGGTAGCCGCCAGGTCGCGAAAATGCGGACTCAACTCTCCGTGCTTGTTTCCCGAAGATCAAAATGATGTGGAATCCGCAAGGAATCCCGGTTGACAGCCAAAATGCACCTGAATGCGATTCCCGGTTGACAGCCAAAATGCATCTCCATACAATTAGGCCATGATGAAGAAGATGGAACAGACCCAAAGAGAACTGATTATCGTCCGTCACGGCGAGGCGGAGCATCTTGTCGGGACAGAACGAAGCACCGGTGGTTGGACTGACACGCATCTGACCCCGTACGGAAGGCGTCAGGCGCAGTGCACTGCGGAAGCGCTTTCCCTTGAATTGGCCGGCAGGGAATTCGGATTTCATTGCAGTGATTTGATCAGAGCCCGGGAAACGGCGGACATCATCGGCGTCGGAATCGGAAAAACAGCGTGCCCTTCCCCGGAAATCAGGGAATTCAACAACGGCTGTGCAGCCGGCATGTCCCTGGCTGCCGCGGAAGCCGTCAAGGCACCTCTGGATGGTCCTGTCGGAGAATGGCGTCCTTTTTCCGGCGGGGAAAACTGGAATGAGTTTGTAAGCCGTGTCGCGAAATTCGGGGATGAAAACCTTGCCTCTGGATGCCATCTGGTGGTCTGCCACGGGGGCACGGCTTTCAATCTTGTTTTCTGGTATCTCGGTCTGGAGGCCAAGTATGTGGGACGGATCTACACGGACCTTGATCCTTGCGGCATTATCCGGCTCCGGAGGAGCAAATATGGGGAAAACACCATCCATCGGCTGAATGACATCGCCCATCTGGCCAGTCTTTGAGTTTTCAATCGGCCCCGTGTTGAAAGCCAAGTGCCACAACGACTTCCACAACACACCAGACTCGTGTGTTGTGTCTGCCGCGTGGCACTAAGCTTTCAATCACGGTTTGACAATAACATATTGCACATATAGAATGAAGGACAGGGCGCGGGGCGCTTATCCTGGTGAGGATGGGTGCCCTTTTTGCCGAAATGGAAAGGCCGAATCTGCGCGAATCGATGCAGAACCGGCACGGAACGAATCGCGGAAACGCGTGCGGAGTGTGGAAATGCTGACACAGGCACCCAAGGGAACCAATGATATCCTGCCGGACGAGATCCATAGATGGCACCGGGTGGAACGCGAATTCGCAGCGCTTTGCGCACAGTTCGGCTATCGGGAGATCCGCATCCCCGTTTTTGAGCACACGGAGCTTTTCCACCGCGGCGTCGGGGAAACCACGGACATCGTGCAGAAGGAAATGTATACATTCGACGACAAGGGCGGACGCAGCCTGACCCTTCGCCCGGAGGGCACCGCAGGCGTGGTGCGCAGTTACATTGAACACGGAATGGCCTCGCTGGTTCAACCGGTGAAGCTGTACTACAATATTTCGGCGTATCGGTATGAAAAGATGCAGAAGGGCCGCTACCGCGAATTCCACCAATTCGGCATGGAAATGTTCGGCGCGGCGGATCCGGCGGCGGATGCGGAAATCATCTCGCTCCTTTCCCTGTTCTTCGAACGGCTCGGAATCGGGAATCTTTCACTCAACCTCAACAGCATCGGCTGTCCGACCTGCCGTTCCGCTTACAATCTTCTATTGCGCGAGCACCTTTCGGACCGAATCGGATCGATGTGCGAAACCTGCCAGGGGCGATATGAACGCAATCCCATGCGCATCCTGGACTGCAAGGAAGACGGATGCCGCGCCAAAACCAAGGATGCACCGGCATTGCTCGACCACATCTGTGAAGACTGCCGCTCGCATTTCGACGCACTTTGCGCGAAGCTGGAAACAATGGGCATCCGGTATGCCATCGACAAGGGGATAGTCCGGGGACTGGACTACTACACCCGCACCGTGTTCGAATTCGTTTCCCGGAATATCGGCACGCAAGGCACCGTCTGCGGCGGCGGTCGATACGACGGCCTGATGGAGGCCTGCGGCGGTCCCAAAACCCCGGGTATCGGATTCGGCCTTGGTGTGGAGCGGCTGCTGATGGAAATGGAAAGCCAGGGCCTTGAGACCCCGGCACCCGAAGCACCGCTCATCTATATCGGCGCAATCGGCACAGCGGCGGGCGATACGGTGGAGGCACTCTGCTGGGACCTCCGACGGAAGGGGATTTCCTGCATCAAGGACGTCATGGGGCGCAGCGTGAAATCGCAGATGAAATATGCCGATAAACTGGGTACGCGGTACACCATGATTCTCGGTGACAATGAAATCGAATCCGGACGAGTGGCGCTGCGCGACATGAAAAACGGCGAAAGCAAGGACATCAGCCTCGAATCGCTTGCGGATCGGCTGCAGAAATGCTGCAGGGACTGATACGGAACAATGTGCGTCCTTTCGGACCATTCACCGGCCCCGAAGCGTTCAAAGAAATATTCAGGAGGAAGCCATGGCGGAGAACATACAGGGAATGAAGCGCACGCATCGCTGCGCGGAAGTGACGGCGGCGGATGTCGGTCACGATATCACGGTGATGGGCTGGGTGCAGAAGCGACGGGATCTCGGAGCCCTTCTTTTCATTGCATTGCGGGACCGCAGCGGAATCCTGCAGGTGGTCGTCAACAGCGAGACCCATGCGGAACTGCATGAAAAGGCCGTTCAGGTGCGTTCTGAATTTGTGGTGGCCGTTCGCGGCAAACTGGCGAACCGGGACGCCTCTGCCGTCAATGCGAACATGGAGACTGGCACGGTTGAACTGGTTGCAGAGGAATTCCGCATCCTGTCGAAATCCGAAACCCCTCCGTTCCATATCGAGGACAATTCGAGCGCAAACGATGTTCTGCGTCTGAAGCACCGCTTTCTGGACCTGCGTCGGCCCGACATGCAGCGGAACCTGATGCTGCGTCACCGTCTTGCCAAATGCGCGCGGGATCATTTCCATGATGCGGGCTTCCTGGAAATCGAAACACCCATGCTTACCAAGAGCACACCGGAAGGAGCCCGTGATTATCTGGTGCCCAGCCGTGTGCAGCCGGGCAAGTTCTTTGCGCTCCCCCAGTCCCCCCAGCTGTTCAAGCAATTGCTCATGGTGGGTGGTTTTGACCGTTACATGCAAATCACGAAATGTTTCCGCGACGAGGATCTCCGTGCCGACCGTCAGCCGGAATTCACGCAGATCGACCTTGAGATGGCGTTCGTCGATGTGGATGACGTCATCGGTGTGAACGAAACGTTCCTCCGGAAGGCATTCAAGGACGTGATGGGGGTCGATGTCCCGACGCCGTTCAAGCGTTTGCCGTATGACCAGGCCATGTCCCGGTACGGCTCCGACAAGCCCGACACCCGCTTTGGACTTGAGTTGTGCGACTGTTCCGATCTCGCGGTATCATCGGGGTTCCAGGTCTTTTCCGGTGCCGTTGATGCCGGAGGCAGTGTGCGTGCCATCAATGCAAAGGGCTGCGGCCCGAAGTATTCCCGCAAGGAAATCGATGCATTGGGAGACGTCGCAAAAACCTACAAAGCCAAAGGTCTTGCCTGGATCGTCATCGATGAGGCCGGTTTCAAGTCCTCCTTTGCAAAGTTTTTGACCGAAGACGTGCTCGCCGGATTCAAAGCGCGTCTTGGCGCGGAACCCGGAGACCTGCTTCTGTTTGTCGCCGACAAGGACGATGTCGTGTTCGATGCGCTGGGTCATCTGCGCCTGGCAATCGCGGCGAAGACCGGCCTGATTCGGCCGGGTACCTGGGATTTGCTCTGGGTCACGGAGTTTCCGCTGCTTGAACGCGATGGGGAAGAGGACCGCTGGGTGGCCAAGCATCATCCGTTCACCTCCCCGATGGACGAAGACCTGGCGTACCTCGAATCGGACCCCGGCAAGGTACGTGCGAAGGCTTATGACATCGTGCTCAACGGAGTCGAGATTGGGGGCGGCAGCATCCGTATCCACGATCAGGAGCTGCAGCAGAAAATGTTCAGGACGATCGGCTTCACCGAAGAACAGGCACAGGCCCGGTTCGGGTTCCTGCTGGATGCCTTCCGATATGGCACGCCGCCGCACGGCGGACTTGCCTATGGACTCGACCGCCTTTCCATGCTGATGCTCGGGAAAGACAGCATCCGCGACGTCATCGCCTTCCCGAAGGTACAGACGGCTGCCTGCCTCATGACCGGTGCACCGGATGTGGTGGATGACAAGCAGCTCGACGAGTTGCATATCCGTTTGTCCGATGTGCCCTTGGAGGCTGAATGACCGCCCGCCGGTCCTTGTTTCAAACAAAAGAAGACGGAGTTCCGGAGACGAAGGGCCCTTTGCGTGAAACCCTGGAATGGGTGCTGTACCTGGGTGTTTCCGTCCTGCTGGCGCTTGCCATCGTCCATTTTCTGGGCCGATTCACGGTGGTGGACGGCAATTCGATGCAACCGACCCTTCAGAACCGGAATGTGGTGATTGTGGAAAATCTGACATTGCGTCTTCATGGAGTCGAAAACGGCGACATCGTGGTGCTGAAGATTCCCGAACTGCTGGGAAACCGGCGTACCTACGCCATCAAGCGGGTGATTGCCAGCGGAGGGCAGACAGTCCGGATTGCATCGGGTCATGTGTATGTGGATGGTCTTCAATTGCTCGAACCTTATGCAGGCGGTCTCGAAACAACTGCCGACGGCTCCCCGTATGCGGATCTGAAGGTGCCGGAAGGCTGTCTCTACGTGCTCGGGGACAACCGGAATCCGGACAAGAGCCGGGACAGCCGTGTCTTTGGCGTCGTGAATGCGGATCGTGTCATCGGAAAGGCCTTTGTCAGGCTGTTTCCCTTCAGCCGCTTCGGAGTGGTTGAATGAAAGGCTGATTCTGGTGAAACATCCCGCTTTTGCGTGTCGTCATGCAGGGTTCGTTTGGAATCCCGTATCATGCTGTCCGGGGTCAAACTTCCTTCGGTGAATCAATTCGATCGATCAGACGTCTCGCAGGAGGTGTCTTTTTTTGCATCCCTCCTTGTGCCCGGTCTGCCCGGAAGCATATATGACAAATCCTACGGGAATCGTGTAAATCTATTCTTGTGTTTTCCCATGGGTCATAGTATAATTCACAGAAAGCAAGGGCGGACATTCCGCGGACCGAGGTGCAGCATGCCGATCAACATTCCGGACAATCTGCCGGCAAAGGAAATCCTGACCGGGGAAAACATCTTCGTCATGACGAAGGCCCGGGCGGAACACCAGGATGTTCGCCCGCTTCGAATCGCAATCCTCAACCTCATGCCCACAAAAATCGCCACGGAAACGCAGCTGCTCCGGCTCATCGGAAACACCCCCATCCAGATGGACCTTGTCCTGCTGCATCCGGGTACCTATCAGTCCAGGAACACGCCGACGGAGCATCTGCAGACGTTTTACAAGACTTTCCCGGAGGTGCGGCACGAAAGATTCGATGGACTCATCATCACAGGTGCTCCGGTGGAACAGCTCCCTTTCGAGGAAGTGGACTACTGGGAGGAACTCGTGGAAGTGATGGCCTGGAGCAGACACCATGTTTTTTCCACCTTTCATATCTGCTGGGGCGCACAGGCCGGTCTGTTCTACCATTACGGTGTCCCGAAGCATGCGCTGGCCGGGAAGATGTCCGGCGTATTCCCGCACACCGTCGCACGCAAGGGCGTCAAACTGCTTCAGGGATTCGACGATGAATTCCATGTGCCGCATTCCCGTCATACCGAGATCAGACGCAGTGACATCCTGCGCGTGCCTGGGCTTGAAATCCTTTCCGAATCCGGAGAGTCCGGTGTGTTTCTGGTCCAGAGTCCGGATGGCCGGCAGATATTCGCCACGGGGCATGCCGAGTATGATCCGATGACCTTGAGGTCCGAGTATGAGCGGGACAAGGCCAAAGAGTCGGGCATCGCCGTGCCCGCCCATTATTTTCCGGACGATGATCCTTCCGCCGAGCCGATTGTCCGCTGGCGATCGCACGCGAACCTTCTTTTCAGCAACTGGATCAACTATTATGTGTACCAGGAAACCCCATTCAATCTGGACCAGCTTGCCTGAGGCATAATTCTTCGGCATGACCGGAGAGGGAGGATTCCGATGAAGATATCCACAAAGGGACGATATGCGCTGGAAGCGGTCACAGACCTGACCCTGCATGCAGGCATGCAGTTCGAGAGCATCCGCAGCATCGCGGAACGGCGCAGCCTTTCTGAAAACTACCTGGAGCAGATTTTTATTTTGCTTCGTCATGCCGGTATTGTGGAAAGCGTGAGGGGTCCGCAGGGGGGATACCGCATCACGAGAGACCCGGACCTGATCACCGCCGGGGATGTGCTGCATGCCGTCGAAGGACAGATGGCACCTGTCCTGTGTCTTGCCTCGGATGACGAGAGCGGGCTCTGTGAGCGCGAGGCGCGCTGCGTGACCCGCAAGGTCTGGCAGACCATGATGCGGGAAATGGACCTGGTTCTCAATCAAGTCACCATCGGAAAACTTGCGGAAGCCGTGCGGACGGAGCAGCTGATCCCGGTATCCGATTACATCATCTGACGTCCGTGAATCAGAACAGGGGGAACCATGAAGCTTTCCACAAAAGGACGCTATGGTCTGCGGGCCATGCTGGACCTGGCCGTCCATTCCCAGGGCGCGCATGTGCCCATCAATCTGATCGCGGAACGGCAGGACATGTCGGTCAGCTATCTGGAACATCTTTTTTCCCTGCTGAAGAAATCCGGCCTTGTCCGCAGCGTGAAGGGGGCACAGGGCGGCTACATGCTGGGACGACCGGCTGATCGGATGCAGGTGGGAGACGTGCTGCGGGCCCTGGAAGGAAATCTTGCCCTTGTGGAGGATGCACCGGACAACACACCCGCGCCGGACGCATTGTCCCGATGTATCCGGACCATGGTCTGGGATGCGGTCGATCTGCGGATCAACCGGCTTGTGGACAGCATCACCCTGGAGGAACTGGCAGAGGAAAAACGGGCACTGGACGGCCTGGTCGAACCGATGTACCACATCTGATGAATCAGCAGGATGATAAGACCGGACCGATGTACCGCATCTGATGAATCAGCAGGATGACAAGACCGGACCGATGCACCGCATCCGGCGTTCCGGCAGGAAAGGAAAGACACATGAACAAAAAAGCATTGAAGTTCGATACCCTTCAGGTCCATGCCGGCCAGACCCCGGATCCCACAACGGGTTCCCGGGCCGTGCCCATCTATCAGACCACCTCGTATGTGTTCAGGGACTCGGAGCATGCGGCCAATCTGTTTGCGCTGAAGGAACCCGGAAACATTTACACCCGAATCATGAATCCGACGAGTGATGTGTTCGAACAGCGCATGGCGGCGCTCGAGGGCGGTGTGGCCGCACTGGCCGTCGCGTCCGGTTCGGCGGCCATCAACTACGCCATCCTGAACCTCGCGGGCACGGGGGATGAAATCGTTTCTGCCGGCACGCTGTATGGCGGAACGTACAACCTTTTCGCAAATACGCTGCCGAAACTCGGCATCATCACCCGCTTCGTCGATTCGGACCATCCGGAGAACTACCGGGCTGCCATCAATGAACGGACCAAAGCCCTGTATGTCGAGACCATCGGCAATCCGGGCTGCAACATCGCGGATCTGGAAGCCATTGCAAAGATCGCCCATGAACATGGACTTCCGCTCATTGTGGACAATACATTCGGAACGCCCTACCTGATCCGTCCTTTCGAATTCGGCGCGGATATCGTCGTCCATTCCGCCACCAAGTTCATCGGTGGTCACGGGACCTCCATCGGCGGCATCATTGTGGATTCGGGCAAATTCGACTGGGCGGGTTCCGGTCGTTTTCCCGGGCTCACTGAGCCGGATCCGAGCTATCACGGCATCCGGTACACGGAAGCCATCGGCGCGGCGGCCTATATTGTGAAACTCCGCGTCACGCTCCTGCGCGATACCGGCGCGGCCATCAGTCCGTTCAATTCCTTTCTGCTTCTTCAGGGTCTGGAAACCCTCTCGCTGCGGGTGGAACGTCATGTTTCGAACGCGAAGCGCGTGGCGGAATTTCTTGCCGCGCATCCGCTCGTGGCCTGGGTGAACTACCCGAGTCTGCCGGGGAACAGGTACAAGGCTTTGGCAGACAAATATCTGCCGAAGGGAGCCGGCTCCATCTTCACCTTCGGCATCAGGGGCGGACTGGAAGCGGGCATAAAATTCATCGACAGCCTGGAGATATTCTCCCTGCTCGCCAACGTGGCCGATGCAAAATCCCTGGTCATCCATCCGGCATCCACAACCCATGCCCAGCTTGATGAGGAAGGACTGACCGCTGCCGGCGTCACGGCGGACATGATCCGGCTATCCATCGGGATAGAGGATGTCGGGGACCTGATCGAAGACCTCGACCAGGCGCTGAACAAGGCAAACGCCTGAAGAATCGGGCGATTCTTTGCAATAGGTCCCATCAGCGAGTTTCCCGAGCCTTCGATGTGGAATATAAAGATATCGGGGCTTATTGGGAGGCGTGAATGGGCGTGAGAGAAATACCTGGAGATCCGGGAGATGATCTGCTGATGTTCCCTGATGAATCGGCATCATACAGGGAATCTGCCGCCGGCGAAACCTGGGACGTTCTGATCGTCGACGACGAACCCTCCGTGCATGACATCACAAAACTTGTTCTTTCCGGATACCGGTTTGAAAATCGCGAGATCCGGTTTTTCAGCGCCTATGACGAGGCGAGTGCCGTCCGGATGCTGGAAACCGTTCCAACATTATGCCTGGTGCTCCTGGACGTGGTGATGGACAGGGACGATACCGGCCTCCGCATGGTCAGGCATATCCGTGAGGAACTCCACAACAGCCTCATCCGCATCATTCTCCGGACAGGACAACCCGGAGCTGCGCCGGAAAAAACGGTGATTGTCCATTACGACATCAACGACTACAAGCTCAAGACGGACCTGACGGCGGATCAGCTGTTCGTGTCCGTCATCTCCGCACTCCGTTCGTATCGGGACCTTCATGCCCTCTATTACAGCGGGAAGGGTCTCCAGAAGGTACTTGACTATTCCGCCTTTCTTTTTCAGGTCCGGTATATCCGGGAGATTTCGTCCGGCATTCTGATGCAGCTTGCCTCCATCATCCATATGGATCAGGGGGAGCCTTTCAGACTGGCGTCCGCTTTCTTCGCGACGTTGACGAATGGCATATTTCTTGTGGAAGCCGGTTTCGGCCGATATGCGAACCACATCGGCGACAGGCTCGATGAACTCCTCCCGCCGGAACTGATGCGGACCTTTGAAAGAACCTGGCAGACCGGGCAGAACCATTATGAAGAGAGTTCCGTCTTTCTCAGCCTGAAGAGCAAATTCGGCCGGATGAGCCTGATCCATTTCAAATCGGGCCTGCCTTTGATGGAGGAAGACCGCACCATCATCGAAGTCTTTTGCGCCAATGTGAATATTGCCATGGACAATGTCTATCTGGGCAATGAAATCGACATGACCCAGAAAGAGATTCTGTTCACGCTTGGAGAGGTTGCAGAGGCCCGTTCCAGTGAGATGGGGCATCATGTCAAGCTCGTGGCCCACTATTCCAGACTTCTCGCAGTCCTTGCCGGGTTTACGGAAGAAGAGGCGGAAATCGTCTTCATGGCGGCTCCGATCCATGACATCGGCAAGCTGGCCATCCCGGATGCCATTCTGCTCAAGCCTGCCAAACTGACCGAACGTGAATTCGTGCTGATGAAGACGCACGCGAAGGCCGGCGCGGATATCCTGGGCTCCTCGAACAGCCCGATCCTGAAAGCGGCCGCCATCATCGCGGCCCAGCATCATGAACGGTATGATGGTCTGGGTTATCCGGAGGGACTCTGCGGAAAGGATATCCACATCTACGGCCGCATCGTCGCGATTACCGATGTGTTCGACGCACTGGACAGCAAACGGCCATACAAGATGATCTGGGATATGAATGAAATTCTCGCCTATCTGTCGGACCAGCGGGGCAAGCAGTTTGATCCGGTTCTCACCGATCTGTTTCTCGATCATCTTGATCAGTTCATGGAAATCAGAAACAAGTACAAGTTCGATCCATAGGGCTTTCCGGCGACACAGGTCCTGGAAAGAAATAGACGCACAGTCCATGCGGCGGAGTCTGCACCGATGTGATACAATATCAACGGGTGCCAAAGGTGTCCATCCACCATACATAGGGGTCGCATGGAAAACAATGCCGGTTTTTTGGAAGTATTCGGACATATCGTCAAGGAAGCAGGTTTGCTCGATCAGTTTCATGATGCCATCATATCGGGCATCAGTTATGTGATGCCTGCCAGGCGGCTGGAGATCGGCATGCTTGTGAGCCGTCCCCTGCAGTTCGAAAAACTGGAGGCTCTGGAGCGGCAGCTTGCCGAGCATTTTCAGGTGGAGACGGAACTAAAGCCCCGCATGTCGGGCCATATCGAGGCCGAGCAGATTGTCAAGGAACACAACGGGATGATTCTCGGATATGCGCGCCGGAAGCAGGGTCATATGGCGGAACTGCTCCGGGGAGCGCGTCTGACCCATGGCGGAAAGGGCGCGTTTCTGCTGGAACTTGAAAAACCCTGCGCGGCGGCACTTTCAGCGGCGGGCACGGTGCGCTGCATCGAGCAGGTGGTTCGGAGCTGTTTCGACCGGGATGTCAAGGTGACGCTGGTCGAGCCAGTCCAGCATCCGGACCATGAAGTGCACTATCTGACCCAAAAACTGGAGCAGGAAGCCCGCCTGGTTTCCGAGGTCATGTCCGCACCACCTGTCCGGGAAAGCCGGCCGGCTCCGCCTTCGGGTGGTCCCGGGGGTTGGGGCGGCGGTTCGGGTTCCGGTTCCGGTTCCGGTTCAGGTTCCGGTTCAAGTTCAGGTTCCGGTTCAAGTTCAGGTTCCGGTTCGGGCAAGGCCGGCGGAAGCGGATGGAACGGCGGCAATGGTGGAGGCGGTTGGAACGGTGGAGGCGGCGGATTTCCGCGGCGATCCGCCAAAAAAACCGAAGAAGGAGCCATCTACGGCGCACTCGTCAAGGGTCAGCCCATGCAGATGGTCGATGTCACGTCCGATTCCGGAGAGGTTGTTCTTGCAGGTCGCGTGCTCAAATGCGAGATGAAGGAATTGAAGAGCGGCCGCAAGCTGTTCATGTTCGATTTGACCGACGGTACCTCTTCCGTGTCCGTGAAATGCTTCCCGGACGAGGAACGTTCCGAGGCGCTCACGGATGCCGTGAAGCCGGGCAGCGGCGTCAAGCTGCGCGGCGAGGCGCAGTTCGACAAGTTTTCGGACGAGATGTGCATCATGATGCGCGATATCTCCCCGTTCCGCCTCACCGAGGAAAAGCGGAAGGACACGGCCGAGGTGAAACGCGTGGAGTTGCATCTCCACACCCAGATGAGTTCCCTTGATGCCATATCCGGCACGAAGGCGATGATCAAGCGCGCAGCCTCCTGGGGACACAAGGCTGTAGCCATCACCGATCACGGTGTTGTGCAGGCATTTCCGGACGCCCAGGACATTTCGGGCACGCTGGCGAAAAAAGACAACATGCCCATCAAAATCCTTTACGGCATGGAAGGGTATCTGGTGCCCGATGAAGCCGGCAGCGTGAACGAGGGGAAAGATGTCAAGAAGCGGGACAGCTACCACATCATCCTTCTTGTGAAGAATCAGCCGGGTATCAAGAATCTCTACAAGATGGTTTCCGAGAGCCATCTTCATCATTTCTACAAGAAACCGCGCGTCCCGCGTTCCCTGGTGGACAAGTACCGGGAAGGGCTCATTCTCGGCAGTGCCTGCGAAGCGGGTGAACTGTTCCGCGCGATCCTTGAGGGACAGGACGACGAAGCGCTCAGGCGCATTGCGTCCTATTATGATTATCTGGAAATCCAGCCTGCCGGCAACAACCAGTTCCTTCTCAGCGAAGGCGTGGTGGCCAGGAACATGGAGGATTTGAGGAATTTCAACAGACGCGTCGTTCAGCTGGGCGAAGAAACGGGGAAACCTGTCGTTGCCACGTGTGATGTGCATTTCCTCGACCCCGAGGATGCCGTTTTCCGCAAAATCCTTCAGGCCGGTCAAGGCTACAAGGATGCGGAACATCAGCCTCCGCTCTACTTCCGCACCACACAGGAAATGCTGGATGAATTCGCGTACCTCGGGCCTGACAAGGCCTATGAGGTCGTCGTCACGAACACGAACCTGGTGGCCGATTGGATCGACGAAGTGAAGCCCATCCCTTCCGGAACCTTTCCCCCTCACATGGACGGAGCGGAAGAGGACATCCGTCGCATGAGCGAGGAAAAGATCACCGAACTCTACGGCTCACCCCTCCCGGAACTGGTCAGCGCCCGTGTGGAACGCGAACTGGGGTCCATCATCAAGAACGGTTTCTCGGTCATGTACATGATTGCGCAGAAACTGGTGAAAAAATCCAACGACGACGGGTATCTGGTCGGCTCGCGGGGCTCGGTCGGCTCTTCCCTTGTCGCCTACCTCATCGGCATCACGGAAGTCAATTCGCTTCCTGCCCACTACCGGTGCGGAAAATGCCT
>JFJP01039837.1_pt1 | contig 18791 bp, 10 predicted proteins | sample 431651 | NCBI WGS metagenome assembly JFJP01 (sample SAMN02602958, study PRJNA72255) | Microbial mat metagenome, whole genome shotgun sequencing project. | biome: fresh water; feature: sink hole; material: water; isolation source: purple microbial (photo- and chemosynthetic) mats found in...
GTTGCTCCATTACTATAGGATGTTCCCAAATCAATTTTATCTGGCGCAGCAACAGGACCACTTTGATTGGTTATTTTGATATTACCTGCTACATCTAATTTTTGGCTTGGTGTTGCTGTTCCAATACCCACGTTGCCTCCAGAAGGGCAAAGTAATATCGAATAGGCTTGACTACCACCATCATTTATTCTTTGTGGCTGAATCCAGTAATTACCATTTCCGTTAACTCCTATGCAAGTAGCAAGTACAGCACCTGTTTGAATTATTTGATGCCCTCCCGCACTACCTAAAGCAGGTATTTCTTTATTTGCGGATGTATACAAATGAGTTAATGATTGAGGCGTAGTAGTCCCGATGCCGACGTTGCCCGTATTATAATATACATTGCTTCCTGTGGTGGTCCATTGCGTAGCACCAGAGGCGTTACCAATTAAAGTCCATGTAGAACCGTTGTAATAATAATATCCCGCTGTGCCATCGGTTTGGTACACGGTAAGTCCCGTAGCGGGCGAATTAATGGCTGCGCGTTGCACCGCTGTCATGCGGGGAGCCAGGAAGCCTTTGGAGGTTGATTTTACATCCAACATGGCCGATGCATCGGGTGCAGTGCCATCGGAGTTAATACCTACGTTTTGGGCAAACAGTACATTTGCGTAACAAATGATTGCGATGGTCAATGTAAAAAATGTTTTCATATGGTTGAATTTTTACGTAACTATTATGGAATTTAGCATTTGCGGATTATGCAGAGGAAGGCAATAGGGTTCATTTTAAGTAATTGATATATAGATATATAAGTTTAAGGCCTGAATGGCTTTAGGTATGCTTTCTCTATATGCTATATTCAAATATATAATACTTAAAAGTAAAAAATCTTGATATAGATCAAGAAATTGTTTTACGTATAAAAAGAAGAAAATTGCTTTGTTGGTTCAGCAAAAGGGAGGGGTGGTTGAGAGTGAAAAGTGAAGAGTGAAGAGTGAAAAGTGAAGAGTGAATAATGCCCTTCGACTTCTCTCAGGGTGACAAATAAGGAATAGCGTATAACGATTAACGATTAATGACTTACGAATAACGATTAACAAATAACGATTAACAAATAACGATTAACAAATAACGATTAACAAATAACGATTAACAAATAACGATTAACGAATTACGAATAGCGTATAACAATTAACGATTAATGACTTACGAATAACGATTAACAAATAACGATTAACGATTCAATGTCATTTAGTTAGCATTTTTCAGAATAGAAAGAAAGAAATGTCGGATTTTGTACCCTCCCCAGCCCTCCCTAGAAAATAGGGAGGGAGTAGTTCGCAACAAAATTTCAGACATTGGAGCTTAGGTTAAACTTTGTTAGTATGTCCTCCCCCTATTTTCAAGGGGGAGACAGAGGGGGTACAAAGGGAATTACAGAGAACATTAATGAGAACTTTTAAAACGAATCCTTAACTAAACGACATTGAATAACGATTAACGAATAGCGATTAACGATTAACGGAAAAGCCATCCCATCCCCGCTCCCTTACCCAATCACACCATCACTCCATCAATAGCTTTACGATGAAGCGAATCACATGAACATCAGCTGTTTTTCCTTGTCCACTCAGCATGTACACGGCTGAATGTTTCGGGTGTCATATTAAGGAACGATGCGATATGAATGGATTTAACCCTGTGTATAAGGTCAGATCGCTCGGCAATAAAAATCTGAAATCTTTCGTAAGCAGTCAGATCCCTGAATCGTTTTTTTTCATTTTCCTGTTTCAGGATGTACTTTTCGACCATGATACGTGCCATATTAGATATTTCGATGTTAATTTCGAAAAGTGCTCTGAAACGGGCGATGTTGATTTTAAACAGAACTGAGTCCTCCAGTACCTGGTACGATTTGGTAGCCGGTTCAAAGGAAATGTATGTAATCACGTCACCAAAAACTTCATTTTCCTTCCACAGCGTGCTGGTAACTTCAATGCCATCCTGTATGTAATAACCTCGTGCTACTCCATTTTTTATGACATAAAAATGATTGTTGACTTTACCCTGATTTACCAGTATAGTGCCTTTTGGCACATTTTCTATTTCAACGCTTGAGAGCACCAGTTTTCTGGCTTCTTCCGATAAGGGCAGAAATTTGTCAAAATAGTTGAAAATTGAATTCATCATTTCCATCTTAAGAATCAGCATTTTATGTAATTTGAATGCTCTGTTGCAGTATTTTTACACCCAAACCCTGCTATTTGATAGTATTTCCGGCAGTCCGGAAGAGGGATTGAAAAACTTTTGTTCCGACATTTTTTTTAATCCTGTCTTTTAATTTATTTTTAACTAAAAAGTCAGTTTTTATTTCAAGCCACAGGCTTATTTTCAATACCTGCAAGGGGGGTAATCTTTAATTTATTCCTCAATTTTCCTTTTGTAGCTGTTTACTTTATACTATGCGGCAATACCAAATTTACTTGGCCAAATATAAACAGCTAGAACTGACAAATCAGGAAAAAGAAAACACCCGCGCAAATGGTGGATATAAATTTCCATGCGTTGAAATATTCGGACACTGCCGAATGGGAAATTCCTGCTATGGATAAATACAAAAGCATTTGAACAACTTTATCCCTGAAACAATAAAATCAACTGGAAATATGCATCTTTGAAAGGGAAAACTAGTGCTGGTTTTCATCTCTTCCAACTACGGAATCTAAATTTCAAGCGAATAGCTGTTTAAAGGCTCAACCTTTATACAAAGGTAAAACAAACAGGTAGAAAAACAAAGAATCACCTATAGTCTCGGCGTTGCTTCTCACCAATATTTAGGGATCAAAATGGATGCGGAAAGCAGAAAACAGCCGAAAGAGAACCAGCGTATTCATTATTATTATGACCTTTAAGATATTCAGGCTACCCCAAAACCCCTGAAGAGGCTTTTTGGGAATGAGTGCTGTGCCTGTTTTTCACTATTCGTTATTCACTGTCAGGCTGAGCGGCGTTAGCTTCCGCCAAGTCGTAGCAACTGCTTTCTGTTTTTCAGAATGAGTTTTTCGGGTCACCCAAAAATCCCGTTGGGACTGCCCTGTCTTATTCTTCTCCTCTAACTTCTCCCCGCTCCTGCCCTGTAATCCGAAGGAGAGCATCCATACGCTTTGTTGAACAGCTCATAGAAATGCGTCCTGCTTGCAAAACCGGTCTGGTCGATAATCTCACTGACCGTCATGGAGGTTGATTTTAAAAGTATTGCCGCTTTGCTCAACCTACGCTGGTTTATCAGGCTATGAGGGGTAGTTCCCAGCAACGACTTTGTTTTATTGTAAAGCGATGATTTACTGATGGCAAGCTTATCGCACAGTTTTTCGGATGAAAAGGATTCATCATCGATATTCTCATCAATATAACTGATCATCTTCTGAAAGAATGGGTCCGGAATATCCTTCACCAGTGCGGGATTGTCATCAGGTTGGCCGAAATGCTTCCGCATACTTGACCGCGAGCGTAAAAGCTTATCAATACGTACTTTCAGGTGCTCCGGATGAAATGGTTTGGGTATGTAGGAGTCGGCACCGGCTTTTAATCCTGCAATGCGATCCTCTATTTCAGCTTTGGCAGTAAGCAGGATCATCGGCAGGTGACTCGTATCAAAGTTCTCGCGAAGTTTATCACAAAGCTCAATCCCATCCATTTCAGGCATCATCACGTCGGAAACGATAAGATCCGGTTTGTCAGAAGATACTTTTTCCAAAGCTTCGAGTCCGTTCGCAGCAAAAATAATATTATAATCCGCCTTCAGGAAATCCCTGAGCAACATCAGAATCTCGGAATCATCATCAACAAGCAATATTAATGGTTTACCTGCTGCCAGTGTTGATGTTCCTTCCGGTTTATCAGGCTCGTTTTCGTCGATGAAACTGATTTCGTTAAAATCATCTGCCGGCTCATTTAATAGCTCAACCGGGCTTAACTGGTGAACATCAGGAAAAATACAGATAAACTTTGTCCCTTCTCCTGTGGCGCTTTCGAAACTGATGGTTCCTTTCAGGAGTTCGATGAGTCCTTTGGTAACAGCAAGTCCCAACCCGGTTGATCTGTACCCGGGGAAACTTCCTTTTTTCCTGGCCGAAGAAATCCCGAAAGGCTCAAACACCTTCTGAAAATACTCAGGTTTAATACCAACTCCATTATCTTCGACTTCAATAATAAGTTTTGAGTCTTCCGATAGTATCCGGGTTTTAACAAATCCCCCGGCTTTGTTGTATTTTATTGAATTCGATATCAGATTTGTAACTATACGCTGAATTTTATCCGCATCCGTTTTGAAAATAATTTCATCATCGGGTGCAATCACTTCGCACAGGATATTCCTTTGCTGCGCCAGCAGTTCAAGGTCCGATACAACTTCGCGGACAAGCTCCACCGGCTTTGTTAACTGGATATTTAAAGGTTCTTTCCCTTTTTCAAGCTTCCGGAACTGCATAATTTCGAGCACCAGTTTCTGGAGTTTGATGCTGTTGTTGAACACTTTTAAAAGGCGTGGATTTTCAGATGCGTTCCTCGTGTCCTCAAGCAAGGCATGAATGTGTGAGGTGATAAGTGTAAGCGGCGTACGAAATTCATGAGCTACATTGGTGAAAAATTCAATTTTATAACTTTGCAATTCAGCTTCCGTTTTTTTCTGGAATTCCTGCAACACTAACTCTTTTTTCCTTGCTTCACGGCGGCGATAGGCTGCAAACAGCAGAGTCTGGATTCCAATAAAAAGAAGAATATAACCGGCAATAGCCCATGATGTCAGCCAGAAAGGCGGATTAATAACGATCTCAATTATCCTGGAATGCTCCGACCAGTTACCGTTTTCATCGCTGACACGTATCTCAAGCAAGTATTTACCCGGTTCAAGATTGGAAAAGTTAATAGGCTGATTTTGGATGCTGACAGTCCAGTCTTCGATTGAATTTTTCAGCCTGTAGGATATTCTGTGGCGTTCCTGTCCCCAAAAAGCTAAAGGCGAAACATAAAACGTAAGTGAGTTCTGATTATAACTCAGGTTGAGGCTTTCCTGGTGGTTGATGCGTTTTGAAAGAACACTCTCATTCCCGGGCTCTATCAGTTGATTCCTGATATACAACTGGTTAAATGCGATGGGAGGAAAATAGGAAGAGAATTTTATCTCATCCGTTTTTATTATATCCACTCCCATAGTGCCTCCGACAAAAAGCCTGCCTGTATTTATATCAAAAAACGATGCTCCATCACTATATTCGAAATTAACCAATCCATCATTGGTGTTGAAACTCCGCACATTTTTCCGGCTGTTATCAATCAGCGAAAGGCCCTGGTTGGTTGTAATCCACAAATTACCCTTTTCATCAAACTGCAGCGCGTGAATACTGGTATTGGAAAGATCGGACTGAACTATTAATCCTTCTACTTCTACCAGATCAGCCGAGACTGGTAAAAGGTTAAAAATTCCGTTGCTGGTGCCAACCCATATCCGTCCGTTACTATTGGCCGACAGGGAAAGTATATCATCATTACTTATAAGCTTAGGATGTGTTGATGTTGTTAACTGAGCAATTACCCGCTTGGTGATTGTATTGTAACGATAAACGCCGAGCCCCCGGGTACCTATCCATATTACGCCTGGTTTTTCAACAGCCAAAGCATACACGATCTGTTTCTGCTGACCGGGCGCTACTATACTTTTATCGAGAACCAGTTGTTCGCAACTTACCGGTGATGAAGCTTTGGCTTTATCAAATTCAACCAATATTACTCCAAAGCCACTGGTTCCCAAGTATAAGCGCTGATCGCTGTCCTCGAGTATGCGATAAACAGATGCAAAGTTTAACGGTTTGGAAATATTGAAGTCGCGCGGGAAGTTCCGGATGCTCCTGTAATCCGCCGAAATGATATCAATGCCTTTGCCATCGGTGCCAACCCATATTGACCCATCCTTTTGTTCGTGGAATGAAAGCACCGAATTATTACTCAATCCGTTTTTTACAGATATCTGCCGGATATGATTCCCATCGGCATCAAAAATATCAATTCCACCTCCCTTGGTGCCTATCAGAACATCTCTTTTATGGGTTACAAGAATACTACGTACAATCGGATAGGCCAACTGATCAGAAGAAAGGCTCTTATTCGGAAATTCAGTAAGTTTAAGGTTATACACACCGTTACCATCGGTTCCTATCCATAAAATATCATTCTCAATTTCATAAATGCTTACTATCCTGGTAGAGATCGGATTGTTTTTAAGCAGATTTGAAAGCAGGCTAAGAACTTCAAAATTCCGGGTTTGCAGGTTGTAACTGTAAATCCTACCCTTCTCAGTGCCGATCCAAAGCTTTTCACCTCCCCTGGAAACCGAAAATGAAGTAATAATATCATCAGGAAGCCGGAGTTGCTGAATTTCCTTTGTTTTGAGATCAACCATAAGTGCAGCGCCGGCCCGTTGAGTTACAAGCAAGTAAGGACGTTGGTTGATCATTACCGAAGCTGACGACGACAAAGCTCCTGTTAAAGGTAATTGCAGAACTTCAATAAGGCTGTTGCCTGAACTCATTATTAACTGTCCGTTTGCAGTGATGCAATAAACACGATTATCAGCAATATGAATACGTTTAATACTGAGAGACAACTGTTGTGATTGCTTATTAAAAGTAAATTTCCCGAATTGCCTTGTTGTACTGTCGAAACTAAATATTCCCTTACCAAAAACCGAAGCCAATGTGCCGTAACTGTCGGAATGGCAAACTGCAATATCATTTTCATAGTTTATCTGTTCTGATTCCCTGGTAAAATAGGAAGTAAACTGGTCGTGGATATTATCATACAACCCAACTCCTTTATTGGTAAGCATCCAGATAGGTCCTGCCGCTGTGGGATGCAACTCCCTGATTACATGGTTATGAATGGAGTTGGAATTACTACCCGGAAGGTATGTAACCATATTATTACCATCGTACCGGTTAAGGCCGTTCCAGGTTCCAAACCAGATATAACCTTCCGAATCTTTTACAATGGTGTTCACTGCGCCGTTTGATAATCCTTCACGCCGCGAAATGGAATGAATTGTTGTTCTGTATTCAGCATAAAGCGGAACAGAGAGCAGGAATGTCAATCCAAGGAAAACAAGTGTCCTGAACTTGTTAAATATGAAGTCGGGAATAAACAATGATTTGATAGTTTTTTAGAATGTTCCGGCAAATTTTATTATGGCTTAACTCCCACATTACCGATTAGTTGCAACCAAATGTTGAACAACAAGAGAGAGAATCTGTTACTATTGGCGATACCTGAATCGGAAACGACATTAGAGTATTTCAAAAATAATGTATATTTGATAACAAACTACATCGATCCGCATGAACTATCCAAAAAAAGTAACCATAGGTGATATCACAGTACGTGATGGCTTCCAGCACGAAGAAAAATTTATTCCGACAGCTGCCAAACTCTGGCTCACCGAGCAACTTATCATGGCCGGTTTCAGGCATGTTGAAGTTACCAACCTGGGAAATCCTTCCGGGATGCCTCAGTTTAAGGATAGCGACGAATTGCTGAAAAAAATCCGTGCCAGCAAAACAGTAGCTCACTTATTGCCAGCCGTGAGCCTTACAGCTGTTACCATCCGCGAAAAAGCGATAGAAAGGGCTATACAAGCCCGTAAGGAAGGCTGGGGTCCCGACCGCATTCTGCTGATGGTTTCGACAAGTGAATCGCATCATGTGAAAAATTCAGGACTTTCCCTTGCCGACTATTGGAAGATGGCGGAAGAATGGATTCCAAAAGCTAAAGATGCCGGACTCAAAGTGAACGGAACCGTAAGCACCATCTGGGGTTGCCCGATTGAAGGGCCTACAAAAATGGAGAAAGCCATAGATTTTGCCCAACGCTGGTTCGATATCGGTGCCAGCGATGTGGAACATGCTGACCACGATGGCTCTGCTTCGCCCGACCGGGTGTATCGTTATTATTCAATGTTAATGGATAAGATAGGCCGTCCGGAAAAACAAATCGTCCATTTCCACACTACCCGTGGCTGGGGACTGGCAAATGTACTTGCTGCCTTACAGGCCGGCATGACAAATTATGAATCGACTATGGGTGGAATTGGCGGACAACCTGCTAACTTTGTGGATGGCGTTCCCGTTGCCGGAACTGGCGCTTATTATTATGCCGATCCGTTGATTACCGGTTTAATTCAAACCGAAGACATGGTAGTTATGATGGACGAAATGGGCATAGAAACAAATCTTAATATAGATAAAGTGCTCCAGATAGGTGCAATGGTTGAGCGTATTGTCGGCCGCAGGCTACGTTCGGAAAGTGTTCGCACAGGCCGTATTCCGAAGACTTTAACAGGAAGAGGGTAATTCAGAAAAGGGATTAGGTTTCAGGGGTTGGGGATTATATAACCTCCGTGAGAAATCACAAATCACATTTCACAAATCACAAATCAGAGAAATCACAATACAAAATTCCGCAATCCGCCTTGTCGCCCTTCTCCCACTCTCCCATTCTCCCTTCTCCCACTCTCCCTTCTCCCACTCTCCCATTCCTCTTGTCAAACCAAACCATCTCAATCCTCCCGTTTACTTCCACGCTCCAAGTATCAAACCCATCAGCGTTAAGCCTACAATATTATACCCGGCGTGTATCAGCATATAGCGTGTGCTGCGGAATTCATACTGTCCGGTAACAAAAATGGCCATAGCTATCCAGCCGAAACCTGTGAAAAATCCATACATGGCTCCTTGCGATGCTCCTATTTCAGGCGAATTCATAAACAACGCCAGGTTTAATGCCATTATAAATGAAAACAGAGCAGTTAAGCCCATGATCTTTGGCATATTGGCTTTTTGAGCTCTTTCCTGTGTAATGCCGGTTTCTTTCATCCACATTTTACCAAACAGCAAGGGAGAATACCAAATGGCTCCAAGTCCGAAAAATACCAATGCTGAAACAATAATGGCCAGCCAGTTGAGGGTTGAAAAATCCATAGAATTAAGTTTTTAGGTTAGGATAATGAATTGACAATAAGCTATCAACAAACAAATAAAACAATTTGTTTACAATCTGAAAAAGGAGCCTCGTATAATTTTACGGACAGCCTTTTAATAAAATCTGCCGGGCTTCCAACAGAGTTTTGATTGGCTAAAATAATACATGCAAACTACACCGAAACTTCCTTGCTTTGGGGAGTATCAGTTGGTATTGCTTAAAGAAGGAAATGGTAAAGAGAAAATGGTTTGATACTGCTTGCAGAAAAAGTGCTTCAGATTAACGCAGGCAGTTATTTTAGATTCAGGAAGAAGGTGTTTTATACCAGGTGTACTAGCTTATGATCACTGTTCCAAGCCATGCCCATGCAACCAGAAGCAATGCTGTTCCTATAATATGAAAAGGTTTTACAACGAATTGAGTTGACGATTCTTCGGGCAGAATATCTGAGTATTGGTCAGTAACGGATACGTTTGTATTTTTCATAATTCAATGATTTTTTCTTAACGCTTTGTATTCTTTATAGCCTCGTTAAGAAAAAGTAATACAGGTTTTCGAAAAGAAAATCTGGATTAACTGATTTCCCGGCAGTTAATTCTAAATTTCCGACAAATTCGCAACAGAATTACTTAAAGAAAAATAATGTTATTCACATACTTATACACAATAATCCAACTCAAGACTCCAGAACCAATTCTGTAGTTTTAATGAATAATCTTCATACCTTAGCAACACTCTAGATCCGTTTATGTGGGAATTTTTCAATTTAAACAATACTGCTGACCGTCGCAGAGCTCTTGCAGAGAAGAAACATGCACGTGAAAGGCATAAAGCAAGGCTGCGAAGAAAACGGGCAGAAACATGGCGAATTTTGCAAAAAAGGTTCTCCGCTTTTAAGGCTGATCCTTTTGCAAAAAAGGAATTAAGCTCAGCAGAAAAAAAGAAGCAGTCTTTTAAGAAGTATGCTGCCCATGACCGGAAAATTGAGCAGCGCAAATGGTGGGCCAAGTTCAGGAAAGATCCCTGGAAGACAATTTTCCCACCTAAGAAACACAGGATTCCCGGTGGAGGGTATTATCAAACGTTTCGTTTATCAAAAAAGGAACGTAAAGAACATGCCAGACAGAAACGCAAACAATTCCTTGGAAATCTGAACCTGATACTAACTACTCCCGACCTTCGCAAGAAGTTTGGATTTGGATACCTGCATTCCACGGCCTATTTTATTCTCGCTTTTATTCTGATATATAGTATCTATCAGCTGATTACTATTGTAGTGGCTTCGTCCTACAATATCCCCATAGTTTGGTATTACTATCAGTTAAAGTTTCCATTGTCAACCTACTCGCCTTTATATACGAGGATGGCTATGGTGGTAATTTTTGCATCAGGACCTGTTGCATCTTTATTGCTGGCATTTTTATTCCTGAGGTTTCATTTCACAAGAAATACTTTTGCAAGGCGCTTCAGGCTTTTTTACCTGTGGGGTTTTATCTGTGGTGTCAATATGTTTTTCGGTGCTTACATAGCAGGTGTTTTTACTCGAACAGAGTTTATTTATGTTTCTGAGTGGATTTTTATGAGCCATGTGTTTGCTGCCGAAGAAATTGTTTTCACACTGATCGCTATTTTTACTCTTATTGTTATCGGCAGGATCATAACGCCATTGTTTCTGAAATCGTCGAATTCAGTTACAATGATAAAACCTGAATTCAGACTGTTATTTATTCTGGGGGAGGTTATATTTCCTTGGATTACAGGTATGATCATTCTATTCCTGACCACGCTGCCCAATTATTACCTTCCACTGATTCTCAAAACTATAACACCTGGTTTGATTCTGATACCATCCTTGTTTCTGTATAGCTCACAAAAGTTTGACAATATTCATCGTTCGGGGGTTATACAGCATAACTACTTCAGGTGGAGCATTGTAATTTTGGCTATTGCCATTTTGTTTTTTTACAGGGTGATTCTAAGTTTAGGATTAAGATTTTCATAGTATGACCTTGAGCCTGATACTCTTCCTGAGTCTATCCCGAAACACTATACGATTCAATGAAAGGGAATGCCTTAATGAAATATCCTGCTCATTTATATGTTTTTAAATTATTGTATATCATGCATTTAGCAGTAATCCAATAATCCTCCTTGTGCAATACTATCAGGTTAACGATACCAGCAAACATTCATCAGCTTTCGGAAGGAATATATTTTATACCTTAGCCCCTGTATTATTACGTGTTTATGTGGGAAGTTTTCAGAAGAGATCCGATTGCAATAAGAGACCGTCGGAAAACACGGGCTGAAAAGAAGCATATACGTGCCAGGGAAAAAGCATGGAGGCGAAGAAGCCGGGCTGAAACCTGGCGTAACTTCAGGAAGCGTTTCGACAAATTTATTGCTGACCCCTTTGCCAAAAGGCAACTCAGCTCTTCGGAGCGTGAGATACAACGCTTTAAAGAATATGCCAGGCGCGACCGAAAAAAAGACCGGCAAAAATGGTTGGCCAGATTTAAAAAAGATCCGTTAAAAACGTTGTTTCCACCCAAACCGAAAGCTCCGGGCGGCGGATACTATGATGTGTATGGTTTAACAAAAACGGAACGTAAAGAGCTGGCCAGGCAGAAACGCAGGCAATTCATCTCAAACTTTAAAACAGTAATTACTACTCCCGATCTGCGTAAAAAGTTCGGATTCGCTTATCTGCATTCCACAGCATATTTTATTCTCGCATTTATGCTTATTTATATTATTTACCAGGGCATTACCATCATGGTTGCCTCGTCTTATAATATCCCTATTATCTGGTATTACTATCAGTTAAAATTCCCGCTTTACACTTTTTCGCCTTTGTATACACGGCAAGCGCTGGTGGTTATTTTTGCCATGGGCCCGCTTATTTCACTAATGCTGGCTTTTGTATTCCTTAAGATGTACTTCACTGAAAATCCTTTTGCCAGGCGCTTTAAGTTGTTTTACTTATGGGGATTTATATGCGGGGCCAATATGTTTTTCGGGGCTTATATTGCAGGTGTTTTTACCCGTACAGAGTTTATATACACTTCCGCATGGCTGTTTATGAGCCGCTCATTCGATGTGGAGGAAATAATCTTTACCGTTATATCAATAGTTATGCTCATAATTATTGGCAGGATAGTCACGCCTTTGTTCCTGTTGTCATCGGGTTCGGTTACTTTGGTAAAACCTGAATTCAGACTGTTCTTTATTCTTAGCCAGGTTATTTTCCCGTGGCTGACAGGTATGGTGATTTTATTCCTGATTACGCTACCGAATTATTATTTCCCGTTGATTCTTAAAACAATAACTCCTGGTTTGATTATGATTCCAACCTTGTTCATGTACAATGCGCTCGAATTTGAGAATATCCATCAGTCCGGGGTTATTCAACGCAATTATTTCAAGTGGAGTATTGTTATAGCTGTTGTGGTACTGCTGTTTTTCTACCGCGTGATACTGAGTTTCGGTTTAAGTGTTTCCTAATCGGACTTAAAAACGTTTTCCTTTACCTCCTCCTGGAATACGGGATTAGTATCCTGAGAATAAAATATTATTCAACAACCGGAACAATAATAGAATATTTATATATAAATTAGTGAGCTTCTAAACAACAGAAATCATGTTAAAGGAAAACTACACGAGGTTTATATGGGACAGTATTCTTGAAAACTGGGACCGTACCGCTTTTACAAATTATGAATCAGCAAGTTATACTTATGCTGAAGTTGGACGAAGTATTTACTACCTGCAAAAACTTTTTGCTAAATGCGGCCTGAAGAAAGGCGAAAAAATTGCCCTGATCGGGAAAAACTGTGCCGAGTGGGCAATAGCCTACCAGGCAATTGTTACGTATGGCGCAGTGGTAGTTCCTATTCTACCCAACTTTACACCCAATGATGTTCAACATATTATAAATCATTCCGAAAGTGTAATGATGTTTGCCAATAAAGCAAACTGGGATGTGTTGGATGGCGACAACCTGCCCAAACTCAAATCGGTAATCTCTCTGGATGATTTTTCACCTTTATATACACACAATAAGCACTCTGCCGAAAATATCAACAAATTTAAAAGTCTGCTTTCCAAAGATTTCACTAAGGAAAAACTACCCAAACAGATCATCCCCAATTCAGACCTCTTTGCCATAATTTATACTTCAGGAACAACCGGTTTTTCGAAAGGCGTAATGTTAACACACAATAACATTACAGGTAACATGGTGTATTCGCGTACCAATATGCCTTTGGTTCCCGGCGATCATATCCTCAGTTTCCTGCCGCTTGCTCATGCCTATGGTTGCGCTATCGAATTCCTCTACCCATTTACATCCGGATGCCACATTACTTTCCTGGGAAAAATGCCTACACCGCAATTACTCATTAAAGCGTTTGGCGAAATAAAACCCAGGCTCATCCTTTCTGTTCCGCTGATAATTGAAAAAATATTCAAAAAACAGATTAAACCTGTGCTGGAGCAGCCCAAGGTTAAGTTTCTGATGAAGATTCCGTTTATGGACAGCGTTATACTCGGAAAAATAAAAACCAAACTTACAGAGAGCTTTGGTGGCAATTTTCACGAAATAGTTATCGGAGGCGCTGCTATAAATGAAGAAGTGCAGGAAGTTCTTCGCAAGGCTGAATTTCCTTTTACCATTGGGTATGGCATGACCGAATGCGGTCCGTTAATCAGCTATGCCGGATGGCGCGAAGCTCGCTTTAATTCAGCAGGCCGCTGCGTGGATCAGCTCGAAATGCGCATTGATTCTCCTGATCCAGAAAATGTGGTAGGTGAAATAATGGTCCGTGGCGAAAACGTGATGAAAGGCTACTATAAAAACGAAAAAGCCACCCGCGAAATCCTCGACCGCGACGGATGGTTGCACACAGGTGATCTCGGAACCATGGACAGTGAAGGGTTTCTGTATATTAAAGGCAGGAGCAAGAGCATGATTCTTGGCGCATCGGGGCAAAATATTTATCCTGAAGAAATTGAAGCACGTATTAATGCTTTCCCGCTGGTGCAGGAATCTATTGTTGTCGACCGCAAGGAAGGACTGGTGGCGCTTATTTATCCTGATATGGAAATGGTGGATGCAAAAAAGATGAAAGAGCATTCGCTGGAAGCGTTAATGGAAGTGTACCGCAAACATCTTAATAAGGAAGTTCCAACTTATATGCAGGTTGCCAAATTCCAGGTGGTTTCGAGCGAATTTGAAAAAACACCCAAGCGGAGCATCAAACGCTTCCTGTATAGCTAGCTCCACAGGATATATTCGCAAAACATATCAATTTCATCCCTGCACTGTTGTAACTTTGCACGCTGAATGCTGTTGCAATCTTACACCAATATATTTATGCGGACTTTTTACTTTTTACTGGCTCTTGTATGCTTCTCCAACCTGGGTATTGCACAAACTACATCAGGAAACAACAATAAATCGACACTTGAACTTACGTCATCCAACCTGCCCATTGTGGTGATTACAACTAATAACGGGCAGCAAATTCCTGATGATCCTAAAATTCCGGCCAACCTCAAAATATTTAACAATGGCCCCGGCGAACGGAATTACATTACTGACACCCCTGAATTCGATGGCCGTTCAGGAATAGAAGTACGTGGATCGAGTTCGCAGTCGTTTCCCAAAAAAAGCTATGGTTTTGAATCATGGGATACCTCCGGAGAAAGCATAGATACTTCCTTCCTGGGTATGCCATCGGAAAGCGACTGGATATTAAACGCAAATTATACCGATAAATCTTTTTTGCGAAATGTTATGGCATACCAGGTTTGGCGAAACATGGGACATTATGGCACTCGTTACCAGTTTGTTGAATTGATACTGAATGGCCAGTATCAAGGCATTTATATTTTTTCCGAAAAAATAAAACGGGATAAAAACCGCCTTAATATCGCCAAACTGAGCACTACTCAAAATACCGGGGACGATCTTACAGGCGGATATATTTTTAAGATCGATAAACAAACAGGTTCCGGCGGTGCAGGCTGGACTTCTTCTTACAAACCTAACGAATACTCCTGGCAAACAATATATTTCCAATACGATTACCCTAAAGAGGAAGATATAACCTCTCAACAACGAGGCTATATACAAAAATATGTGTATGATTTTGAAACCGCTCTTAAAAGCACTACCTATACCGATACATTAACCGGATATCGCAAATATGCAGAAGAAGATACTTTTATTGACTATTTCCTGGTAAATGAACTCAGCAAAAATGTGGATGGCTACCGGATAAGCACTTTCATGAATAAGGAACGTGACAGCAAAGGGGGCAAAATACGGATGGGACCGGTTTGGGATTATGACATTGCGTGGCATAATGCCGATTATTGTGGCGGTGATGTAACTTCCGGCTGGGCGTACCAGTTTCCTTGCCCGGATGATGGCTGGCAGGTTCCATTCTGGTGGAAACGGCTCCTCGAAGATCCGCGGTACAAAAATAATCTGGCATGCCGCTGGCAAAACCTCAGGCAAAATATACTCAGCAATGAGTGGTTCGATACTTATATCGATAGTATATCTGGTGAGCTTATGGAAGCACAGGAGCGGAATTTCACACAATGGCAAATCCTTGGTATTTACGTATGGCCTAATCCATGGCCTTATGCAACTACATATATGGGTGAAGTTAACACCCTCAAAAGCTGGATGCACAACCGCTTAAGCTGGCTTGATGCCAATATTCCGGGTACTTGCGATGAAACGTATGGTATTGCTGAAACTGAATCTGAAAACATTTTCAGTATCTATCCAAATCCTGTTTCAGATAATCTGAATATTAAATTCCGGACTCCCGCAAAAAATGAAATCGGAATTATGATTATCAATCAACAGGGAATGGTCCTTGACAATGTAAAAACTACTGCCAGGACTTCCGGTGATTGGATTGAAACCATGGATATTTCGACATACAAACCGGGAGTATATCTTTTAAGAATAACAATGGATGGGGAAACGTACACCCAACGTTTTATTAAAATTTAAGCGCTGAATAAAAAATGAAAGAAATGGGAATCCCAAGTATTCTGACACCGTTTTTCACCTTTGGGTCACCCATGTTTGAAAGATAGAAGAGCTGAAATCACAGGGCGACCTGGTAACAGAGAGAAGTGGTTGACAAAGAGAAAATATAAAGAGAACTCTATATCACAAAGTTTGCTAATTTTTTACCACGCGTGGCAGATGCAGTTATCTTTACAGCATCAAATCGCAAATAGATTTGCAGGATCCCCGGATAGACTCGTACATCAAGTTTCTATTCGGGGATCTACTATTTAGAAGTATTGTGGTTTCGATAAATCGCCAGAAATAAATTAATTTAAACCCGATTTTTACCGGATAATTTAAAAATCCAGATCATAACACAAAAAAAAGGACTAACCCGGCCATGTTCCGGATTAGTCCCTTTCCTTTTAAAAGCACTAAATCTATTTTATCACCTTAAGCGCTTCATCAACCGATTTCAACATTGGATCAATCGAGATAGCAGTACCAACTGCTCCCTGCATCCAGGCTTGCGGAGTCAGGCGGCCAAGGGTGTAAATACGATCCACTTCGGATGCAAAATTCTTTCCTTTAATGAATCCATCAATCTGGAAATCAATCAAATGTCCGACAGGATAATTTGAAAGGTAAAGCGGATTATCAATCATGTGTGAATAAATGGCCAGAATAGGTTCGTCTTTACTTCCAAAAACATCAGCATAGTATTTGTTCCAAACTTCCTTAGAAATGCGGATCACGGCTTCTTTTAGCTGGGCAGGAGTAGCTTCCGGATTGGCATACAGCCAGCGCCAGACCTGCATATCAAGCATCGAAACGCCCATAATCTCGTAGCACGACCATATTGCATCCAGCGATGCCAGGTGTTCCTTGTCGGGATTGCTATCCTTGATGCCCAATAAATCAAGGTCGCGTTTCTGAAATAGAAATGCCAGCGCTTCGGTGAATGAAGTGTTCGGAACGCCTTGCAACATATAATAGTCTATATCGTAAAGATCAATGGTTTGCTCCACATTATGCCCAAACTCGTGAACGGCAATATTGTAGCCTTTGTAGTTCATGCCCTTATCTGAAATCCGGGTGCGAAGACGGGCTTTATCTCCTTTCATAGCGGCTCCGGCAGCATGTCCCGAACCGCGGGCAGGATCAACCTGGATTTTTGATGCAATGTACGATGCTCTTTCGGCGCTCCAGCCAAGTTTGCGAAGCATATTGGGCATATCTTTTTCGAAAGCTAAAGGATTTGGATACAAAGCCTGGGTTTTTATAGTCAGATCATCTTCATTCAAACCGCTACGTGCTTTAAAACCATCGTACCATATATCAAAAGGTTCAAGATTACGGCCCAGTCTCTTGCCGATTAACGCTGCAACTTGTTTTATCTCCGGTGATGTTACAAGCGAAACAAAGAGTTTTTCAACATCCTGCTCAGGTATTTCCATATTCAACTCAAATGCGCGCTGACTGTATGTTGGAAGTGCCGGATAATATGCATCGGTTGCATGAATGGCTTTGAAGTTATTGAGCAGCATTTCGTACCGGCGGTCGGGTTCAGGAGTTGCTGAAACTTCTTTTCCTTCTTTCAGAACTTTGTTATCCGTTGGATTCCACTGGTATTCGCCATTGTTTATCACCATTTCGGGGATACTCTGATCGATGATCCGTTTCATGACGGAATACACCATTTTTTGTTTTTCAAGTCCATCGGTTTTCCCGTAATGCGATTTCAGTTCATCGCGCAAACCCCAGTGGGTGATGAGTTTCATCCCTTCAGGAAAATAGGTTTTACCGGATGCATCTACCAGCTTGCCCATCATGATATTATATTCCGAAATATACATATCCGATTTTGCGAGGGCATCATTCACCTGCTGATTAAGCGCTGCAGGAACCCGGGAGGTAAAAATGTCACCCATCCGGGCATAAGCCCATTCGCGGCGGCTCCAGGTTTTCCCCAGTTCTGTTTTTTCGCCCAGCGTATAAAACGGGAAGTTGAGCATGGTAATAAAAGCGATTTTGTTTCCAAACATATCATCCGTAAGATGCGATGAGGGAGAAAAAGCCCCGAACATTTCATCAATGGGCGTTAGTTCATCACCACTCAAATCGACAGGGATACGCAAATCCATGGCCATTTTGTTGTAATTGCCATACAATACTTCAAAACTTCGTTGTAGTTTGTTAAATAAAACCTCCAGCTTTGCCGTATCAGCAATAAACTGTTCCTTACAAAAAGCAGTAAAGGCTTCCTGATCGCCATCCTGTTTTTCCCACAGTGAAGCTACCTGTTTTACTCCACGCCCGAGCCGAACCCTGGATGCTTCGCCGGAGGAATCAGTTAATTGTTTGATCACTTTGTCGAGGGTGGCCTGGTTAATAAAGGCCGGTTTTGTTTCCATAGCTGATCCGCTTGATTTGTTGCATCCGGCAGCCAGAATGATAAGCGGCAATGCCAGGAACAGTACTAGTTTTTTCATAAAAGTTTGAATTGTTTGGGGGATTTCGGAGGTCAAAGATAGAGGGAAATAGGATATTTGAAATAGCCTGAAGAAAATTGTTACAATCGATTTCCATTCTTTTTTCAATATGTATTATACCGCACAATTTCCTCCGTTGATTTACGGATTTTTGTCCGCTGCGGGTAATTATCAACGGCATAACCCAGGCTGATCAGCAGTCCGATGGATTTATCCGAAGGTATTTTAAGCAGCTTTTTAATTTTATCTTC
>JFJP01038225.1_pt1 | contig 18789 bp, 22 predicted proteins | sample 431651 | NCBI WGS metagenome assembly JFJP01 (sample SAMN02602958, study PRJNA72255) | Microbial mat metagenome, whole genome shotgun sequencing project. | biome: fresh water; feature: sink hole; material: water; isolation source: purple microbial (photo- and chemosynthetic) mats found in...
GAGAAGAACCTGATAATAGAGATTATGATTTAATGGATTATCAATGAGTTAATCAATGACCAATTGAGCTTTGGGATAGATATATAGATATAGATGATTTACTAATATGTCAGGCTAATAATTTTCCTGCAAATAGTTTACTTGATTGGTGTGATTATGAATTAGATAGATATAATAAATGAGAAGAGAGAAAAACAAATTATTATAATTATGTAAAAACAATATGAAAAAAATAAAACTTACGATTTGTGAAAATGATGATATATCAAAAGAAGTTTGAACTTTTGAAATTAATTACAAAGAATATTTAATTTGGGAAAATGAAATGTATAGAAGACTTAAAATGTGATATATTTATATTGTTTTTGATATTGATGAAGCTAGAGAAGTTGCGATGAGTATAAGACATTTATACGAAATGCTTAAATATCTAAATAAGTCAAGTAAAAAACTAAGTAAAAATAGCTAATTAGTTGTATTTTAAGCAAAAAACAGTATAATTTAATTATAGAATTATGAAAAATATATTTATTGAAAGTTTGGAGAAAGCAAAAAAAACTAATACTCCTGAATCTTTAAAAAGATTAAGAAAAGCAGAAAAAGAATTTATCAATTTTATAGAAAAAAAATAATATGGAATGAACTTGTAAACATAAATATTTAAAACTATGTGAAATAAAGAATAGTTTAGATAATTCAAATGTATATATTTGTGAATGATGTAAAAAAATAATATTCTGAAGTATTGCAAAGAGTTTAAAATCAACAGAAACATAATAAATTTAACTTTGTAGGGGTTTTTAATTAAAAAAGGATATATGATACCAAGAGAAAATATTGAGTCCGAAATACTAGCAAATTGGTTAAGATATAAAGATTATACATTTACTCATATTGCTAATGAATCTTGATTGCCTCCTAGAGTTGCAATGCTATCAGCAATTAAAAAGAAAAAGATGTGATTATCGCCTTGAGTTCCTGACTTTTTAGTAATTTTGAAAAAATGAAGTTTACTATTTATAGAAATGAAAAGACAAAGAAAAGTATTAAAGAATTGAAAGTTATGAGCAAGTCCGAGTGTTGTAAGTGAAGAACAATTGAAATGGCAAAGGGAACTAAACAAGCTAAATAATATTCAATGTGAAATATGCTATTGAGCAAATGAAGCAATAAAACAAATTGAAACTTTAGAATATAAATAAAAACAAATGATAGTAAAAGCACATTGAAGAGTTTATGAATATTCAGAAGAGAAAAGAAAACTATATTCAGAAAATCAAAAGAAAGCTAGATGAATAAAAAGACAATTAGAAATAAAAGCTTATATTTGAGAAAAGAAAAAAGAAATACAGTTAAAACAAGAGTTTAATAATAACTAAATAAATAAAATATGACAGAAGCACAAATAACTAATAAAAATAATCAATTGATAATAAAACATCTAAATCTTTACGAGATATTTAAAAAATGATATATAACACTAAAAGAGTACCAAGATAAGAAAGTAAAGATTAGTAATGTAATTATATAAAATGAGAAAACAAAAAATAATACTTCCACAAATGATGGAGATGATGAAAGCAGATTATCAAGTAATGAAGCAATGTGATTTTTTAAAGAAATATAAAATATGAATAGTAACAACATTAAAGATTTTTTGACATAAGAAATCACAAGCTTGATATAAACCAGAAGTATATAAAAAACCAGTAAAAGAAGAGATTAAACCAAAGGACTATTCTATATTTAAAAAGGTTAAAGAAAAGAAGTATTATTTAGAAAAGTGATCGGAAATTGTACAAAGTAAATCTATATTTGATGTTATGTGAGTTAAATCTATTGGTAATATTAATTAATTAATTAAAGAATATATGAATTATAAAGATGAAGCAATAACAATGATAACTAGAAAATGATTTAATTATTATTTTGAAAAGGTAAATTTAAAAGATAATTGTAAATATGTATTTCCTATGATTTGAATCAGTATCATTTTTGATGTAAAAACTTGATTTTATTATAAGCATTGATATAAAGAATATAAAATAAAAGAAATTAAATATACATTTGATTATTATTTGAATTATCTTGATGATATTAATAAAAAACTTGATTAATTCTATAAAATAGTATAATAATTAATATATAAATTATGAAAAAATTAGATAAAGCAATAAATACATTAAAGAATGTATTAAAAGATTGTTGAACTATAACAACTCCTGAACAAGAAATACTTAATGATATTGCTTTAATTTATAAAGATACATCAGTTTGAGATTATATAAATATATGAGGATATAAATTAACAGTATCAAAAATAGAAGATTGAACTTATTATTTTACGATAGAAAAATGAGGGTAGATAAAAAAAAGAATATGGTGAAAGTTCTTAAAGAAGTTATAAATAATCCTTTACAATCACAAAGAGATATTGCAGAAAGTACTTGACTTGGACTATGAAGTGTTAATAGAGCCATTGATGATTTGGAACAAAATGGAACATTAGAAGAAAAAAATGTTATAGATTTTGTAAAATTAGATTTAGAACTTCAAGAATTATGCACGAGAGAAATGATAAGAAGAACTAGAGAGGAAACTAAAGAAGTTAATAATCAAGATATAGTTAGATTTAATGAAACTGCTTTTAAGAGAAGTCAAATACTTTGATTAACAGATAAGCAGAAAGAACATATGATTATAGAAATACAATTATAATATGAAACAATTAGTACCAGAATGAACAAGATATTGAAAATATACTATTTTAAAAGAAATAGAAAGTAAAAAAGATAGGTATTTCGAGTGTAAATGTGATTGTTGAAATATAAAAAATGTTAGACTATCTCATTTAAAGAATTGAAGTATAAAATCTTGTTGAAAATGTCCATCAGAACAAATAATTAGAAAATGTAACTGTTGAAAAGATATGTTACTTTTTTATTATCAGAAGAATAAGATATTTTGTAGTTTAGAATGTAGAATTAACTCTACTAAGAATAGATATACATATAATTGTAAGGTTTGTTGAATTTCTAAGGAAGTACCACTATCAAGAATAAATAAGAATAGAGAGTGTTGCTCATCTTCTTGTAGAAGTATATTATTACAATCTAGGTTACATAATAATGTAATTGAGGACTATAAAGAAAGAAGAGTTTTTATAAATTGAGAACTAAGAAAAAAAAGAAAAGATAATGAATATAAAAAATGGAGAAAAGAATGCTTAAAAAGAGATTGAAATAAATGTTGTAACTGTTGAAAAGAGGCAGAATGTGTACACCATATAAAACAAGTAAAGGATTTTCCTGATTTAATACTGGAAATAAGTAATGGATTAAGTTTGTGTAAAATATGTCATAATAACATACATAATGTGAAAAAAGACAATAGACCTATCTAAATCTTTAAGAACTTGGCAAAAAACCTTTTTACAAAATGTAAAAAGGTTTAATTTGCTTGTTATCCATAGAAGAGCTTGAAAAACAGTTATAGCAATTATATTACTTATAACAAAAGCTTTACAAGAAAAATGAGATTATGGATATATAGCACCAACTTATAAACAAGCAAAAAAGATAGCATTTAGGATATTAGAAAAAGTATGTATTCAAATTTGATGAATTCGTACTAACATATCAGAATTAACATTTACATTTGAAAATTGAAGCACTATAAGCTTATTTTGAGCAGAAAACCCTGACTCTCTTAGATGATTAGATTTAAGAGGGGTTATTTTTGATGAATATGCACAACAGCCTAGTTGGATATATTGAGAGATTATATTTCCAATGATAAATGCAAATAAAGGTTGGGTAACTTGGATAGGAACACCTAAATGAAAGAACTCTTTTTATAAACTTTATGAAAGAGCTAAAAAAGATGATAGATTTTACACTGTTTTACTTAGATATACAGACACAAACTTATTAGATGAAGAACAAATAAAAGATGCAAGAGCTGAAATGACAGAAGAAGAGTTTGAACAAGAGTACAATTGTAGTTTTGATGCTTATATGAGATGAGCTGTTTATGGTAAAGAACTTGCATTAGCACAAAGAGAATGAAGAGTTAAAAAAGATATATATAATCCTGAATTAGAAGTTTATACATTCTGGGATTTATGAATATCAGATGCAATGACTATTATATTTGTACAAGTATTATGAAAAGAGATTAGAATTATAGATAGTTATAAAAATACTTGATTCTGATTAGAACATTATGCTTGAATAGTAAAAGCTAAACCATATAAGTATAAAGATCATTATTTTCCACACGATATCAAACAAAGAGAATTAAGCACTTGATTAACAAGATTATCAGTAGCACTAGAGTTATTATGAGATAATTGTGGAATAGTTCCAATGAATAGTATAGAGAGTTGAATAAATGCAGGAAGATATATATTCAAATATTTATGGATTAATGATGAGTTAGAAGATTTAATTAATGATTTAAGTTTATATCAATATGAATGGGATGAAAATAGATGAGAGTTTACAAAAACACCAAAACACGATTGGACTTCTCATTATGCTGATGCTTATAGATATTTAGCAACTATATTTAGATATTTAGTAGAAGAACCACCAAAACAATTAGAACAAAAACAAATAAGAAATGTTATATATGATGAATGATTAAGTTTAGATGAGATTATTATTTGAGATTTTAATGATAGAGATGATGAAGATACAGTTTTTTAAAAATATTTGATTTTAATAAAAAATAAGTAATATAATAATATACTAATTAATATACTTCACAATATGAAGACAAATCAAGAACTTTACAATGATTTTTTTAGTAAAATAGATATTGAAGAATGAACTTTAATATGAATGATACAAACTCAATTTAATGAGTGAGAGCATTTTATGCAGAATAAAAGAGATGAATTAGACACTAATTTTGAAATTTATAAAAATATAGTTACAAAAGAATGAGATGTATGAGATGAAACAACTTTTATAACTATTAATGCTTTGATTGCTCGTTCAATATCAGAAGAGTTTAGAGGGGAATTCATAAGTAATGATACAAGAAGTCAGATTACGGCAGAGAACTTAAATAATATGTTGGCACAGGATTATGATAATGATGATATGTTAGCAGTAGATTTATATTGACTACTATTTAAATATATAATGTGAGTTTTTATAAAAATAGAAGCTGGTTGGAATTGAAAGACTAAATCTCCTATATTTAATTATGTAGATCCTAGAAGTTGGATACCAGACCCTAATTGAAATTATCAAACTTGAGAATTTGCTTATTCTTGATTTGTTACAATGTGTTGAGAATTTGCACTTGATAATGATTGGTTAGATAAAGATAAATTAGCTCCATATAATGTTTGATATTCAACTAATCTTGCTAAATATAGAGACCAACAATTAGAATGATATTTGAATACTTGATGAACAAAAGTAAATAATTACTTTGATATATACTACCATTATTTTTATATAAAAGATAAAAAAGGTAAACAAAGAAAAGCTATGGCAATTCTTTGAAATGAAAGAAGTTTAATCTTACAAATAGAATTATATGAAGAACCATCAGAAGATATAGATGCTGAATTTCCTATTTCTTTTGAATATTATGGCTTTGAATTTAATAATGTATTATGAGATAATGTTGTAAAACATACAGCAGAACCACAAAAGATAAAAGCACTTAATAGAACACTAAGAATTAAAAAAGCAAAAGCTTGATTATATCCTATGTATTTCTATAACGAAAAATATATAACTAAATCACAATTAGCATTTTGATTTAATAAATTCATACCAGTTAATACAAAAACAGAATGAGCTATTGATTTAAACTCTATAATTACAGCATTTAGACCAGATGATAGAGTTGATAATACTTATTTAATAGATAATGATTTAGATAAACAAGTTGAAAGAAGTACAAGTGTTTGAGCTAATATAACTTGAAGCACACAAGAAGCACAAGATAATACAGCAACAGAAGCAACTTTAGTACAAACAAATGCGGATATAAATATCGCTTATAGAGAAAAAATATCAAACATAGGTAAAAAACAATTTATGAGAGTTTGGTATCAAGCTTATTTAAGATATTTTGAAGAATGAGATAAAAAGATTATCTTACAAGACAATTGAATTGGAACAACTCCAGTAGAAATAAAAAAGAAAGACTTTTACTTAAAAGCTTATAATAAAATAAGAGTAAGAAGTAAAACACAAATAGAAATGCAAAGAAGAAAAGATTTACAAGCTATAAATAATCTTGTAAATCTAGTAGCTTCAATAGATACTATTGATAATTACCAAAAACTACTACTTATAAGAGATTTAGCTGAAGCACAAGGATTATGAAATAGTAAAATAAAAACAAGATTATCTTGATGACCAGAAGAAGAATTGATAAAACTAGAAAATGATATACTAGACCAAAAAGCATTTTTTCCGATAGCTTCAGATGATAACCATTTAATCCATATAATGCTCCAAAAACCTATTGATGATAAAAATATGGCTAGTATAGCACATTTTCAAGCACATATTAAAGAATGGGTTAAACAATGAAAACAAGTTAATTCAACTGTGAATTGAACACAACAGGCTATACAATCTAGTATGGCTTCGCAAACAATGGCACAGTGAAACCAAAATACAGCACAAAATACACCTATTACTACTTAATAATATAATATGAATTTGAAAGATGTAAAAAAAGAAGTTTTTGTCCCTGAATACTCACAATTAATGAGAGATGAAATTTATCTTGAACTTATAGAAAAATATAAAAATAAAGAAAAACAAATAAGAAAAGAAGTATTTGCAATGTATACTCAACCTTGATTTACTGAAAATCAAATATATAATGAAAAAAATGCAAGTGTTGAAATTATATCTATATTACTTGATGTAGTAGAAGATTTAAAGAATGTAAAAGCAGTTTGAATTAAATATTTACAAGAAACTATTGAATCATTAATATGAGATCATACAAGAGATATAGAAAATAAAATATGAGGATTTACAAATATAAATACAATGTCTGTATATACTGAGACTGATTTGATGTTAAGATGAGCAAATGTTTATGTTGATATATATTCATATTATGAAAGAAGTTTAGAATGATTTAAGAAAGTAAAAGAAGAACCAGAAACAGAAGTACAAGAACAACTACAAGAAGAAGATAATTCGTAAATTTCTATTGCTTATTAGAAATAATAGGCAATATGAAGTTCGAGAATACTTTATAATAAATCTCTTTTATATCTCCTAAAAAATATCTAATATGGATGAGTTAGAATCAATAGAGACTTCGGAAGAAGAAACTATAAATGTTGAGACAACAACTGAAAACAATGAAGAAGATGAGGTAGCTTGAACAGAAGAGGTAACTTATGAACAAGCAATGAAATGGAAAGAAGATTTAAGAAAAGCTAGTCGTAAGATAGCCGAACTTAAAAAACAAACTCCAAAGAAAGAAGCCTCAACAGATACAGAACTAAGATTTTTCTTTATAGAAAATCCTGAATATAAAGAACATAAAGAATGAATATTAGAAGTCTTATCTAATCCTAAATACAAAGATTTAACTCCAGATGAAGCATTAGCTATTTATAAACTAAAAGCTCCTAAAGAGAGTCAAACAGTTATAAAAAATACAATTTGAGGGGCTTATAAACCAAAGCCAAAAACTCTATGAGAAATGGATGAAAAAGAAGCAGTTAATTTGCCACCTAATGAGTATATTAAATACCTAAAAGCTAAATGAGAGTTAAAATAATATTTTTTAACTATAAATAAAATGACTGTAATAAACTCAAATTCAACTACAAGTTGGAATAAAACTAAATATACAAAAACGGTTTCGTCTTTGTTATTTACAAAATCAGTTGCTATGAGTCTTGCTAATACTGAATTAGAAGCTGATATGCCTGATTGAACTACTATTGTTAGACCTACTACTTGATTTTTATCAATTCAAACATATACTCCTAATAATACGGTTACATATGATAATCTAGAATTAGGAAATGAAAATTTAGTTATAAATGATACTCCTATGGTAGCATTTACACTAGACCAAATTGAAGATGATGATGCAGGATGGAATATCAAAATGAACACAATGGAAAATGTAGCTAAATTGTTAAGAGAATATGTTGATTGAAAATTCTTCGGACAAATCTTAAACTTTGGAAATACTTTAGATTCTACAACTACTTTATCAAAAACTAATGCTTTTGATACTGTTTCTGCTGCAATAGCTGAATTAATCAACTATTGAATAGATGAAACTAAAATAGTTCTAGTAATGGATGCTTTCGGTGTAAACTATGTTGAACAAAATGCAGTAAACTCTACATTTGCTTTGAGTGATAAAACATATACAGCTTGATATATGAACAAAACAGTTTCTTATGCTAACTTAGTTAGAAGTGAGAATTTGCCTTGTGTATGAAGTTTTATATTTGGAGCAACTCCAACTGATTGAGATACTGTAAAAATCAATGGGCTTACATTTACAATGAAAACAACTCTAGGAACTACTGCTTGAAATGTACTAATTGGAGCAAGTGCAACTACTGCTGGTGCTAACTTAGCTTCTGCAATTAATGGTAGTGCTTGAGCTGGTACAACTTATGTAGCTTTAGTTGCAAAAACTAGAAATAAATATTTAAGAGGGTTAACTGCTTCTGCTACTACTTGAACTGTTACATTAACATCAAGAAGAGGTTACAGAGGTGCTTGAGCTTTTGCAAAAACAATGACATCTGCTTCAAATAAATTTGGACAATTTGTTATTTACTATGCAACTTTTGAAGAATGAGCAATACATCTTGTAATGAGAGATAATGTTAGAGCTTTGACAGGAAGAATTCCTTGAAGTGCTACTTACGAATACTTAACTTGGTCAAGATTTGGACTTAAAGTATTTGAAGATGGTGTTGAAAGAGGTTTAATTATCCCAGTTCAAGCGAGAGCAGCTGAATAATAGGTTACTAAACTAGCCCTTAGAAATAGGGGCTAGAAAGTACTTTATTATTTAATTATAAAAATATGTTTAGACCTTGTATAAATAAAAAAACTTGAGCAGTTGATTTAATAAATTTAGATAATAATCCTGATTTAAGTGATTATGATATTGTAAAGATATCAAGAGAAGCTAATGAGTGAAGTATTAATTTAGATTGAGATGAAGTAAAGACAGAATCTAAAGATAAACAAGCAGGACAGAAATTAAGTGAGTTAGAAGAAGATCTGCAAATTGAAAAAGCACTTTGAAAAAAGTAAATAAAAAATTAGCTTATCTGAAAAGATAGGCTAGATTTTATCTATTTTTTATAAAAATATGAATGTAGCTTGAATAATATCACAGATGAGAAGAAAAGCTAAAGTAGATACTTCTCAATACTCTGATGCAAATGCTTTAATAGACTTGAACACTCTTAAAGATGAATTTTGGAGCAAAATTTGTAGTAAAAAGAAAAAATTAAACTGGCAAGAATGGAAAACGAACTTGGAAGCTTTACAAAGTGAATACACACTTGCAGAAGTAACAAGTACAACACAATGAACTAAATTACTTGAATCAATTTCTATAAATTATAATTGAGAAACATACGATACAATTTGATGATTAAAATATATTCCAGCAAGAAAGGTAGAAAAAACAGAATTAGTAAATGATTGGGATTATTATGTAGAAAATCAAAGTGAATTAGATCCTATATTTTATAAAGCTGATAATTCATATTTTATAGCACCTGCCCCTAGAAATGCAGTTACAAACTGAATAAAACTAACTTGAATTAGAAATATCCCTGATTATATACTTGCTACAACTGAAACTCAAATGATGTTACCTACTGATATAATCCAGACTTTAGTGTTTTGATTAATTGTATCTTGATTAGAAGAAAAATGAACAGATGCTTGAACTGTAAATAATGCAGAAACTAGACGGGAGAAAAAAAGAGATGAAGCAATAGATACTATAATGAATAATGTAGATGAATGAGCTTGGATTAATGAATATCCTGAATAATCTTTAATTAAACTCTATGGCAAACTATAAAAAAACAAGCTGGATATGATGAATGAGTGAATGAGATTATGTATCTTGACCTGATAGATATCTATACTCTGAAAATATAAACACAACTTCAAATCCACATTATATAGAATTATGATTAAAACCTGCTAAATACATAAATACAGCAAAAACAATACATAGTTTACTTGAAATAAATGATAGAGTTTCTAATTCATCAGTTATAGCAAGTTTTTGTTCTGACTGAGTAATTCATATAAATAGTGATACTGCTGCTTATACAAATGCTGGTTTATGACATTTAGAATATCCTGTGTTTATTTTAGATTGATATGTATATTTTGTTAATTCTTGATGAGCTACATCTGCATTTTTATTAAATAGAACTACAATAACAGATGCAATATCTTGAACTTGGAGTCCAACTTTATCTTATGCAACATTATCAACAAATGATTATTTTGAGTTTCATTGAGCTTTAGTTGTGCAATTCTTTGCATATATATGGTTATGAAATAAAATAAATAAATTTGATAGTCAAACTTGATTAGTTGAAGAATACAATATAACTGGTTGAGAAGAAATTGTTTGAATTACTTACAATGCAGGTAATTACAAAATATATACAGAAACCTGAAAAATGGCAATATGGAATTGAGTAGAAGATACAGTTAGTTTTGTATGAACAACTATTAATTTTAATATCAAGAAAGTTTACCAAAAATGAAGTATTGATTATATAGTTAGTTGAGATGAAAGTTGATGAGAATGATTATATTATATGAACTGATATACAGCAGTTGTAATATATCAAAATACATATAGTAAACAATTAGCAGATACAAAGTTTAAATTCCAAAGATGACAATCTATATCAAGTTATATAGATAAATTAGTTATGGTAGAGCAATGAAATAGTTATTTGAGATTATGTACTATGTGAAAGGATTTACAATGATATCCTAATGCTTATAATTGTATATTAGCAACAAATAGCTATTGAAGAAGAATAGAATTATTAAATGCAGTATTGTATAGTAAATGATATATATATTATAGTTATAGTGATTGAGTGAATAAATGAGTTGATAGATTTTTAGCAACTTGAAGTACTTGAACTAAACAAACAACTTGATATATAGTAACTAACATTAATGACTTACAATTATGAATAGATTTAAAAAGTTATAAATGATTATATTTTAAAGTGAAAGACATTACATCAACTCAATATATAGAAGTATATAAGAGTGATGATTGATGAAGTTATAGTTTAGTTTGAACAATTAACTCTCAACCTGAACACGATATAGCAAGATTAAATATGACTTGATTTTTTAGAGATTTTTCATATAAATTTATACTTTACAGTAATTCTAGTACATCTCCTAAAATATATTATTGATTTAAACATAAATATGACTCAAACGACATCACAAACTAAAGATTTAGTTGATAAAGCTTTTGATATTCCAGAAATAAGAATTACAGATGAATATTGAATCAACACAAATAAACTAAAGCCTTGATTAAATATAGAAGATAATGGTTGATGAAATGTAAAGACTATTATATTTACTAGACTTGCTACTGTATGAACTTGAAATCAAAGTTTTACTTGATTTTGATTTACTCCAACATCTTATCAAATAAAAGCTTGGAGAAGTTGAAGTAGTGCAGTGGCTACTTGGTCTACTTGATGATATAATACAACTAATTACTGTTTACAACTAGCAGATTGATGAAGTAATGATGTTAGTTCTAGTAATTATGTATTAAGAGTATTTTATACTAACCAATGATGAGATAGAACAAGTGCAACACACATAAGTTTTGATAGTGATTGAATAACTTTAAATTTTAATTATTCGTGAGAAAATATAGTAATGGAAATAACAGCTTATTAAAATAAGTTTGTTTTTTTATAAATACAATTATAATAAAGTTAATAGAATTTAATATAAAATATATGGCATATACTCCAGAACAAAACAAGGCATTTGAGGACTACTTAAATGAAAATAAAATCATTGCACCAACAACAACAGATTTGAAGACTAAGATAGAAACTTGAAATTCAACAGCAAGTGATAATTATGCTTATAATAAAGCTACTTGAAACCAACAATGAGCTAGAGAAGTTATGCTATGAAGTGAATGAGCTAAGAATATGAAAACAACAGTAAATGCAGAAGAAGTAAAATGATTAAGTCAAGAATGAATTACAAATCCTAATATTGTAATGGAACAACCAAAACCTATACAAGAAGCTCCTATACAAGAAAAAACAACTACTATTACACCTGAATGAAAAACAGAAGTAATAAAAGAAACACCAAAACCTACTTGAATTACTAAAGATACAAACTGGGAAGATACAGATAAAAGTATTTGAAGTTTAGAACAAATGGTAGAATCTAGATATTGAACAATAGCAACACAAAATCCAGACTGAACACTTACAGCAACTGTTTGAGATAAATCATATAATTGGGCTATTTGACCTGATTGAAAACCTAGTAAAACAGAAGTACAATTATCAAATGCTGATTTAATAAAAAATCAAATGCTTTCTAAGTATATGACAGCTAATTCTGACCAAATATATAATGGTTTAGTTAATTGAGATATAACTGCTGAAATTAAAGCAAGTTTAATAGCAAATCCTAATTATGCAATTGCAGAAGAAAAACATAAAAAGAAAATATCAGCAGACAATACAAATAAAATGATGAAAGGAATGTATAATACTTCTACTTGAAAAACAGATGAAGAAGAAATAGATCCAGTAACAGAAACTAATAATAAGATAGTTGCAAATAAAATATGAAAAACAGATGAAGAATTACTAGATTATAGCGACTTTATAGCACAAGATGAAGATTTAACAACAAATGTAAAAGATTTAAGTGCTAAAAACCTACAATTAAAAGAACTTAATCAAATAGCTAAAGATAGATATAATGATATAGAAAAAAAATACCCTTGATTAGATAAAAATAGTGCAATATTACTAGCTTCAAGACAAAATGAGTCTATTTATAACCAAATAGATGCTTTAAGTGATGAAATAGCAAATTTACAAGCTAATGTTACTTATAGAGAAAAAATACTAGATAAAGAGTATAATACAAAATTATCTCAACAACAACTAGAAGAACAAAGAGCTTACGAACAATCACAAACAGAGGAACAAAGATCATATAATGAACAACTACAAACAAAACAACTAGAACAAGAATATGCTTATACTTATTGAGATTTAAACTCTGAAAATCCAACTTTACAAAATATAGCTATTGAAAGAGCAGTAGCAGACCTTTACACTAAATATCCATTATCTTGAATGGAAAGTCAAGCTATGAAAGTACAAAAAGTAAAAGATAGAATGGCACAAGGTATGACTTGAAGTGAAGCTATTGCAAGTTTAGAAAGTGAGATTAGAAAAAGTGATAGATATAAAACTTATATAGATGAGCAATCTAAATGACAAGAATGAAAAGTAACTTATTGAAAAGTTTGAGTAGATTCTACTTGAAAAGATATATACTGATTTATAGATACAGCAAATAAAACGATTAGTTGAACATCTTGAAATTTATGAACAACTCCAACTTGATGAACAACAACAGCTCAACCAACTTGAAACCTAGTTACAAGGAAAATAGGTAATACAAATGCAACAAGAACACTTGATGAAGTAGCTATGAATAGCTTTGATACAGTTGCAAGTGAAATGGCAAAGGCTTGAATTAAACTTGTAGTATGAAGTTCTTATAGAACAAAAGAAGAACAACAAAAATTATATGATAATTACATAGCTTGAAAATGATGAATTGCTGCAAAACCTTGAGAAAGTAAGCACGAGTCTTGAATGGCTATTGATATTTACTCAGATAACAAGCTTTCTTGACCTACACAAGCTCAAATTGATATAATGACTAAGAATTGATTTAAACATATGGCTATACCTTGAGATTTATGACATTTTGAATATGTATGAAAACAATCAACTTGAGATTTATCAACTCTATGACAATTTATGAAAGATAATCAAGATAGATGAGTTTGATATAGTAATGATGATGTAACGGCATTTAATAATAAAATTGATAGAATGGCGAGTGTTTGAGATGAAAAATGAATGGCAGTTTCATATAGAAAAATGCTTATGGATGATAAAACATTTAAAAAAGAGTTTGATGATACAACAGTATTTGCAAAATCACTTGATACAGTAGAAAAGCTTATAAGTGATTATGAAAAAGCAGGTAAAAGTACAAATGCAGCTAAAGCACTTGCAGAAAAAGTTTGAAGAAAATTATGAATAACTACAGATACAGCTCTTGCACAATTACAAACACAACTTTGAGTAACAATGGCTAATTATATAAGAAGTATATCTTGAACTGCAGCAAGTGATGTAGAAGTACAAAGATTAATGGGAAATATGGCTAATATAGGGAATATAAAAGACTTAAACACTGCAATAGTATGACAAGTAAAATCAAATGCGATGAATTGAATAAAACAAATGATAGATAATAGAATGTATTGAATGCCTGAAGATTTAAAACCAAAAGTTTTTTGAGATATATATTGAAAAACTAAACCAAATGAAGTATTAACATCTACTTGAAAATCTTGAACTACTTATACATTTAATCCTAAAAAATAATAATATGGCAGAAACAAAATTTAACTTATTTAGTAATATTCTGTGAACTGTAAATACTCCTACAACAAGTAATTTTAAACCACCTATACAAACAACAGGTGGTTGAATTACTGCACCTATACAACCGAATAATACTATATTGCCTTGATTAAAACCACAAACAAATGCAATACCTAGTAAACCAGTGCAACAACCTATACAACCTATACAACAAAAGCCTTTTATTCCCACTCCAGTAGTAAAAGTATGAACACAAGCAAATGCAAGTGAAAAAAATCTAATTCAAACTTATTTAGATGATGATAATGAAGATGTAAACAATAGAGAACAGATATTTAAGATGATACAAAATTGAGAAGATGAAACACTTATAGAAGATGCAATAGTAAATAAGATAGGTTATACTTGAATTAAACAAGAGCAATGATTTGATATAACTCCTTCTTTTTGAGAAGTATGGCAATGAGCTAAAGATGTATGAACAGATGTAAAATCTTGATTATTTAACTTATGAGCTGATGTTTCAAAGTGAGTAAGATGAGAAATATGAAAAGATACTTGAATTCCACTTTGATTATTTTGAAGAACTATGGGAAACACAATGTGAACTCAAAAAGAAATAAAAGATATTTGAGAAGCATATTGAAGATGAGAAATAACAAAAGAAAGAGCTTTATTACAAAATATGTGAATGCAATGACTTTTATTAAGTGATACATTATGAGATGTTTTTATGTCTTGATTAAAAACAATATTTCCTAATGAATGAGAACAAGCAGCAAAAGAGTTAACACAATGAGCTTTAAGTACAGAAACAGGGCAAAAAATAAGTAATAAAATTGAAGAAACAAAAAAAGAGTATGAAAGATTAAAAGAGATAGACCCAAATAAAGCTAGAGATTATAAAGCAAGTTTAGGATGACTTTCATTATGATGGGAGGTTTCTTGATATTGAAGTGTAAGTAAAACAGCTAAATGAATAAAAGAATGAGCAGAAACAGTAATAGATACGGCAACTCCACTAGTTAAACAAACTTGAAAACAAGTATTAGATAAATCTTGAAAAGTAATTAAACAATGAGTAGAAAAAACAGCTGAAAAAGTATGACAGACTACTAAATGAATAAAAACAACAAAAGAACAAATAACAAGTTGATTAACTAAAGAAGAAATAAAAGGATTTCAATCTAATCCATATCAAGCAGATGAATTTAAAAAACTTACAAATAGATTAGAAAGTCCTGAATGAATAAGTGATATTAAAGATTATATAGTAGAGAGAGTTTGAGCTATAACTAAAGAGCTTACTGATGAAATAGATAAAATAAGAGCTACTAAATGAGAAACTTCTAATGTATATAAAGAAATAAGAAAACAACCAATAGAAGTAAAAACTGAAACTCTATTAAATGATTTTAAAACGACTATTGAAGCTAATTGAATGAAAGTAAATAAAAAATGAGTTATAGAAAGAGTTGCTTGAAGCAAGGCTAAAGATTTAAACCAAACTGATATATCTAAACTTAATCAATTATATAATGATATAAAAGCTGATTCTAAGAAGTGATATTTAACTCCTGATGAAATACTTACATTTAGAAAAACAGCAAGTGATTTAGCTAAATATGATGCTTCTACAACTACAACAGGGCAAGGCATAATTAGATGATTAAGAAAAAATATAGATAATACAGCAAAAGAACAAATAACTTGATTAAAAGAACTTGATTCACAATTTGTAGATAAATTAGATGAATTTGAAAATGCAGTAAAAGATTTAGTTTATAAATGATGAGATGTTAAATGAGAATGGAGAAGTAATATAGTAAATATAATATGAACTCTTGATAGAGCAAATAGAGCTAAATTACTTACTAGACTAGATGATGTTATTCCTTGAATATGAGAAAAAATACAAGCTATTGATAACATTCCTACAATATTAAAATCATTACAAAGTAAATGAATGTTTGAGAAATATACTTGAGTTTGATGAGCTATTGCTTGAGCTAGTGTATTATGAAGTGCAGTACCTGTTTTATGACATATTGCTTGAGCTATTGTTTGATGAGTATGATGAAAATTACTTGAATCTTGATTAACAGGAATAAGAAAAATTGCATTAAATAAAGTATTGAGTAAAATATCAAATGAATGAGCAAAAAGAATGAAAGAAATCAATACTAAAATAGCAAAAAAACAACTATTAAAACAAGAAGATAAAGCATTTATTAATTCTTTAAAACAACAATTCAATGATGAAATCAGCAAATCTAAAACTAATAATTTGAAGTCTACTACTACTAAGTCTATGACCAGTGGGAATATTCCTAATAATAGTAATACTGTTACTAAGAAGTTAACTCCAAAAGTAGAGCAAGGTAAGTTATTAAAGAAAACAGAAGTCAAAGAATCAAATGAAGAATTAAATGAACTTTTATCATATAAATTAAAAATACTAAAAGAATTTAGTAATAAGAATGAACTTACAAGCGAACAAATAAATAAAACGGTACAAGACTTTAATAAAATTAAAAATGCAAAAGTAATTGACATATCAAATTGAATAATGTGAGCAGATTGAAAAGTTGATAATGTAATATATGTATGAAATTGAAATTTTAGAGTCATTTCTTGAAAAAAAAGTTGAGACTTTAGTTATACCGATTTATTAAAAAGAATAAAAGAAACCACTCCAGCAACAAGCGAAATACAAACTAAACTTTCAAAACTAAATTCTTCAAATATAGAAGAAATAGCAAAGAGTATCACAACAGATATAACTAAACTAGCAAAAGTAAAACAAATCATACAAGAACATCTAAATAAGTATGGAGCAGAGTTTAAAAACTATATGGCAGAATTGGTTGAAAAAATTTCTGATTACACTTGAACTAAACTTAATTTGCTAGGTAAAGAGTGAATAGGAGTAGAGAAAACTAAACTACTAACTACAAAGAAGTTATTAAAACCTAAAGTAGATTCACTTATTGAAGAAGTATGAGCTTATAATGATTGATTTAATAAGTGAAAACTCTTTGATATATCTCCACAAAGTAAATCAAAAATATCTTCAATGGAAATAAAAGCTGATATGTGAGAAATTAAACCTGAAGAAATAAATAATCTTAATAAATGGTTTAAAGATAATAAAGATAATTATATTACTTTATATCATTGAACTTATTGATGACACGATATTATTTGACAATGATTAAAAGCTACAAAACAAAGTACTGCAAAAAGTTTACAATCTGCTCCTTGATATGTTAATTTATCATTTGACCCAAGTAGAGCTAGAACATTTTGAGAATTTGCATATCCTTGAAAAGAGATAAAAGTATATAAAGTTAATGTTAAATTATGAGATTTAAAACCAGATTTAGACCAATTATGAAATAAAAGATATTGGGGAGAAAGTCAAAATATATGAAATACTCTAGCAGATAGTTTGTTATATTGAAAATGATTTAAAATAAAATGAAATATAGAACCATATAAAATTAAATTACTAAATAAATAATTATATAAACATTCATAAATGTTCTTTTATAAACTTACTTTCTTCTTTTTGTCTAAGAATCTCTTTATAATATATGATTTTATCATTTAATCTTTTTCTATAAAAATTAATATCGTTTATATGATGATTACTTTCAGTAGGATTCAAAGATGAAATATTAAATATATCTCTATAAGTTCAATTTTCCATATATCATATATTACTATAATTTATTCAATCATATTTATCTAGTAATTCTAAAAATATATTACAATCGTTTATTCTAGCATTACAAAAATATTCATCTGGTAATAGTTTAAAATCTAACATATATCTTTTAACTTAAAAATTAATGTACTTTAAACATATATCTTTTTTACGATGAAATTTTCAACACTTCATACAAAATATATCATAGTTTAAATTATCCTCTACTTTCTTTAGTTTTTTATTCATTTACTACATAAATCTATCAATTAAATAAACAAAAGGTGCAATAGGAATAAATATATTTAATATTTCTAAATCTAAATTATTTATCATATCTTATTTAGTTATA
>JFJP01038226.1_pt1 | contig 18786 bp, 13 predicted proteins | sample 431651 | NCBI WGS metagenome assembly JFJP01 (sample SAMN02602958, study PRJNA72255) | Microbial mat metagenome, whole genome shotgun sequencing project. | biome: fresh water; feature: sink hole; material: water; isolation source: purple microbial (photo- and chemosynthetic) mats found in...
AGGTGATGCAATAGCCCTCCCATTAATAACGTCATCATTGTCGGATCCTGATTTTAGGGTAAGAAAAGAAGCATCTGAAGCTATCGTTAAAATAAGTGGAAGTGAATCAATTAATGCTCTTATAAATTATATGCTGGTATTTGACAGTACACCGGATCAGGAAGCTGTAAAATCTGCCCTGATGAGTGTTGCCGGAAATGATGAAATGAGATTTTTGATTCCTGTATTAAGAGAAGGGTCTCCTTCAGCCAAAAAAAGTGCTATTGAACTACTGGCATGGAATAGCGACAATAAATATTTTTCAGAAGTTATTCCTTTTACTTCATCCGTTGATGAAAAAGTAAAGTCTGCAGCCTATAAAGCTCTGTCTGGTCTGGCCGGAATAGACGACCAGGATGATTTGTTAAAGCTGTTGGCAACAACTGAAAATGCCGATCATGTTGCAGATATACAAACAGCACTGGCAGTAGCTGCAGGGAAAATTTCAAATCCGGAAATGAGGTCTTCTGCCATTTTAAAAGCAATGGAGGGGAATATACAGAAAGGTAAAATTATTCCTGTACTTGCAAACACCGGTGGAAGAGAAGCATTGACAGTTGTATTAAAGGAATTTGACAACGGAAATCCGGAAATCAGGGATATTTGTTTTAAAACCCTTACAAACTGGGTGGATTATTCAGCATCGTCAGCTTTATATACAATCTGTGCTTCAGGAAATAAGACATATGAAGCCCCTGCATTTGAGGGTTTTGTGCGTCAGATAAGATCTTCAGGGTTACCTGATGAGCAGAAACTTCTTAATTACAGGAAGATTATGCCATATGCACTTACTGCTGAACGCAAGAACCAGATTCTTGCGGAAACAGGTAAACTGAAAACATATCAGTCACTTTATTTTGTGGCAGCTTACCTTGATGATCCTGAAACATCATCTGTGGCTGCCAGGTCAGCCATGACTATAGCACTTCCACCTGCAAATTCGCAGGCTGGTATGTACGGCGATCTTACACGAGATATCCTTTTAAGAAGTATCAGCAAGCTTACAGGTCAGGAGAGTGAATATGACAAAGAGATGGTAAGTAAATATCTCACTGTAATGAATAATGATGAAGGGTTTAAATCCATGTTTAACGGGAAGGATCTCACTGGTTGGCAGGGATTAGTGGAAAATCCGGTGACAAGGTCAGCAATGAAGCCAGCAGAACTTGCAAAAAAGCAGATTGAAGCTGATAAAAAAGTAGCAGGAAACTGGAGCGTAAAAGATGGTTGTATATGGTTTAATGGTAGTGGTGACAATCTTTGTTCGAAAAAGGAATATGGTGATTTTGAGATGCTTGTTGACTGGAAAATATCCAAAGCAGGCGATAGCGGGATTTATCTCAGGGGCACACCACAGGTTCAGATCTGGGATACTTCAAGAGTTGAAGTTGGAGCACAGGTAGGCTCAGGTGGTTTATATAATAACCAGAAAAACCAGTCGAAACCTCTTACAGTAGCAGATAATCCGGTAGGTGACTGGAATACTTTCAGAATTATTATGATGGGAGAAAATGTCTCAGTCTGGCTGAACGGTATCCTCGTTGTGGATAATGTAACTATGGAAAATTACTGGGATCGTAAAATCCCTATATTCCCTTCAGGGGCAATAGAGCTGCAGGCTCATGGTACTGATTTGGCTTTCAGGGATATATATGTAAGGGAAATAAGTGAAAAAGATTATAATCTTACACTCATAGAAAAATCTGAAGGATTTGAAGCTCTTTTTAATGGTAAAAATCTGGATAACTGGGTGGGAGATAAAAAATCCTATATTGCCGAAGATGCAATGATAGTAGTAAAACCAGGAGCCGGATCGGGAGGAAATTTATATACTGAGAAAGAATATGCCGACTTTATTTTCAGGTTTGAGTTTCAGCTTACTCCTGCCGCAAACAATGGTCTGGGAATAAGAGCGCCACTGACAGGAGATGCCGCATATGCCGGGATGGAGTTGCAGATTCTGGATGACACTGCGCCTGTTTATGCCAATTTGCAGCCATATCAGTATCATGGGTCTGTTTATGGTGTTATCCCTGCAAGGAGAGGTTTTCAAAAACCTGTTGGTGAATGGAATTATGAAGAGGTAATCGTTAAAGGAACAAGAATTACGGTTAACCTGAACGGAACTACTATTGTCGATGGTGATATTGCTGGTTCTATAGAAGGTGGAACCCTTGATCATAATCAGCATCCGGGATTAAAAAACCAAAAAGGTCATATCGGCTTCCTCGGACATGGTTCAGAATTGAAATTCAGAAATATAAGAATAAAAGATCTCTCAAATTAACAACTACACTCATGATACCTCTATGTGTAATCTATGTCTATCAGCGCAGTTCCCTTTTTATGATTGGGATTCCACAGAGGAGTACATAGTTTCACAGATGTCATACTAAAATACATATAGGAAAAATGAAAAGAATTTTCGCCCTTCTGATCTCGGTTATTTCCCTTGCAGCCTGTTCACAGGTTAAACCTCCTGAGCCTTATGGTCCGGTCCCTTCTGAGCGCCAGCTTGCATGGCATGAGATGGAGTATTATATGTTTGTTCACTTTACTGTTAATACTTTCACAGATAAGGAATGGGGTTATGGTGATGAAAAGGAATCAGTGTTTAATCCAACGGACCTTGATTGCCGTCAATGGGCAAGGGTTGCACGCGATGCCGGTATGAAAGGAATAATAATAACAGCCAAGCACCACGACGGTTTTTGCCTGTGGCCTTCTCAATTTACTGACCACTCAGTAAAGAATTCTGAATGGAAAGACGGGAATGGTGATGTTTTAAGGGAATTAAGACAGGCTTGTGACGAATTTGGTCTTAAGCTTGGGGTTTATCTTTCTCCATGGGACAGGAACAGTGCAGTTTATGGAACACCAGGATACCTGATCTATTATCGTAATCAGCTGACAGAACTTCTTAAAAATTATGGTGATATTTTCGAGGTTTGGTTTGACGGAGCCAATGGAGGAGATGGCTATTATGGCGGAGCCAGGGAAAAGAGGAAGATAGATAATAAAACTTATTATGATTGGGAAAATACTCATAAGATTGTCAGGGAGTTGCAACCTGAAGCAGTTATGTTCAGCGACGCAGGACCCGATATCCGTTGGGTTGGAAATGAGAGCGGTATGGGCAGTCTTACCAACTGGTGTCTGCTGAACAAAGATGAAATGTATCCGGGTGGCGATTTTGCAAAAATACTGGGAGAGGGTCATGAAAATGGAAAGTACTGGGTTCCTGCCGAAGTGGATGTGTCTATACGACGTGGATGGTTCTATCACCAGAAACAGGATTCACTTGTCAGGTCACCTGCTAATTTACTGGAACTCTATTACTCATCAGTAGGCCGTAACAGTAACCTTCTTCTTAATGTTCCTCCCGACAGGAGGGGGCTTCTCCATGAAAATGATGTAAATTCTCTTATTGCTTTCAGAGAGTTATTAAAAAAGGAATTTGAAAAAGACCTGGCAAGAGGCAAAAGGGTCTCCGTTTCGGAAAGCAGGGGAAAAGAATTTAAGGGTTCCAATATTACCGATGGGAATAGTGATACATACTGGACAACAGATGATTCGAGAACAACCGGCGACCTTTTTATTAATCTGGGTGCAGAGACTGAAGTTAACCGGATAATACTCCAGGAGTATATTAAACTTGGCCAGCGGGTACAGGAATTTTCTATCTCAGCATTCACCGGAGGAGAGTGGAAACCGTTAATAGATGGCACAACCATAGGATACAAGGTCATAAGGAAATTTCCTGTCGTTAAAGCCACTAAGATTAAAATTTCGATTAGTAAATCAAAAGCATGTCCTGTAATTTCGAACATTGAATTATACAGAGCACCCGGGGATTAAAAATAGAGTATCACTTACCAATAATAAACGTGATACAATTGATTTGGGAATTTCTCGGATTCTGAATGATACTTAATCTTTCTAAATGATGGGTAATATAGTGGCGATACGCTGAAAACTTTGCAGTATAATGTGGTTTTCGAATCGCTCCTTTGTTCTTCCTGGAACTAACTCATTTATTATCTTTTTGGTACTCCTACTGTCTGTGAGAGAATTATCCTCTGGTTTGATCTTAAGCCCATTTCGGGAGATAATTTTTCTTTTGGCACCATACCTCTTATAACACAACCCAGGTTTGCTGAAGCACAATACAAATATATATTCTGTGCAATAAATGCTGTGTTAGCATAAGATGATAGGAGATCCCCGTCCTTTATCTCATCACCTTCTTTCTTTCCCAGTTTTGCCATATCTGCTACAAACACAAGGTTTAGTGCTGCTTCAGCAACGAAATCCTGTGTCCCGCAAAGTTGTCTTAAATCTTTATTATTTAACTGTTTAAGCAAATTGTTTTCAGCTATATAAATATAAAGACCTCCTGGAAGAGTAACATAGATATCAATTTCCTGAACATTCCTGGCTGAAGGTGCTGTCCTCTTTTTCTGATCTGCTCTGTTAATGCCCCAGCCAGCCCATAACAGGTCTGAAAGTTGCTGCATTGAAAGATTATCTTTCGTGAATGTTCTGATCGTCTGCCTTTCATTAAGGGCCTGCATCAGTGGTTTTCCTCCTGTCCTGTCGGGTGCAGGCAGAAAAATATCCTGTCCTGAAGTGGTGAAAAGGATTCCATTACCGCATAAGGCAACAAGAAGTAATAACGCACACTTTTTCATAGGTATTAAATTAAAATTATTCGTAATCTCTGATCCTGACTGCAAAATGTTCTGCATGTTAGTCCCTTTCATGCTCTTTACTGGCGTGATATTCCGTAATTAAATGGCAGCACGGGATTAATCATTTCAATGTCTCAGTTAATCTGAAACATCCTTGCCACTTTTACTGCTCCTGCAATTCTCCTGGTCAGACCTTTCCAGTCTTTTTTATGCACAATTTCTTTTGTAATGAGATTAGATCCTATACCTACACAGGTAACACCTGCACTGAACCATTCCCTCAGATTTTCAACAGTAGGTTCAACACCCCCTGTTGGCATAATGCTTGTCCATGGGCATGGTCCTTTTATTGCTTTAACAAAATCAGGACCGCCTACAGATGATCCCGGAAATATTTTTACAATTTCAGCTCCAAGCTCTTCAGCATAATTTATTTCAGAAAGTGATCCGCAACCTGGAGACCAGAGAACTTTCCTGCGGTTACATACTTTTGCCATATCAGGATTAAGTACAGGTGAGACAATAAAATTTGCTCCAATCTGAATGTACAAAGATGTAGTTCCTGCATCAACAACTGATCCAACCCCTAATATCATTCCTGGTACTTCCTTCTCTGCCCATTTATTAAGATCACTGAATAGCTCATGGGCATAGTCACCACGATTTGTGAATTCAAAGACTTTTATCCCCCCGTCAGAGCATGCCTTAATTACATTCCTGCAGATATCAGGATCCTTATGATAAAAAACCGGAATAATGCCGGATTCTTTCATTTTTAGTATTACATCTATTCTGGTAAAACGTGCCATGTTATTCTTCTTTGTTCATACAAATGTATTTAAATTAGAAGTAAATACAAAGTCTGTATACCAGGGAAAGAAATCCGATAAGTGTTTATGACTTTTAACTTTTATTATATTTATCTTAGCAACTCATTCATTAGATATGGCTTTAAACTACATCTGGATTGCTTTTTTTATTATAGGATTCCTGGCTGCATTAGGGCAATTGATATTTGCAGGTAATACGCAGATATTCAATGATATGGTGAGTGCTATATTTACGAATGCAAAAACAGGATTTGAGATATCGTTAGGGCTGACAGGTGTTTTGACCCTATGGCTGGGATTAATGAAAGTTGGAGAGAAGGGTGGTGTAGTTTCAATACTCGGAAGGCTGTTCGGTCCACTTTTTCTAAAACTTTTTCCTGACCTTCCCAAAGGTCATCCTGCTTACGGATCGATAATACTGAATATTTCAGCTAATATGCTTGGCCTCGACAATGCAGCAACCCCGATGGGTCTGAAAGCAATGAAGGAGATGCAGGAAGTAAATCAGAATAAGGAGAGAGCTTCAGATTCTCAGATAATGTTTCTGGTATTGAATGCTTCAGGGCTTACAATAATACCTGTCAGCATTATTGTTTACAGAACACAGCTGGGAGCTGTTAACCCTGCTGATATTTTTATTCCTATACTCATTGCAACCTTTTTTGCTACCCTGGTTGGGTTGATAAGTGTTGCTGTTATTCAGAAAATTAATCTTTTAGATAAAGTTATCCTTGCCTACCTTGGCGGATTGACAGCATTAGTGACAGGTATAATTATTTACTTTAGCTCACTACCAAGGGAGCAAATTACTGAAATATCAACATTAGCCGCCAACTTCATCCTGGTCACAATAATTATGGTGTTCATTATACTTGCGCTCATTAAGAAAGTTAATGTTTATGATGCATTTATTGAAGGGGCAAAAGAAGGCTTCTCAATTGCTATAAAGATCATACCATTTCTTGTAGCAATTCTTGTTGCCATAGGGATATTCAGAGCATCAGGTGCAATGGATTTTGGAATAAACGCTATTGCACGGTTTTTCTCATGGCTGGGTGTTGATACACAATTTACAGGGGCATTACCGGTTGCATTTATGAAACCACTCAGCGGAAGCGGGGCAAGAGGATTAATGATTGATGCCATGACTACTTATGGCGCAGATTCATTTATTGGACGACTTTCCTGCACACTGCAGGGAGCAACTGATACTACTTTTTATATTATCGCAGTTTATTTCGGATCTGTTGGTATAAAAAACACCAGGTATGCAATCGGCTGTGGTTTACTGGCTGATCTGGCAGGCGTAATTGCTGCAATTTTTGTTGCTTACCTTTTCTTTACATAACCTAAATCTATACAATTATTTATGAGCACTCTACTTATAACAATCCTTGTCGGAGTAAGTATTATTGCAATTATACTTCTTACATCAAAATTAAAATTAAGTGCATTTGTTGCCCTTTTTCTTGTCTCCGTTTTTCTGGCTTTTGCGACATTGCCGGCAGAGACTATTGTCAGTACTATTAAGGAAGGGTTTGGCAATACGATGGCATCAATAGGGTTCTTAATTATTCTCGGAGCAATAATTGGCATAACACTCGATAAAACAGGAGCCACTATAAGTATTGCACGGTATATTCTATCCAAAACAGGAGAGAACAGAAGCCCTCAGGCACTTGGTATTACGGGATTTCTGACTGGAATACCGATATTTTGCGATTCAGGATATATAATACTTAGTGGTCTGGCAAAGTCCTTCAGTTCAAAATCAAAAATAGCAATGCCTTTTATGGCAACTGTGCTCGCCACTTCACTTTATTCAGTGCATTGTCTCATACCCCCTCACCCGGGTGCTCTCGCAGCTGCAGGCCTTTTTGATGTAAACCTGGGATACCTCATCGTTATCGGTATCCTGTTTGCTGTCCCAGGAGCTCTGGCAGCATTTTTCTGGAGCAAATGGATGACAAAAGGTAAAAATTACCCCCCTGCAAAAGAGATTGCTGCTGACCAGATGATAACCCATAAAACACTGCCATCCCCGTTTATGTCAATTCTTCCTATTGCAGTTCCCCTGTTGCTGATAACTCTGAAATCTTTGGTTATTATGATTGATAAGGGAGGGCAAAGCACAGTTTCAAAAGTCTTATATTTTCCGGGAGAACCAATTTTTGCTTTAGCTATCGGAGCTGTTCTTGCTATGTTTCTGATAAAAGACAAGACAATTTCATCAATGAATTCGGTTTTTAAGGAAGCAGTTGATAAGGCAGGACCAATACTCATAGTAACAGCTGCAGGAGGAATGTTCGGAATGGTTATTAAGGCAACAGGTACAGGGCAGGAAATTGGTAAGCTTCTGGCTGGAACAAGCATAGGTCTGGTGGTCCCATTCCTGATTGCAGCAATAATGAAAACAGCTCAGGGCTCATCTACTGTAGCTATAATTACAAGTGCATCTTTTGTAGCTCCGATGCTTTCCATGCTGGGACTTGATTCTGAGTGGGGCAGGTTACTGGCCATGTTGTCAATGGGAGCAGGCTCAATGTTTGTCTCTCATGCCAATGATTCCTATTTTTGGGTTGTTTCAAATTTTTCGGATATGGACCCCGATACCACACTGAAAGTTTATTCTTCCACGACACTTGTAATGGGAATGGTAGTATTTGGATGTGTATGGGTTACTTCCCTGTTTATTTTATAATCTTAAGAATTACTGATATCATCTGTTTTAAATTGAATGATCATAGCCTGCATTAGATTTTGCAATTGTTTCAATTTTTTAATATTAAGGTAAGTTATAATAAAACTAAACAAAAGTGAATCAAAGAATTATTGCTGAACAGATCTTCCGGGCAGGTGTCGAAAGAGTGCTTCCCGACACACTTATTGCACAACAGGTTGTCCTTAATGACAATAGCCTTGAAATAGGTGACCTTAAATTTTCCCTTGAACAATTGGGTAACATATATATAATCGGAGCAGGTAAAGCAAGTGCAATGATGGCTGCTGAAGCAGAGAAAATTCTTGGAAAACTAATTTCTTCGGGTCATATTGTGGTTAAATATGGTCATTCTTGTAAACTGAATTATATTAAAGTCTCTGAAGCTGGTCACCCGGTACCCGATTCAAGCGGATTAAAGGCTACAAAAGAGATACTTATGCTAGCAGATAAGGCCGGGAAAGATGACCTTGTAATTTGTCTCCTGTCGGGTGGAGGATCGGCCCTTTTGACTGATTTTCCTGAGGGTACAGCTCCTGAAGATATTGTAAAACTGAATAAGCTACTTGTGAATAGCGGAGCATGCATCCAGGAAATAAATGCCGTAAGGAAACATCTGTCACTGGTTAAAGGGGGTCAGCTGGCCAGGACTGTTTATCCGGCTACTCTTGTGAGCCTTATTTTGTCAGATGTCCCCGGCGATCCTTTGGATGTCATTGCGTCAGGGCCCACAACCCCTGACCCTACTACTTTCAAACAGGCAATATCTGTTCTTGAAAAATTTGATTTGCTCAAATCCGTTGCTCCGGGCATACTTGAATATTTGGAAGAAGGTGAAAAAGGAGGGAGGCCTGAAACTCCAAAACAAGGTGATCCTGTATTCAAAATGACTCATAACTTTTTAATAGGGAATAACAGGCTTGCACTTGAGGCGGCGAAACTTAAAGCTCTGGAATTTAATATTAATGCAGTTATAATAAACGACCAGCTGCAGGGAGATGTTTCATCTGTTGCTGAATACATCGTTGAACGATCATTAAGTTTTAAGTCGGACGAGAATGAAGTAAAACCTGTCTGCCTGCTTTTTGGCGGTGAAACTACAGTTAAAATGTCAGGGAAAGGGAAGGGCGGAAGAAATCAGCATCTTGCCCTGCTTTGTGCTTTTCTTCTTAAGGATCATCCGGGTATAACTGTTCTTGCTGCAGGAACTGATGGCAACGACGGACCAACTGATGCGGCAGGTGCAGTCGTTGATTCTGATACTCTTCGCGAGGCCGGGATGAATAAGATTAATTCTGAGAAGTACCTTACTGAGTTCGATTCTTATCATTTCTTCAAAAAAGCAGGCGGTCATATTATTACCGGTCCGACAATGACTAATGTAATGGACATCATAGTTGCTATTGTAGAATGATCAATTTCTGAAAATTTTATCTTAAACTGATTATTATCACTGAATGATTATACTGTAATACTATTTTTGTATGCGATATGTATGATTTTGCATATTGAATATTGGCATTATATCATGCAATGCAGTTATAAATATTTTTGGTTAATGGTGAAATTGATTAAAAAATTCATGACTATGAAAGAATTATCGTTCTCTGTGATTATTTTCTTAAGTTTGGTATCGTGCAATAGTATTCAGCAAACAGGACCAGGAAACAGAAGCAAGGCTGTTGCACAACTGATTGATACTTCAGATATGTCGAATAATTTTTATGATAATACTGAGACCTATTCTCTGGAAACAGGTGAAATATTAATCGAAGGGGAAATTGCAAATCCAGGTATAATTAAATTATCAGAGCTTCCGCTACATTTTGTGATAGTGAAAGAAACACTTCTCGATAGTGCAGGTGGGGACAGGTTTGTGGGAGCTTACAGGTATGACGGATATTCTTTATTCGATATTCTCAATAATAGTATACTTAGGAAAACAAATGTCGCTGAGTTTAGTCCTATAATTGATCTGTATGTAGAAATTGAGAATAATAAGGGTGAAAAGGTTCTGTTTAGCTGGGGCGAAATATTTTATCCGAACAATCTTCATAAAATAATTATTGCATCAGGCGTTTCCCGTATAGTTCCTTCAAAAACAAAAGAGCTATGGCCTATTCCATCCAGGTCCAGGATTGTAGCAGGTTGCGATCTTATAACTGAGAGGAATATCTCTGACCCTGTAAAGATTACAGTCAAATCACTGAGAAAAGCATTTTCTGTATCTAGAGGACTTTCTCCAATGTATTCTGCAGATATAAAATTACTTGCTGACGAAAAGCAACTAGCTGTAATATCTCCAGGAGAGGAGGGTGGAAATATAACCTTTACAACAATCTTTTATGGAAGGGGAAAAGGAATTCACAGTACGTCACCCTTCTCAGGGATTCTGTTAAAAGATGTTCTCGGAAAATATTATCCGGTTTCACAAAAGAACCTTCAATCCGGAATGCTTTGCATTGCCGGAAAAGATGGATATAGATGTGCGGTTTCATATTCGGAATTGTTTAACAGGAATGATCAGCAGGAATTTCTTCTCGTCAGAACAGCTGCCGAAGAAGACGGAGGGCTGTACAGGATATTTGCTGCATCTGATTTTTTCTCTGACAGGGCCATTAAATCTGTTTGCGAAATTGATCTTGGATATTAAAGAAGTATCGATAGCATAGCGTAATAAATCCGGGATCTTCAATCCCGGGTATTTCCGGTTCTGTCAATATATTATAAAACTTTACTGGAAGTCGAATATCATTGACAGGAAACAGGAACGTCCGTAGCCATTTACTCCTGAGCCGTGATACCTGTAATCTTTATTAAAAAGGTTTAGAAAACTTAAGTTAATACTCAGATAGCTCATTGAATAACCAGTACTTGCGTTAATAATATTCCAGCCGGGAGTACCTCCTGAGGGGATACGGTTATCATCTGTATCACCTGCTGCGAGCCGATCCTGTTTTCCTGCAGCCTGCCACTCAACGTTAAACCACCATCCTTTCAGCCTGTACTCTATTGCCATCCGGCTGAAGAGCGGAGGAATTCGTCTTACAGGTTCATTCCGCGTAATATTCTGCCCATATGTATATGTAATGCCCCCGGTGATCAGCCACGATTTATTCAGATCAAAATCCCAAAGTGTTTCAAACCCCTCGATAAAGGCTCGTTCAATATTCTCTTTTATATACACTGGGTAGCCATCTATTGTATCTCCGGCAATCTTATTTCGCACTATAAGGTTATATAATTCGTTCCTGTACAGATAAATCTCTCCTCTAAGCCTGGTTCCGTTATATTTATAACCAACCTGGTATTGAAATGAATGCTCCGGCTTAAGGTTAAAATTAGGAGTTTCATACCTGAAATCCACAATCCCCAATGTTCCAAGATCGTCAATATTTGGAGCCCTGAAACCGGTATTCATTGAAACAAATAAATTGGATGACCCGTTAAGTTTCCTTAGCACAGCCAGATTTCCGACAATAGCTGAGGGTTTGAGTATTGTGGTACCGGAAGCTTCATCAAAAACCTTATTGACGAAAGTATTCAAACGTGCACCGGCCGTGATACTCCATGCCTTAAGATCAAAATTATGGATACTGAAAGCGGCAATACTGGTCATAGATGCTTTGTCGGGATATAGCCCGCGTTTTGAAATGGCTTCACCAGTAAGAACGTTAATGTCTGAGCGGCTGCTTCTTACCAGATCGTTGTATACTTCAATACCTGAGTTACCCGACCATATATTTCTGTATGATGATAATACTTCAGCAGAAAAGGTCAATGAACGCACCTTATCATACTCGGTTCGCAATGTTGAAGATCCGTTTTTCATTAGTTCCCGGCCTTCAGCATTTTTTTGAAATGAGGCTGTAAATACCGCAGATTTTATTAAGGGTCCTTTAAATTCCTGATTTAGTCTCAGATATGCTAAATCTCGTTTCTGGGGATCCATTTTGTTGACAGCATAGTTTTCGAGAGCAATTTTATGGAATACGGGTACATTGCTCTGGTGTACTCTCTGGTAAACCATTGTCAGACTGGATGATGGCGAAAGAAGTATTTTTCCTTTCAGGTCCAGATCAATTTCTTTATAGCCGGTTGGAGTTTGTGTGCCTGTAGTATCGCCCCCTACCATATCACCAAAATTCCTCCAGGTGGCTCCTGCTCTTAATGCGATTTTTTCTGTACTATATTTAAGTGCTCCGTTTATGCTCTGTTCCATGTTTTGCGTGGCAATTCTGGTCAGCACGGTACCTCCCCAGGATGAGTTTTTTGTTGTTTTCAGGTCGTGAGTGAAAGCCTGGATTGTTCCTCCAATGGCATCTGATCCGTACTGTACTGAACCACCTCCGCGCAATACTTCAATTTTTCCAATACTAAATACATCTATTGTATTAAAATACTGATTTGGACCATACCGGACCGTTGCATTACTTAGTCTGATACCGTCAATCAGCAGGAGTGTCTGGTTGCCGGTTAAACCACGAATGAAAGGAGAACCTCCGCCATGATTTGTCTTCTGTACAAATACTCCTGGTGCAAGCTGAAGCGCCTCAGGAGAAGTTCTGATCTGTAACTTCTGAATTGATTTACTGTCGGTCACTCTTATTGCTTCAGGGGTGTTTATTAGAAGTGACCCATATCGGTTGGCAGTTACAACAACCTCCGCAAGAGATTGCATCTGTATAGAATCTATTACCGGGAGTGAGTCATTATTCTGGGCTGATAATAAACCTGTGACAAATGATAATGTAAATGCGTTAATAATTCTGAAAACTAAAATGATCTTCTTCACTTCTTCACTTTTGAATTTTTTGCTCAAATTTAAAAAGAGTATTAATAAATAAAAGCAGATTTACAATAATAAAATGTACCTTTTTGTTCATCTTATTTTATCTAAAAGCCGATAGTATACCCATCACATTATGAAAGGACCCATTGAAATATTTCGTACAACATGTTATTCCTGACAGGGATCATGAATTTCCGGAAAGAAATAATTCTTTATGCTGGTCCTTTACCATCTGCACCAGCTTTTACAGGGGAACTGAAAAGTATATTGTCCGGTGGCAATACTGAAAGCATCTGTTCTAATATCTTCCTGATAATAAGGAACCTGAATTATATGAAAAGCTACGATCATCATCAGGCAGAGCATACTTTATCGTTCTTTTTAAGTAGTTAGTATCAGCTCTTCTTCTTTAAAAGAGTGTATTGTGAATATATTCATAGCTGTACTGCCACAAATCAGAACGAATAAAAAAAATCAATTTAATGGGTTACTTGGTATATTAATCCTGATATCAACTGCCTTCCGTAAAATTTTTATAGCGTGACTTACTTATTTTCTTTGTTTTTTATCAAGGATAGTCTCAATTTCGTCCATGATTTTATTCATTGAAACAATTGTTTTGTCAAATGGCACTGAGGAAGTCATATCAACTCCTGCTTTTTTAAGCTGTTCAATAGGGTAGTCGGAACCACCTGATGAGAGAAATGCCATATATTTTTCGAGGGCTCCCGGTTCCTTGTTCATTACACTCTCAGCGAGTGAAATTGAAGCAGTAAATGAGGTACTGTACTGGTACACGTAAAACGCTCTGTAAAAATGTGGTATAGCTGCCCATTCAAGAGAGATATAGTCATCAATATAGCAAATCCCATCATTATGTCCGTAATATTTTTTTACCAGCGAATTATATATTGAGGAGAATCTTTCACCGGTTAAGGGTTCCCCTTTCTCAGCTGCTGCGTAAGTCTGTAGCTCGAACTCAGCAAATTGTGTTTGCCTGAACAATGTTCCCTTATACTGGTCGAGCCAGTTCATGAGAAGAGAAAGCCTGACATCATCGTCTTTAATCTCCTTCATTATCTCTTTAAAGAGTAAAACCTCATTAAATGTTGAAGCTACTTCTGCTACAAATATCGAATAACCGGCAAGTGGGTAAGGCTGGGTTTTATTCGAGAAGTAGCTCTGCATTGTATGGCCCAGTTCATGCGCAAGTGTACTGACATCATTGTATAAATCGTTATAATTTAATAATATATATGGATGTACATCATATACATCACCGCTTGAGTATGCACCTGAACTTTTGGCATTTGTGGGATACACGTCGATCCATCGGTTGTCAAGAGCTTTCTGTACAACAGTTGTATACTCATTTCCAAGAGGAGCGAGAGCTCTTACAACCAGCTTTTTTGCCTCCTCGTATGAATATTTAAGATCAACATCCTTCACTACAGGGGCATACATGTCAAGGTATTTAAGTGTATCCACTCCAAGCATGCGCTTCTTGAGTTTAAGATACCTGTGAAAAGCCGGAAGGTTTTTATTTACATTATCTACTAGTGAATAATATACAGCTTCGGGAATATTATTCGGATACAATGCTGCCTCGAGAGATGAAGAATAACTACGGGCTTTGCAAAAGAAAATATTTGATAAATCACTTCCATAGAGCATTTCGCCGTATGAGGCTTCAAATTTTTTAAAATTATTCCAGTACGATTTAAAAACAATTTCGCGGTCTTTGCGGTTTGGTGTTGCCCTGTACCTGTTGTAACCTGAATTGTTAAGAAGCAGACTTTCTCCTGTACTGAGTGTGACAGTGGGAGATGGCATTTCTGCATTGCTGAATGTATTGAAAGTAGATGAAGATGTACCCGATATCATTCCGGCAAGTGCCATTATACGTTCCTCGGGTTCACTTAGAGTATGTGTTTTCTTATTGAAAAGGTCTTTTAAACCCTTACGATAAATTCCAAGTTTTGGCTCTTCCTTAATAAATTGTTCAATCCGGCTCCAGTCCATTGTAAGTATCTCAGGATCAACGAATGCAGACTTGGAATAAAAATCAGAAAATATCTGTTGCAGCTCCTTTACCATAGATGAATATTTCATATTCCGGTTATCAAGATCTGCATTCATGCTGCAGTAACTATACAATCTTGTCGCCTCCTTAATTAACTGGTATTGAAACTCAAAAAAATTTAAAAGTTCTTTGGGAGATCTGGTAAGAGTTCCTTTATAACTACCTGTCATACTCATTTTTCTGATCAGATCCTCCTTTGCTTTGTTCCATTCAGTATCTGATTTGTACAGATCTGTCAGGTTCCATTTGTAATCCTCCTTAATTTCACTCCTTTCTTTTTGCGCAAAAATACTTGCACTTAAAAAGAAAAAAAGAGTAGCTGAAATCAGCAATTCACGAATAATATTTTTATTTGCCATGGATTAATTTTTTTACAAAATTAGTTTAATTCATGTCAAAGGCAATTATAAATTTTCATTTTGCCGGAAAGAATAAGGAATGCTCCTTCACAAAACATAGTTACAGATTCATTATGTAATTGGTCGAAAATTTAAAAGAGCACTCCCGTTAATATTAAATTTTTAATGCTATTATTAAAATATTAATATTGGCGAGCCTGCATAGAGGTTGAAATTGCGGCTCCTGTTGCCGCTTCCTCATTGTATATTGTCATTTCCAGGGGCGATCCAAATTCTTTCTCGAGTATTTCCCTGAACAGGGCATTGTACTTAATGCCATTGCCACTTCCAAAGATTTTTTTCCCGTTTTTAATGACTTCTGATTCCACTTTCGATTTATAGTAAACTGCCATTCCGGATAAAAAACCCAGCACAAAACTGCCGGGAGTAAAATTATCTTTTGTAAGGTTTTGTATTACTGCCTTTGAATCAGGGTCGTTGCGTGAAGCAAAAAGGAGGGGGAAAATCTCCGGTTTATTTTCAGATATCTCATTTCTTGCTGTCTGTTCCATTTTTTTATATACACTTTTTTCAAATGCCTCGTTATTTAATCCAAACAGTTGAACTCCACACTTCATAAAGAAATCATACAGAGTGGCATAGACATTCCCCCCGCTTATAAGACTTGTTGAAATAAGCACCTGATTTGTCATATACGGCCTTATTTCAGTATCAGCTTCTTTCTTAATTTGACTAGCTTTTTCTTTAGGCAATGTATACGATAACTGGGTGCCAGTGCCAACGTTGATAAGCAATGCCCCCAAATAATTACCTACACTTCCAATGTAGCTTGCCTGATTATCCCCGAGTGCGACACGAACTGGTATCTCTTCAGGCAGCCGGCCAAACAGATCTGAGTTTCCTGCGGTATAATTGGTCTCATATATTTCAGGGAATTTTATTTCCTGCAGGTTGAGCACAGTTATTGTTTCTTTATTCCAACCCTCCACAGGGAACAGATTGAAACCTCCGATACTGTGAGCCATGGAAGCGTGCATTACCGGAACAGACAAATGACACAGTTGCATTGCAAAAAAGTCTGGAAGTGTGCAAAATGAGAATATATTTTCTTTTTTTTCAATGTTTTTCCAGTAATAAAGGGTAACCAAACCATAGCCATCCGATACCGATAACCCAGGCACTTTTTCCTTCATCTCTTTTAATAATGTCAACCCATCTGAAATTTTCAGGCTTCCTCTTCTGTCCTGCCAGGTAACAAGGTTGGTTATTGCTTCTCCCTCCCGGTTCAGACCAATTATTCCATGCATCTGTCCTGTCAGACCAATAGAATCTATAGAAATTCCGCAGGCAAGTATTTGAACTGTTATTTCGTTAAGACATTGTCTGATAACCTGGATATCCTGCTCTGCAAAAAGAGAGTTATCTGTTTTTAAGTATGCTTTTGTCGGGATACTGAAGGTATGTAAGACTTTTTTATGTACGTTATCATATATTACGGCTGATAGACTAGTCGTTCCAAAATCGATTCCCAAACTGATTTTATTTGTCATAATAGTCATGTTAAAGTTTTTCCTGTCAATGGAAATTTAAGAATCTCAGAATGCATTTTTCACAACTTTTGCTGATAACAGTTATTAGTGAATATTGTGAGATAAGATCCTGATGCCTGCCTGAACAAAAGCCTTTCAGAAATTTTTATTATGATACTTTCATCATATAACATTAATAAATTTAGTCATGAAGTGCTTCCGAGATGAATCTTATTAGTTTATTTTTATCAAGCTTTCCGTTTGTCCTGACACCGCTGCATACATCAATTCCAAAAGGCTGAACTTCGTCAACTGCCTGTCTTACATTTTCAGCTTTCAGTCCTCCTGCAAGAAATATCGGACATAATGAGTTGTCGCGGATCTGCCTGCTCAATTTCCAGTTATGTACTCTTCCTGTCCCCCCAAGTTCTTTGATTTTCAGGTCAGGATTTCCACTATCCAGAAGTATAGCATCAACTTGTCCCGATATGGCAATTGCTTCTTCAACCGATTTTTCATTACGTACATGTATCACCTGCACTATTTTTACCTGAGGCAGAGCCTCCTTAAGCTGACTGTAGCTGCCCTTCTTAAGTGAATCAACGATCTGGATAGTATTCGTATGTGTCCTGAGGTGATGTTTAATAATCGACTCAACTGTTGTTTCAGAAGTTAGAAGAAAGGTAGCTATAGGGGGAGGAATGGTCATGGCAATTTGTCTGATAAGTTCATCGGGGATCGGTCCTGGTCCGCTTGGCATTCTCGCAACAAGTCCAAGAGCTGAAGCACCTGCTTCTATCGCTATCCTTGCTTCTTCAGGATCAGATATGCAACATATTTTAATACGAGGTTTCATCGTCCAGATGATTAAAATTAGTTTAGCATAGTTAAGAAAAATTAGTAATAATCAGTACCCGGGAAATTGAAAATTTTCATATCAGGAAATTATGTATGATTTTGATACTCAAGTATAAAAAACAAACCTCTCAGTATTTTTTATTAAATGGTAATTTATGTTATAGTGCTTGTTAAGTGACAAATAATGAATAAAGTACAAAAACCTTCAGTTGTGTCATTTAAAAAATCAGGCAGCTTCGGCATGTCAGATTGGAAAAGTTGCAGGATACCGGAGTCAGATCTTCATGTTGGATTATTAAAATTTATGAATATATTTATATCTGGTTAAGTTCTTTTTATTTCCAAAATACTAATATTATGAAAAAGCTTTTTTCTGGTTTCCTAGTGTTTATTGCAATAGTTTCGTGCAAAAGCGGTTTGAAGACTGATATTTCAAATGATACCTGCATGTATCCTAAGGATTCGATGGTAGTAGTTATGAGGTTTGAACGCAAGGTAACACCAGAGAATGTTGCTTTTTATAAAAAATCATTTGATGCCTGTAAAGCAGAAGTTTTGGCCAGGGAACCTGGTTGCCTGGATTATTCCTTATTCCAGTCGTACAATGACAGTACTCTGTTCTGTCTTACAGAAACATGGGCAACAAAGGGCGACCACAATGCTCATATGCAGTTGGAACATACTATAAAGCATATAACTGAGACTAAAGGTATTGGTGATCCCTCTTTTAAATCAAAGACCAGCTATACTTACTGGATTTGTCCCGGGGCAAATGAGAAAAAGTAGGAATCAGGCGAACAGATAAGTACCGGGTTGATATTTAAAATAACTGGAATCTCATCTTTTTCACAGGGGCTGTTTCAGTATTTTGGCATATCTTATCTCA